>Ga0210040_10008559_pt1 | contig 12096 bp, 6 predicted proteins | sample CryGeyCG12114_NA_FD_185462 | JGI IMG/M metagenome (GOLD analysis project Ga0210040, IMG submission 185462) | Groundwater microbial communities from aquifer - Crystal Geyser CG19_WC_8/21/14_NA (SPAdes) (version 2) | ecosystem: Environmental > Aquatic > Deep subsurface > Groundwater | place: USA... | reverse complement strand
GAATTAATTCCTTTGTGTCGGTATAATCGTTCAGCGGCGCGCCTTCCAAAAAAATGAAATCATAAATGCCGGTGAGTTCCGTTAAATAATTCAGCAAATGATTTTTAGGCAATATCTCGCGGGGCGTGTAATTGCCGCCTTCACAGCCAATCATATCCACGCCTTCTACACTGGTTTGTGTAATCAGCGGCTTAATGTCTTCCAGCATAAAGCCACGGCCGTTTACATGAAATTTTTCCAATACCGGCTTGGCGGATATAGCGGCTGTCAAATCATTATTGCAAAAGTTCGTATCAATAATCAGCACTTTTTTCTTTACCAGGCTTAAACTATACGACAAGGCCTGGATAAGCGTTGTTTTGCCCTGGCCCGGTTCTGTACTGGTAAATAAAAAAATCTTCTTGCCGCTGTTTTCAATTTCATACCGCACTTTCCGGAGCAACTCACGGAAGGTATCGTTACGCAGTTTATGATCACCGCTATACGCGCCAACACCTTCCAAAATGCCGGAATTCAATTTTACATGATTTACCACACCCAAAAGTTTCAGGTTGGTAAGCTTATGAAACTGAGACGGCGTACGAATAGAACTGTCTATAAACGCAAGGGCAATTACCGCCAGCGCACTTAATATAAACGCAGCAATGCCGGCCAGCGCAATAATCAGTGCGCGGTGTGTTGGTTCGGGATACAAAGCTGGCTGCGCGGCCAGGGTTTGCGAAAAAGAGCTGATACCCAGGTCGCGTACATTGCGGGCTGCGGTCAGGCGTTCCTTTGCATTGTTATAATCAGCCGAAGCCAACTGAATTTCCCGGTCATACTTTTCCACATCCGCACTCTTAACCGCAATGCTGTTTAAACTGCCGCTGTTTTGGCTAAGCTGATTTTGTATGGTCTGGATTCTGGAATTTACCGCACGCAACTCACCTTCTGTATTAATGCGCTGGGTTAACAGGTTGTCAACATACGTTCCGTTGTCTGTGCGTGTATTTTGATTGATCGTAGGTTCCAGCTGCCGCATCTGGGCATTTAAATCATCCAGGCGTTTTTTTGTATCGGCGTCATTCGATCCATTGGCAACATATTCCGCGTACAGCTTGCGGTACTGATTTTTAAGGCTTACATACGTAAGATTGTCGCCGCTTGAACTGCTGTTTGTTGTGGCTGTATTTTTTGCCTTTGCATCGCGAATTTGCTGGTCAATTTGTTGAATCTTATACTGGAATTCTTCCCGGCTGGCCCGTTCACGCGTTAACTGGTTTTCCAGATTGTCTTTTTGCTGTAGTGCATTGGAGCCCTGAAGCGTAACATCCACAACGCCTTGTGCTGCCATAAAGCTTGTTTTGGCGGCCGTGCGGCGGTCCAGTTCTCTTTTCTTCTGCTCTACCAGCGTGTCCAGCGTAGCAATTGATGTATCAGACCGTTGTTGTTTGTTTTGATAATAATAATTTTCAAACTTCCGAACCAGGGTGTTTAATGCATATGCGAAAGTTCGGGGTGGCCGGAGGTAAAGGTTAAATTAATATAATCGGTTTTAGGCACACGTGTCACCGCCAGCCTGGAGCGGATGCTTTCTACATTATAACCATACAATTTAATATAGTCCATCAGCTGGCTTTCTTCCGGTACATCCCTGCGCAGCGGTTGTGATTCGGCAAGTTTTGCGTTTAGCAATTGCACGGCTGCATCAGGCTGCAACTTTTTCAAAACCCCATGTTCTTTTTGCTCCGGCGTTAATTGCTGAAACGGTGCTTTATCCGTCAGGTCGTGCAACAGCAAATCGTACGAAAGCAGGCTGAGTACTTTTGTCGATGTAAAATTTTCAATAACATTATTAAACTTTATTTCGGCCTGCTGCGGATTGTAACGTTCGGTTGTAAGCCGCACATCATCGTTGGTGGTAAAGCCCGTTGCAATCTGCGCTACGGATTTGTATTGCTGTTTCTGATTGCGTGTAAGCAGGTAGGCCGCAGCAATGGCAACAATCACACTGATGATGATAACCCATTTGCGGCGGTTAAGTGCTTTGAAAAGATATAAAAACTCCATACGTTTTTCGTGTCTGAATAAAAAGCAGATGAATAGTACACCCGCTTGCGTTAAAAATTAGTTGATATTGTTTACAATACAATTTTCAATTCAAGCCGTTCCATGAAACCAATTCCTACTTAAAATAGGAGCGCTTAATCCAATGCTGCAAGCTACGTTACCCGATGCGGGCCTTCTTTTATTGAACCGGTGCAAGCTACTCACTCTGTTTGAAACAGGGTTGATTTTAACAGAAAGCAATTCCTTTTTTTATCCGGCTTTTTTAAGAATTTACCACATCGGAAACTAATATTACAAAGACTGTTCTTTTACACGTTGCGTTGCCTGCACTTAGTTTGTTCTTGCAGTAAAGCGTTCCGCTTTTGTTTATCCGTTCTATGCATATAACCACGCCGGGCAAGCGTTTTGATGACAAAGAGCGCAATTCAGTTTCATTTTTTTTTACAGGAAATTGGAGTTTGCTATCTGGAGAATGTTGGTACGCATAAAGCCGGTAAACCACGAAACCAACTTATTCAAAACCCCATAAGGCATTGTGGGACTTTGAATAAATCAGCCGTAAGGTTACTATCTTTTTCTCAGTTTTCCTAATGTCCCATTTAGATTTTAGCGCAAGAGATGCAGCAATTAAAATAGCGTTTATCAGCTTTTAACGGTTGGCGAATATGGGCTTTTGAAAATGTTTGGAACCAGGCTGCGGTACACGTCTTCATTTTTACGCGCCAGCGTTTCTACATTATAGGTGTTGTAAATACTTTTGATAGCGGCTTCCTGCAAACGCGTACGCAGCGCCGTATCGGTACACAAGCGCATCAAAGCGTTTTCGATATGTTGCTCCAGCCCATCCAGTTCAATCAACAAGCCGTTTTTTTGGTCGGTAATAATTTCGGGTGTGCCGTCCACATTGGTTCCAATTACGGCTTTTCCCATCGACATGGCTTCCAGCAATGCAATGGGAAACGCTTCCCACAGCGAAGGCAGCACAAAAATGTCAACGGCCGCCAGCACATCCGGAATATCCTGTCGGAACGGCTGCAATATAACCCGGTCCTGAAGTTGTAATTTTTGAATGAGTTGAATGGCTTCTTCTTTTTGTTCGCCATCGCCTACCATCAGCAGCTTTACATCCGGAATTTTTTTCGCAACATTTGCAAAGGCAGCTATCAGCTTTAACGGTTGCTTTTGCAAGGTAAAACGGGCTATGGAAGCTACCACAATTTCATCGGCACGTAAACCTAATTCCGCACGAATGTTTTTATAAACCCCATAGGGATTAAACCGGTTGGGATCAATAGAATTGTAAATGATAACCGCATCAAAGTTTTTAAAGAGTTGCCGCCCGGTTTCGCGGTTTGCCAGCGAACCGCAAATAGTAACCGCTGCTTTTTCAGTCAGGAATTGTTCACTTAAAATGCGGAACTTTTTTACAACCGGGTTTTGATCGAGGTGAAAAGACCAGGCGTGACAGGTATAAATGAGGGGCAGCCCCGCTTTTTTTGCCGCCCAAAACATATTTGATGCGGCCCGTGTGCCATGTGCATGCACCAGATCAATTTCTTCTTCTTTGATAAGTTTGTGAACACGCCCCCACACCCGCACATCAAATGGCGTTTCCGTATGAATAATGTAGGTTTTTATACCAAGGCTGCGCAACCGTTCCACCATCGGCCCATCCGTAAACGAAACCACAATCGGTTCATATAATTCCCGGTTCAGGTTTTCAACAAGGGAAAGCAGGTAGCTTTCGCCACCGCCAATCTTACCTTGCCGGATACCTTCCAGGATTTTAATTTTCCGGGGTACAGCCATGTTTTTATACTGCGATTTTATGCTGTTGCTGTTTCCCGTTTTACGATATTCCAGCCATCGGGTAGCTTTTCGGTAATTTCAATATTATCAAACTCCTGCCCCTGGCGTGCTCCAACGCGTTTGGCCCAGGCAGCCATGCGGGTAATACCTTCTTTCAGGTCAATACCTGTAGGTGCACCAAATACGCGATGGGCTTTTGTATGATCGGAGTAGGCATGTTGCACTTCGTTGCGCGCGGTGAGGTAATTGATATCCGGCTTTACGCCAAATTCGTTACACACAACCGTTGCCAGTTCATTTACCGTATATGGCTTATCTGCGCCAATATTAAATACTTCGTTGTAGGTTTCCGGAATGTTCACACATTTTGCAATGGGAATGGCAACATCATCGATATAACTAAAGGCGCGGGTTTGTGAGCCATCACCAAAAATGGTAAGCTTTTTTCCCTGCATAATCTGATTCATGAAAATACCAATCACATTGCGGTATTTATCGCCGATGTTTTGATTTTCGCCATACACATTATGCGGCCGGAAAACCACATAATTCAACCCGAACAATTCATGCGCTGCCTTTAAATCGAGCTCCACAGCATATTTGGAAACCCCATACGGATCTTCTGGTTCCGGCGTCAGGCTTTCGGTCATAGGCAACTGACCTTTTCCATAAACAGCGATAGAAGATGTAAACACAAAGCATTTGATTTTATGTTTTACCGCTTCATTAATTAAGTTAATGGAACCGATGAGGTTTGTATTATAATTATACCGGCGGATGAAATGGGATAAACCTTCCGCTGCATAAGCCGCCAGGTGATACACATAATCGAAGCGGTGTTCTTCAAACAGATCGGCAATCAGTTCATTGTCGGTAATGCTGCCTTTTACAAACTGTACGCCTTTGGGCAAATGGTCTTCAAAGCCACCGCTTAAATCGTCGAGAACTACAACTTCATGCCCCAATGCTATGCAATGCCGGGCTACATGCGAGCCAATAAAACCGGCTCCTCCCGTAATTAATGATTTCGCCATTATATGGTAATTATAAAAAGATTAATGTACTGGTGAATATTTCGATGTGGTAAAGTTCCACACGGTTCCGCGTACAAACGATTTTAAATGTTCGAACTGCCGGTTGGCGGCAAATTTCACAGCAGCTTTCGGCGCCGTAAACAACATAAAAAAAGTCATAAACGCCATAAACTGAAAGGTATTTGTATTACGGCGCATGTATAAGATCCGGTTACGGGTATGGTAATATACTTTTAAAGCACTTTGTTTACCCATGGAAACCGATTCCTTATGAAAGATCAAGCCTTTTGGCTGATAATAAATTTTATAGCCTGCTTTTAAAATGCGCGCGCTCCAATCCCATTCTTCATAATATATAAAGAACTTTTCCGGAAACATGCCCACCTTTTCAATCACGTCCCGTTTTACCATCATGGCACAGCCATGCGCGCCGTGCGTATAACCCGGTGTATCATGCTGCCCCTTGTCTGGCTCCATGCTTCCTACGGAAGTTGTACGGCCCGTATATACATTTATGGGATTGAAACCAGCATACTGGATCAGTTCCGGCTGACTAAAGTATCGTATTTTAGGACAGGTAACACCTATTTTGGGATCATTAAAAAATGGTTCCAATAAAGCATCCAACAGATTAGGGGTTACTTCCGTATCATTATTAACAATAAAAACAAAATCGCCTTTTGCCTGACGGATGCCCCAGTTATTGCCTCCTGTAAACCCTAAGTTTTGTTCGCTTCGAAGCACTTTTGTATTGGGAAAGTTCTGCGCATTGATTTCGTCTGTCGGGTCAATAGTTGAAGCCATGTCGCAGACCAAAATCTCAAAATTTTTATACGTCAGGTTGCGCGTGGATTCCAGGAACTCGCAGGTAACTTTTGTTTGATTCCAGGTAAGTGTAATTATGGAAACCAGTGGCGGGTTTTCCTTCATCATCTCAATTTTTTGTGGTACGGTCGGCAAGAATTTGTGCCTGATTTTAAACATTCGTCTTTTGCCATAGTGCCGCGGGCGTGCTGGCCATAATGCGCAAATCATAAAGCAGATTTGCCCGGCGTGCATACAAGATGTCCAGCTTAATGCGTTCTTCTGTAGATATCTGTGCTTTGCCGCGTTTTTTTACCTGCCACAAACCGGTGATGCCCGCAGGTGCCATAAACCGCTCTACAAATTCATTAGTAGTGAGTGTGGCAGCTTCATAAAGCGGCAGCGGCCGGTTGCCTACCAGTGACATATCGCCTTTGAGCACGTTCAAGAATTGCGGCAATTCGTCCAGGCTGGTGTTACGTAAAAAGAGGCCAAACTTCGTAATCCGGGGGTCGTTTGTTACTTTAAAGAAAAGCGGCCCTGTTTCCGTAGCACTATACTGGTTCAAATGCGCTAAAGCCTCAATCTTTTTATCGGCATCTACTTCCATGGTCCGGAACTTATAAAAATCAAACATCTTAAATCCTTGTCCGGCGCGTGGCGAGGTATAAAACACCGGACCTTTTGAACTTAGTTTAATGCCCAATGCAATCAGCAGAAAGACAGGAGATAAGATGAGTAAGGCCAGTGCCGCAATAACAATATCAAGCAGCCGCTTAAATGAAAAGATCTTTTTTCCATTTTTCAATTGCCTGTAGGTATATAGCTTCAGGGCTTCTGCATTGATGGCATAAACCGAGGTTCTTGAAATCGGTTTCTTACTAGCAACGCGGCTTTTAAGCTTCTTTATAAACAATATCTTGTTACAGTAATCAATGCTTTCTGAAGAAAGATCAACAACATCATCAAGTAGCTGAAGGCTGCGTAAAAGCTTAATATTGCTGAAGTCAAGCTTGCGCTCATTGTAAATAACCGGTGTTTTTGACAAAATGTCCCGGTCTCTTAAATAAGCGCAGAAAGCTTCAAGTTCGGACTTATAAAGAGGCAGGTCAATAAAAATAACATCAAAGGACAATGCCTCGACATCTGCCTGGTCAAGCAGCTTTTTTGCTGCTGCATAATCACTTACCACCGTTCCGGAAGCAAAGCAGAAAGTAAGGGCTTTTATGGCTTCGTCTGTGTTTCCAATATAAAAAAATTTAGTGGTAGCTTTTGTAATTGAATTTGGAACACTGGCTATTTTTATCCAGTGCCCTCTCGGAACATCTAACGGGCTGGGTGAAGTATCTGCGTGCATCGTAGGGAAATAAACGGGTTATTAAAAACTAGGCGCTGTAAATACGTTTCGTTTGCAAAAGCGCTTCAATGGTTTTAATAAGGTCTATGGGACTAAATGGTTTTTGAAAGAAATAATCGGCACCGGCTTCCGAAGCCTTCTCACTGGCAGAAAACGCCTTATCACTGCTAAGTACAATCAACGGACGCTTATAAAGCCAGCTGGACTTTACATGCTGAACAAATTCCCAGCTTTCATCACCGTTCATATCAACATCAACAATAATCAGCTCAATCGCTTCATTTTTCTTCAGGTGCTGCATTCCCTGAAACACATCGCCTGCCAGCAATATTTTATACTTCCGTGATAGCACCGTCTGAAGCATGTAATTCATCGGCTTATTTCCATTAATGCTTAATACCGTTCTACTCATAAACGCGAGATTGCTTTACGTAATTTCTAAATACATTTTTTGCATGCAATCAAGGAATTGGCAACAGCAGCTTGAGCAGGTTACCTGTCAAAATGCACGTTTAACGATCTTTAAGGTAGGATGTTGAATACGATAACAGACGCTGGAAGTATTGGGTCGGAGGTTTTCAAAGGATGAAGTGGCCGTAGTTCAGATAGCAGGCAGACTTATCGTATTAAATCGCTAATTTAAAACTTAATCGGCTTAAATGCAACATTTTATTTTACCTGCCCGGCTTGTTTATGTACTGCAAGCACAAAAGCAAACGCAGCAAATTTCGTAAAAAAAGGTGGTCTTAAAAATTATTAATCAGGCCAGCCTTCTAAAATAACGATCACTTATTATTTTGCTACGGTAAAACACTTACGCTGCACAAGCAACACTTTTTCAAATACCCATGCGCTGCATTTCAATAGTCAAATTACGAACCACTTTAAAGAACTCATTCTCCAACAATACGTTCCTCAATCTTTTATCACAGATGTATTTATAGGATTGATGGTTGGCTGCACGGATTAAAATTGGAAGAATTATTTATTCATAATCCATTGAAGAGCTTGTTGAATATCATACAATCTGCAATCAAACGCATAATTAAGAAAATTTAAGAATTTATATCCGCAACACATTTCATAAATGATGCGTCTTAATAAATAATTAATGTTATCCATCTGCCAAATTTGCTTTTCAGAAGATACCAAAACCCGAACACGCTGCGTTACTAACACATACTTTATCATATAGTAAAGCCCGTATAAGGTGTATGGGGTTTTGAAAAAGTTTAATAACCCACTTTGCGATAGTGTAACAAATGTGAATAAGATGAGGGTTTATTTACTTTTGACTAATGTTATGATTTTCAAAAGCAAAATTGCTGTGGAAGGATTTCTACAAAACCAAATTCTCTGCTGTGTAAAGAAACCGTTTACCACGCAAACAAAATTTATCAGGCAGTTTTAAGCGAGGCCTGTTATTTGCGAACAAAAAGGCACAAGGCCACAAGTTACATGGAGCAACAAAAAACGCACACAAACTATCTAAAAAAGACGGCACAGGTCTTACTTAAAGTCGTATTATTTATTTTCTTATTTATTATTGTTCTTTTATTATTGCTGCTTACGCCGCCGGTACAACGTTTTGCTGTAAATAAAGCCGAAAACTTTTTAGAAAAAAAATTAGGTACAACGGTAGAAATTGGTGGTGTTTCCATTGGCTTCCCGCGCAAAGTTGTTTTAAATAATATTTATGTTGAAGATAAAACCCGTGATACGCTTCTTTACGGCGGCAGCATAAAAGTAGATATTGCCCTTTTAAAATTACTATCCGGCGAAGTAGCCGTAAAAGATGTACACTTAACAGATATTACAGCCAAAATCAAACGGGTACTTCCCGATACAGCATTCAATTTCCAGTTTATAATAGATGCATTCGCACCTGCCCAGCCAGCGCCGGTTGACACAACAACAGCCGACCTGAAGATGGAAGTGGATAATGTGTATCTGGATAACTGCCGCGCCATATATAAAGATGTCATTACAGGAAATGATCTTTTTGTGCAGATTGGCAGCCTTGCCGCAGGCATTGATTCGCTGAACGTAAATACGCCGCTCTATAAATTAGGTACGGTTGATTTAAAAAACGTAGTAGCCGTATTAAAACAAACCAAGCCGCTTGCAACGCCGGAACCGCCTGCCAAAGATGTTGCGGATGCAGCTGCACCAATCACCATGAAGCTTGGTTTTGACCAGGTGAACCTTGAAAATATTAAAATTGATTATGCCAACGATGTTTCGGCTTTCTATACCAATCTTACATTAGATCAACTGGAACTTGACGGTAAAAACCTGGATTTGCAAAACCGGTTGGTACATTTCGATAAATTAAAAATAAATAATACCACAACCGCCATCCGGCTTGGTAAAACAGAAAGTGCAAAAGTAGTGGCCAAAGAAGCGGGCCAGGAAGTGCAAGCGCAGGCGCAAAATGCCTGGATAGTAAAGGTAGATGCCATTGAAATAAATAATAACAGTTTTGCCTTTGATAACGATAACAATCCCCGCCAGCCTTATGGAATAGATTATGCCCACATGAAGGCAGACAGCTTAACCTTACATGCCGAGGATTTTGTAATGAATACAGATTCTATCGGGCTTCTTATTACCAAAGGAACGTTTCGCGAACAAAGCGGTTTTCAGTTGGATGCTTTGAAGGCAAATATGCTGTATGCAAAAAATCAGGCTTATATAAAAGACCTGTACCTGAAAACCCCCGGCACACAGTTGCAGCGCAACGTGGTTTTGGAATACACTTCACAGGACGCGTTGATGAACCAGTTTCCGAAAACGCTGCTGGATATTGATGTTGCAGACAGTTATATTCAGGTAAAGGATATCCTGGCATTTGCACCGCAGTTACGCAACCAGCCGGCGCTTCGCAATAAAGCGGATGTGTGGCACCTGAATATTCAGGCAAACGGCAATATGGAACGGCTTCGTTTAGACGCCTTACAATTTAGTGGATTGGGAAATACGCAGCTTGATGCTTCCGGAACCTTAGCAAGTTTAACCGATCCAAATCAGGCAGGCGGCACTGTTGTAATCCGGAAGTTTCATACAACACAAAATGATATTGCCCTTTTCACGGGTAGCCGTTTATCCACCGCAACATTAAATGTACCGGAAAGCTTCGACATCAATGGCACCATTAACGGCAATGCAGCAAACCTTGCTACAAATCTGAACGTTCATACATCGGCAGGCTTTATTGGTTTAAACGGCCGCTTCAGCAGCCTGACCAATCTGGCAAAAGCGCGATACAATGCAACACTAAAAACAACCGGGCTGGAGGTAGGAAACATTTTAAAAAACCCAACTGTCGGCAATCTTAGCGCGGTAGTAACCGCAACCGGAACCGGATTCACACCTGATGCAATCAATACAAAATTTCAGGGTACCGTTAACAGCGTTGGCTTTAATAATTATATCTACCGCAATTTAAAGTTGTCCGGCTCATTACAGAAAACTGTATTCAGTGTGAATGCGGATGCCAGTGATCCCAATCTTGACTTGACAGCAGCCGTTAGTGGCAACTTTTCCAAAACCCCATCTTTCCATATTGATGCAACCATTGACAGCATAAAGGCTTTGCCCCTGCATTTTACAACGGAGCCCCTCACCTTTCATGGCAAAATAAATGGCGATATTGCGAATGCAGACCCTAATAACCTGCAGGCCGATGTAAATATCACAAATGCCTTATTGGTTACGGCAGACCAGCGGTTGCCTTTAGATACGGTTCAGCTCGTTGCCAACCATACAGCTAATGGCCAATTTATCCGGCTTACCAGCCCGATTGCAAATGCACAGCTTGAAGGCCAGTTTCAGCTTACGGAACTGGGCACGATCATTCAGCAAAACATCAATCCGTATTATACAATAGCTACCAGCCCGCTTCCGGCCGTAAAGCCCTATGATGTTCGCTTTACAATTGATGTTGCCAATTCACCCGTTATTACAGCGTTTGTTCCAGGCTTTGTTGTTACCGAACCGATACATGCAGAAGGCAGCCTGGCTACAGGTCGTGGTTTACAAGGAAGCATTACATCCAACCAATTGACTTTTTCCGGAAATGAAATACACAACCTGAATGCTAAAATAAACACCACACCACAAGGCTTGCAGTTCAACGGTAATATCGGGCAATTAAAAGCAGCAAATACGCTTGTTTATAATACACGCATCAATGCAACGGTTCTTAACAATACAATTGATTTTAACCTGGGGGTTGATGATAAAACAGGCAAGAATAAATATTATATCGCCGGCTTGTTCAGCCAACCGGCAACCGGAAGTTACTCGTTACAATTACATCCTGACAGTTTGCTGCTTAATTACGATCGCTGGACTGTTGCAGCGGACAACCGCATTTTAATAACACCAGCATTTGTAAATGCAACAAACTTCAGATTGCAGAAAGGAAATCAGGCATTATCTATTCAAAGTGCCGGTGCGGGCAACCAGCCGTTGCATGTGGGTTTTAATGATTTCAAATTGGCAACGCTTTCTTCCTTTGTACAATCCGACTCGTTGCTGGTAGACGGCACCCTAAACGGCGGTGTTACGTTTCGCGATTTGTTGAAGCAGCCACTCTTTACCAGTGATCTTTCCATAACCGATTTAAGCCTTAAAAAAGACACGATCGGCAATATTAACTTAAGAGTTAATAATACATCTATGGAACGTTATGTTACAGATATAACGCTTAGTGGCCGTGGCAATGATGTGCAAATCACCGGTCCGCTTGTGTTGCAGGATAAAGATGTGCTCATGGACTTAAACGTAGCCGTGCGTGCGTTGCAACTAAATTCAATGGAAGGTGCTTTGGCGACTTTTGTAAAACAAGCTTCCGGTACCATTACGGGGAATATAAGTGTAAAAGGAACAACGACACAACCCAAAATACAAGGGGCACTTGATTTTGACAGCGCTTCCATTTCAACGACTGTTTTAGGTGGCCCGCTGTACATCAATGATGAAAAGCTGCTTGTAACAGAAAACGGATTTCAATTTGACCGTTTCTCCATACGCGATTCT
>Ga0210040_10008558_pt1 | contig 12099 bp, 4 predicted proteins | sample CryGeyCG12114_NA_FD_185462 | JGI IMG/M metagenome (GOLD analysis project Ga0210040, IMG submission 185462) | Groundwater microbial communities from aquifer - Crystal Geyser CG19_WC_8/21/14_NA (SPAdes) (version 2) | ecosystem: Environmental > Aquatic > Deep subsurface > Groundwater | place: USA... | reverse complement strand
TTGTACAGTAAGTTAGAACCACTATAATATGCTGATAAAATGGAAGGAGGAATAAGGTAAAGTTCTGACTGAATTCAAGTAAAGTGATTCACTTCACTTACTCTTGTGTTTGAATTTTTCAAAGAGGGGACTCGGGCACAAGGAAACCAATGCATTACGTACTTACTGGTCTCTCTTTCTCTCTCAGATGAATAGATAGTGTACTTTTTTGTGTACCAGTATAATATATATGGTGTGCGAGAGTGCTCAAGTAAAATCTATAGATACAGATTCATTCTATTACTCTTCAACTAAAATACTATATTATGAGTGAAGGAATTTCTGGCCTGTGTAAGTACGCACACTGGACTACTATAGCAGCATGTCTTTAGATGCGAACGTGTTGTTGTAGATGAGCAACTAACTAAAAGTTCACCAGTGGTTGTAAAATTATAAAGGTACTAGGCGTTTGTTTTTTCTCTTTCGTTGTTTAGTCAAGCCCGGAGTTAGCGAGTTGGAAAAATTCATACACAACAATCCAATATGGTGGCAACACTACATGTAAAGACTGAAAATGGACATGAAAGAAACTTTATGTTGCTTTAGGCGAGTGTAGGTTTGCTCATGGTATAGGATGATGGTACCTTTGTAGTATGCTGCGTACACACAAGGTCTTATACTACTCTTAAATTATGTTTATGCACAATTTTAACCCCCCTGTAGAGATTCGGGAATTTTTTTAAAACTGTATTGTAATTTCATTTATGCACTTTTACAAACCACGTCCATGTATCTAAATAGTGTGGTTTTCCATCGCACCATTTTAATGTTATACTTTCACCACTGAAAATTGCGTTTAGTGAGTAAGTTAGGGGGTAGATAGTTACGATATCCCAAATTTTGCTATATGATGGTAAGATGAAGCTTAAAAATATGTATTAGCCAGGACAGAAAAGATTTATTTCGTGCGGGATGTTGGGTTAGTCCAGCCAGTTATGTCCATAAACAGAGAGCTATGCCAGCAAAAGTATAAACGAAGGGTATAATGAAGGTAGTATTGTGCTAGGTTCATATAAGGCAAGGGCTGCTGGTGAAATAATGTTACTTACTAACTAACTAACTAACTAACTACGACTTGAAAACTACTCCGCAGGGGATGTGCAAAGATGCATATGGTGTACACACAGCTTTAATGTGTAGGTACGCATTTTTGTAAGTTAGATTCAGTGAAGCAAGCATTTCTATAAAATGCATAGTTACTATCTAACTAACTAACTGGGTTGGCTTAAAACTTTATAGTATACATAGCTATCCACTGATTTTTCCAACGTAGTATTTATTTCATTTCGAATGGCGTATTAAAACTAGGCAAATACTATTGTAGACCAAATGAGGAATTTAAAGAGTGTCTGCAAAGCAACTGACTAATTTTTTAGTCTCTGAAAACTGTATAAGACATTCTGGAAAATGTTATATTAAAGGGAGTGCATACTATAATAATTATTGTTAAGAAATCTTTAGGGGAAGTTGCTAAGTAGGCCACGCACAATACAATGTATTATACAAGAAGAAATGCACTATTAGAACCAGCTTTCATTATGGTGTAGAAAATGTTTCAAGACGACCTTACAACTATAGTGCAGGCAGGGCAAGAAGTAAGTAACCTTCAAGATATTTTTGTGTCATGCTTGAACTCTGATACTAATGGTAAATAAACCTGCTGCAATTCAATCTGTAAACAAATAATTATTTAAAAGTTTAAATTTCTATTCAAAATCATCTAAATTACACATTAACTAATCTTTTTCAAACAAAAATTTCGCTCTTGTCACTTTTGAACGGTATAAATTGGCATTCTAGTTATTTTAGTGATTGAATTCTATATTTGATCCACAAAATTGACATTTCCTTATTTAATAAAAGCTCTGGGGCGGAAAATAGGGTGAACTCTTTATTCTGTGTTATTTCTACATCTTTTTGCAAGACTTGCTACCCTCTTTGGCAAAAGCTTTCCAACTGTCTTCTATTTTCTTGATGATCATCATGATAATAATAGTGATGCAGACACAACTGCCTGAAATTACATTTTATGAAGGGTACATAATATATGTAAAAGGTAAGTCCATATCTGTGTAAGCGAAAAAGCTTTACTCCACAGTTCCTGTATTATTTAAGCACCAAAACTCAGAGTGTTAAACTGCGAGTCTCGCACTATCCACCTTGGTTGGTTCAAAGTTAGTTACTTACTACTGTGTTACCACGTATCGTTGGGTACAGAAAATCTACCCTCGTGCTTTCTAACTGACTTTGCTTCCATGGACCGTAGAATAACAGCGAGATTTGTATGCATGAATGTTAAAGCAGCTCATCTCTTCCCTCTTTCATTCAAAGGTCAGAATTCTGCCCAAAAATGTTGCATTTTAAAACGCAGGAAAACAATTGCCTAAAGCTTGTGTTGCTTTAAACATGAAAACTTGAATGCTATATAAGTATTTCTTGCAGTCTCTTTACGTGTAATTGAAAAGGAAATGTCGAAGGACAAAACAATAAATGCCTTATTTATAATGTTGAATGAATTTTCAAATCTGCTCGCTGTTTTGAAAACTCACTTTTACAAGAATCAAAAGTAGTGATACTTTGATGCCGGCTAAAACAAATTTGAAAATCGAAATTGCATTGTTAGAAAGTAATAGGTTGCTGGTTTTCGTAGGCATTCAACACTTTCGGCTATAATCCTACAGACGTAGTCAGAAACTTACATTGTCAATTCCTTGCAGTAATATAAGCAACGCGAGTAACAAACATTGTTAGATTTGATCACTTACTCACGCATAAAAAAGTACAAAAATTAGAAAAAAAATCCCCTAAAAATATTTTTTAAATAGGAAAATTGGGATCCGGGAAATCTTTATAAAAAAATGTATCAATAAACATTCAGACACATAAAATCAATGCTGCATTAGCTAAAAATTGTTACTCGCGCAATCAGGGGTTCGTTTTTGTTGAAAGTGAACACTTGCAGAATCAACATAAAAAGTATGATGAAATGAAAAGGTAGTTAGAGTAATGTGCCCGTTCAATAAAATGTATTGCTTTAAATTTCGCCCTGTTTGGTCAGTTTGGTGCATTCAAATTTTTTCCACTGAAGGATTATTTAACTAGGAAACTCATCCCTTGATAACTACTTGTAGAATATTCCGACCTACACATTACAGTGGTGATACACTGGAACCACATACGTACACACAAAAAGCTAGGAAGCATACATAGGAACACTGTGGAAACTAAAGCAACAGTGAGTGAAGGCTAAAAGCGAAGAAAATTCACCACTTGATTCTCCGTAAGTACTCCCCATTGCTGTGGAACTTGCACTAGACTATCTACCATACTCCCTGTGCACACATCATCGCATCATCGTATGAACCAAGTTAACTCTTTCACTCACGAACATCTTCTCCCCATTCTACGTTTTCCCTTCCAATCAGACACATCATCATCGTAGAACATGGTTCAATGCACGCTTATAATATTATTAATCCAAATACGTTCATCACATTGTTCTCACTCATCACCATCAATAAGCTTATATGTAGTATATACACAGTGTTAGTTAGTTCGTACGAAAAATTCAGTTTGTGATTGCTCACATTCAGCAGTGAATGATAATTTGTGAATTAGTCAATAATCTGCTCAGTTAGTGATTCTGTACTGACTGCAAACGATTCTTATTTTAGAGGTGGACATACAGCTGTGAAAAATAAAAGTGAGTCTTATGTAAGATTTATGTGGGATTGAATAGAGTGCCAGGAAAAGCTACTGATCAACGAGGAGTCCATAAAAATCACGTAAGTTATATTCCTGTCTACCTCTATAGAGATATACTATTAGTCAAGAGTTGATAAACAAACATTGGTGCATTTGCAAAGTGAATACTAAAGAGAAAACTTTTCATTACTAACTAACCAACCATGGTAGATATTTATGGTACACTTGTAAGAAATGGCTAGTATGAATCAAAAATCTTAATCTGATTGAATCAAGTATTTACTGACTGACTGACTTGCTCACAAATTATTCCAAGGCACTTCTTATCTTGTTAACAAGGCCATTTAGACAGACTTTACTTATAGCCCAGCCTATCTACTTTCAAATTATAGTATAGATAAATGTGAAAACGTTGAGTTGCCAACTCATTGTCACTTTGGACACAATTTGTGTACAAAAATTCCCATACCACAACAATAAATAGTTCCGCGTACCCATACACTCACCATGATTACTACTTTCCCAAATCAAGCTTTATGCAATGCTAAATTCAATAAGGAAAGTTTCCCAGCATGCAAATTACGCCTCGTTTTCACCATCATTTGATTTGGCTGGGCAGACACGTTTCCCACTCTTGGTGGTAACGTAGTACAAATTTCTCTGAGCTTTCATCTCATCAATCAATACACAAAAGTATTCTATACTGACTTACATGACAGTGTGGGGATGTTGCACAGCTTTTGACTACTTTTCTGTGGCAAACATGGTATTCAACTGTAAAAAACTTTTTAGATTTGCATGAATCTGCTGTTGACTGACTGACTGATTGAGTGACTTTTATCTCACTCTTCTTCTTGTGTGGTTCCCACCATTTGCTACATTCTTAAATGACGTAGGTGAGAAACTATGTGCTCGGCTATAGTGGCGCTAGGGGAATAAGAATGCAAGCGAATTTTTCACGACAGCAACTATGTATTCAGAACATGACACACACAACTCCCTGTAAGGAACTGTACATTAGTCTGTCTCTTCTACTTCAAGTGCTCAAAGCTTCAACAAGAAGATTACATTTATTGTGTTTGATTCGAATTCTCTAGTGATGTGATTCCAACAGTCGGGTTGACAAGTTGGGGGACTCAGTGAAAACCAACCGACATTCTCATGAGAATGAGAAAGCACACTTGTGTACAGTACACATACATAATAGTATGTAGAGTAGCTTACCAAATGAGGAATAACAAGAAGCTTTAACTCAGTGTGAAGTGTTGCGCTCGTAATGGCTTGCAAAGACCACTGAAGAACAGTCTGTTAGACTGCAAAGTATGCTACTATTTACATGCTCACTAGTCAGTCAGATTCTCCCAAGGTGTAATATGTACGAATGCTGTTTGCATGTGTAATGAAATTTGTTATTGTTGTCCTCTATCTGCATGGAGGACAGGAGAACAAGATTGTGTACAACATTGTAGCCGTGCAAAAATGACAATATTAAAATTCCAGTGGAGGGAATCACATTAGTTTGGGCACACATCAGGAAATCAATTTGGAATGCATTGTGTGCTGTCGTCCTGTGATTTGAAAAAAAGTGACTTATTCACTCCTCTCTTCCTTAGCTTGTCGCATGAAAATGAATGCATACTTTTACCATTAAAGTAAACTGACTGTACTATGAATGCGTGTGCATGGGAATGACTATGACTGACTGACACTCTTTGTGATTGGCATTTCAAATTCCATGCTAAATCCAAAAAGTCTTGTATAAAAGCCGTCAAGTCAAAGCTGTTAGGGCCATCATATGCTATCCACATTTACCGCGTACAGTAGTAGAGAGTATGAGTATAAGTAATCACCTCTTTCAAGTACAATTTAAATTTTATCTGCCCTCAAATATGTCATTCCTTCTGTCTACGTTCACTCACTCAGTTACTATACTGTGTGCGCTATATTGGAAATGCATGAGCAGTTATTGAAAGAAAATACTAACTAACTATAGTTTATAGCCCCTTAGAGTGCAAGAGCTTAGCCTGGCTCCAGTCATATTTAGTTCCAAAGGAATACAACAAAAGTCTCCCTTTAGTTTAGTTAGTGAGTGAGTGAGAAGCCCTTAGGCATGCCGTGTTCGACGAAAACATTCACATGAACAAGAAAAACGAATTGTGAAACTTTCAATAATAATAATACACACTACTATAGTCTATAGTAAACAAAGTAAAGGATAGTTAGTTTAGTTAGTTAGTTTGTGTACACATTATAACTAACTAAGTAACAAACTAATACTACTTACTACTTATAGTTTTAGGTAGCTAGCAGTCTAGTACTTTTATTCCGGTTGTCTGACAAAGCTGTTTTACCATCATCAACCTTTTGTTCCTTCATCATCAACTCTATTCATTGGGAATCAAAATCAATCTGTAATCAGTGACACATAGAGCTTTCCCAACCGGAAAGAATTTCAAGACCCCTTAAGGCTCCAAAACCATTAGTTAGTTAGTTAGTTATTGTACAGAGAAATGTGTACACTCGTTTGTCTCATGTAATTCATGATACTGTAACTCACATTCAAACGTTAGTTCAGCCAGCCCTTTGCACTTTGTGTCTAGCTTTGCCAATCCATATGTAACTAACTAAACTTTTGTCTCATAGCTAAATAGTATGTACTAATAAAAAATTTATCCTTGTAGATGTGGTACCTATCCATGAAAACAGTAGCTACCTGTGTATTCGGAATTCCTGACATTCTCATTCATTTCAAGTGAGTCACTTGTGACTGCCAATGAATTTAGATGATAACAAGATAAGAGTGAGCTGGGCTGAGAACAAAGAGATTTAATAGCTGGCCAGCGAATGCACCAAGAAAATTTTACATTGCAATTCATTCATTGCGGACATCGCAACAATTACTAAAAGGTATGATTTATATTTTGCATGTGAGGAGAATATTGATTTTCCTTCATTCATATACAAACAGTCGACTCGCCTACTTTAACGTAAAGTCAATCAGTATAGGATTTCACTGTACTTTTTTTTCAAACATTTCATGTTTTACCCGAATTATATAAAACACAGTGCGCCAGTACCAAATGCACTTACTACGTACTAACTAATCTCATATCATGGAGCTTTTCTTAAAACTCTTAAAATGTGCTTACAAACTTCAAGGTATACATTTAATAATACCTCCTAAAAATAGATCCTACGCGTACACACTTAAAACTACAAAAACATTTTCCTTCACATTTTCAGACTGGTTTCCATTCCACAAGGTTGCAGTCCAGCTTGAAAAACATACCATCATCAACTAGTGCATAGCTACTATAATAGTTGTTAGCTAGCCAGTGCTCCTTGTGCTCTATCTAGCCCTGTTATGGCTCAAGTGATGAACCATATTACTACTATACAATCGAAAAAACAACTTTTCCATTTCACCATCTTCACATGAAATGGCCACAACTTTAAGTCATCATCATCAACAACATCATCATCATCACAATATCATTTCCAACTCACCTGATCACTTTTGCAAAGACTGTGGCGTCATGTTCGAATCGAGCACAAGTTTAGAAGTCCACCTGAGCTACCACAAAGAGAACCTCTTGTCCAGATGGGCCTCTCAAGATAATATGGACAAAGCCACCCATTTGCCCTCCCCATCTCAGTCACCCATCAGTAGTCAAAGACCCAGCTCTGCAAATAATAACAACAATTCTAGCAACCGACAAACTCCACCAACACCGACTGGTAATAATAATGGGTACAGTTTTACAACGCAACCAGTGGACGGGCATAACTTTGTCATCCCACAGTATAACAATAATACTGGAGACCACAATCTCGAACCAAGCGAGTCATATCGACACCATTTTGGACAACCGGCTCAACCACCCCCACCACCTGTTGACTCTCACTTGAGTCACTTGTATGGCCATCCAGCTCCACAACATTCTCCCTACTCGCTCTCTCATCATCCAATGTTCTCACCTCATCATCATGATCCTGGTCATAATAATAACAACAATGGGCCGATTCCACCGCCTCCAGGGGCAAGAGATTCTGCAGAAATCTTGGACCTCGACTCACACAAAGTTCACATTTACCAACATCAGCAACAGCAGTTGGCAGCTGAGCGGAATGGGAGCAACTTTTTCCATCGCCCGTATCTTCCACATCCAAATGTAAATGGATGGCCACCTAGTGCGGAGCAACAACATCAATTTTTGGCTGCTAATAGCAATGGAAGTCCACATCCTGCGACCACTTTCCCGGGTGAACAACATCAACCTAGTAGTAATAATGGATATCCTCCGGTGACTTCCAATAATAGTGGTGTGAGTGGGGCGAATGGGAATCCAGTGATTTTTGATGTGGTAAGAGCGCCAGGGTATCCAAATATGGATGCTACTAGTGGGGATAGATTTGGTCAACCACCGATTCAAAATGGATTGCCACCTCATCATCATTCGCCATATGGGCCGCCGGGAAACTCACCGTATCCTTCGGGTCCACAACCTATCATCAAAACGGAGAATTTGGCAGTGTCACCGGGTGTAGGGAGTCCGCAGAGGTCACCTTCGGAGATCATTGGAGGCAATGAGCGGATGATAAAAAGTGCCAAAGGCAATGCTACTAATAATGGCAATGGGGGCGGAAAAACCAAAGGCTGGAGAGGAGGAGAATGCAAAAGACCTAAAACTTATAATTGCACGGCGTGCAATAAATGGTTCACTAGTAGTGGTCATCTCAAACGCCATTATGGAACTACATTACATAAGGTATGTGATTGATTTTTTTTGCAATTTCAAATAGTTGGTTTGTAAAATGAGGTAGTTTACATGTTAAATTTGCCAGGTAGAGTAATTAGACGAGAATTTAGTTGTTTATTACTGTACTGCTGGTGTATTATGAATGGGAAAGGAAGTTTTTTGTGTGATATAGAATGCATTTCTCTGTTAGCTTTGTATGATGATTGAGTTGGACAGATAAGAAGGGGGAAATTGGAAAGTATATTCCAATCATTGGTAGTTATTGAGAAAAATGGGATAGGGAATATGATGATAGTAGAATACAAATAGATTCTTTGCATACAATATTTAATTTATAGAGCTTCCATGCTCCCATTACAGTATTATAGGCCACGATTTATTATGTATTTGTAATGGACGTGTAGTGCAAGTTGGACTACCTTTATAGTTGGTTATCGAGTAGTTCCAGAAATCAAGAGTTTTTGAAAGTTTACACTGCATGATTCTATATATGAAATGGTAGCTTAACGACTTGTAACTTGTAAGCACGCATTTAACTGCCATGATAACTGTCTTATGGTGATTTAGTGTCTTCTTTTAGCATCCATTTGAATATGTGAGTAGCAGACCAACTTGAGGCTTAAACACAGTTTGGAAACAGGGAAAAAATAAATGGAGAGTCATGCCCACTTTTTTCAGTTGCCAGTAACATTTGCAAATATATAGATGTATGTGTATAAAATCATTTAATATATTCCTCAAGTTTGAACCATTTCTCACTAGTGGTCCATTTTTTTCTGTGGAAAACACATTAACGACGGAAATAAAATGGAGATGAATGCGTTTGCCACCAATGAGAGCTTTCACGTGTAATGTGTGATGGCTATTGGTCAATTTTTATATCTTTAGCTTCAAGTTTCTTGGCCTGTCATACACTTTTGTTAAAAGACAACATGTGGAAATGGATGAATGAGCTGTTGTTCTCATTTTCTTTTACTTTTGACTGGCTTTTATTTCAAAAGAATTTTTACACTTAAGAAATGTAGTTAATGTTTGCCATGTACGATGAACAATAAAGTGAGCCACTCAGCCAGTTTAGCTCAGCCATATCCAGGCAGTAAGGCATGCATGCAAGCAAAGCTCAGTTGTTTTACAGGATGAGCCTGTGGAACTAACTAACTAACTAACTACCCATGTATAGGTTACACAGAGCACCGGAGAAGAGAATTGAATTTTTATGCTCTTTTTTTCTGCAGTCACGTAAAAATTTAAATGCATATACGTGCCACACAAAGCTCATTGGTATATTTTCCAGTAGTAACTAACTAACTAGTCAGTCAGTATTGATCATGGTCTGAAAAGACAGTTTTATCTGTATACCACATGGGGTCATAAAGTGAAATGCGAGGGCAGACAACAATAAGATTAAGGAGTAGCAAACTCTTTATTATCACAATTTTATTGGTTAAAATGCTCCTTGAAAACTCAACTTTACGACTTGATGGTACAAATTGCGCAAGAATTACACAAAAATCTTCCCTCTCACTCACTCATATAGGAGCGACTAGCTCCAAGTATTGCTCAGCTGCCATTATTATTCCCCCTTATCTGCACGACATTATTATTTTGCTTTTTCATGGATCATGCAAACGACTCTTTCGTTTTCTTTCAATTCATAATATACCATGCATAGGAAAGGATTCCCATCATGCATCATCCCATAAATATTGGGCACATTACTTGTCCAGCATCCCACATCACAATAAAAAATCCTTTAAATAAACTTTCCCTACTCATTTTTTTACACAGAATTCCATACGACAAAGAGGTGACATACCAGAAGAGCCGCCGTCCAAGCCTCCAGCTAAACGTGGCAAACTGAGCAACTCAGCTCAGCAACAAAATCCTTCCAACCAAAATTCCGATGCTGTACAAGATGGAGACTCAACATCAGCTTCTAGTCCAAGGAGTGTTACCAACAATAATAATAACAATAACAGCTTGAAGCGCAAATCAGAAGATAGCAATGGGAGCGGCAAGTCCTCATCTCCTATGTATGGTCAACCACCCAACAACCGAATGATGTCAGAATTGTCTGGCTCTAGCAATGGCTCAAACGGTCCACCCTCATTTGAAGGTCATCACCAGCACCAACATAGACCCGGTGGTCCACCAAATGGAGGTTTGTTGCCTCCGCTGTCATCTGTGCCTTCTGGTAACAACAGCCATACCGGTGGTCCCCCATATGGGGGAGGGGGACCTCCCCCTTCATTCTTGCCATACAGCAGTAACCTTAGCGGAGGTGGTGGTTCGAATCCTACTCTCTTCATGAATTCTAATGGTGGTCAATTGCCGCCCCAGCAACAGCAGTACTTGGGGATCCCTCCGCACCCGTTCACAACGAGTAGCAGCTATCCACCTATGCTAGATGTGCCAAATGGAGGTGTCCAGTATTCATCCGCACCAATGATCCCACCTCCCATGTCGTTACCACAGTACACGAGCTATGGAAATGGAAGCATTATGAGCAACGGAGGAGATGGGAACGCCCCTTTGCCGCCATTTAGCTCTGTTGGAGGATTCTCGCATTTCGATGGCTCTCACTCGTTCCAGAACATGGCGCCCAGTGGGAATAACAATGGATTTAGTGGATCCGATCCGAATGGAAACCATCGAGTGAGTCCAACATACCGGCAGGATGGACAATCCATGGGGAAAGGGAGTGAAAACGAGAGCAGGAGGAGTAATAATGACAACGCAGTGGGATCTCCAGAGGAAGCCAGGTCAGCCAGCAATTGTGGTTCTCTTGAGGCTAGCTTAGATGGCTTGGAAAATTCAGGCTCAGACCATGGAAGTCCTAATTCTTGTGCCAGTAGCACTACTAGTAGTAGTCATAATACTTATTCTTCCACAGAAGGGACGAGTAGTGGTAGGCCCAGTAAAAAAGGTAGGGTCAACAACAGTGTTGACAATAACAATACAGATCAGCAGGCTAATAATCAAAGTGGTAGCAGTACTGGTGGCGGAGAGATTTTGAAATGTCCAGATTGCTCAAAAACTTTTGGTAGAGCTTGCTATCTCACACAACATGCAAATAGTTTACATGCCGGGGGTAAGCCGTTTAAATGTCCAACATGTGGGAAACGGTTCCCAGAGGAGCCCGCTTTGTCCGATCATGTGGCTAAGCATGGGTCGGAAAAACCGCACAAGTGTGAGCTTTGTCCAAAACAGTTCAATCATAAGACTGATCTGAGACGCCATTTGTGTTTGCATACCGGGGAAAAGCCTTTCATTTGTAATATTTGTGGCAAGGGGTTCATTAGGAAGGATCATATGACCAAGCATACGGAAACGCATCGTAAGAAAAGTGGGGTTAATGCTAGAAATCGCAGTCTTAACAATAATGTTAGTTAGTCAGCTTTAGCTAGTTGATTGGATAGTTTGCCAAATATATTTAGTTCAACTTTGCGAGTTTTAAAGGATGAGAGTTGCTTTATGCCCCATAATGCTTTCAATTTAGCTACAAGAGTGAAGTCTGAATTTGGTTGAACTGTGTTCCGAAGAATGTCATAACCAAACTATTTGCATTGTGTGTAGAAAGCATAGCGATACTATA
>Ga0210040_10008557_pt1 | contig 12100 bp, 2 predicted proteins | sample CryGeyCG12114_NA_FD_185462 | JGI IMG/M metagenome (GOLD analysis project Ga0210040, IMG submission 185462) | Groundwater microbial communities from aquifer - Crystal Geyser CG19_WC_8/21/14_NA (SPAdes) (version 2) | ecosystem: Environmental > Aquatic > Deep subsurface > Groundwater | place: USA... | reverse complement strand
TAATAGTAAGTACTTATAAGTTTTTATAATTATTTAAATAAATATTATAGTTTTTATAAAGTAAAAGTATCTTAATTACTATATAAGCTACTTATTATTACTTTAACTTTTTTTTTTTTTTTTTTCTAGTATAAACTAACTTCTATAAACTAATATAATAATAATAATAAATAATAATATATAGCTTACTTTTACTAATTATATCTTTTTAGTAGTATATTTTAGCTATAATATTAGCTAAATTAATAATAGTCTAACTACTACTTTTTAGTTATTATTAAAAGCTAAAAAAATATATAGTAAGCTATATAGCTTAAGAGCTATATATTACTTAAATTTAAGTAATATAAAAACTTAATATAAAGAAGTTAATACTTTTAAAATAATAGTTTTATAGCTTACTATTATTATATATAAATAGCTTTTTTTTTTCTTAAATACTACTAATAATAAAAGTAACTAATAAGTACTAAAAAGTATAGTTAGTAATAAAATACTAATAAGTACTAAGTATAATATAAAAGTATAATAGTAATACTTTTACTTAAGTAAAGAAATAGTATATATAAGGGTTAGGATAGAGATCTATAGCTAGTATAGCGCTAGTCTACTAGCGCCTTAGCTAGCGTCTCTTAGTACCTCTATAAAGGATAACCTTATAAGAGCCCTTAGCACCTATTACCTCTACATCTTAGATTTTTATTAATTTAACTTAGTTACTTTAATAAAGCTCTAAACTATAATATAATCTAAGACTAACTTATAAATATAAAAAGACTGCGTAGTTACTAAGAGCGCTACGCCTCTTATATAATAAGTAGCTACTATTATAGAAACGCTACTAAAGGATCTTTAGACGAACTAATTAGTAATAAGTATACGCTATTACTATATTAAATATAGGTAATAAGAACTCTACTAGTACTAGTAAACTAGTAGAGACTACGCCTCTATAGGAAGCGAGTTAGCTACTAATACTAACTATAACACTAGCTACTATAGCTACTTAAGCTAAACTTATATAGGAACCTTAAGCTTCTTATATAATAACTACTATCTTTAGCCTTAATAGCTAGCTATACTAGCTATTAGCCCTATTTTAAAACAATAGCTAAATAAATCTTTATAAATCTACCTCTAGGAGCTATATCCTTAGCTCCTTTAAGGAGAGCTTCTATAATAATAATAATAATAATACTACTTTCTAGCTATAAACTTACTCTTATAACTTAGACTAGACTATAATTTATAAGCTTAGAAAGAAATATATAAGCTAGCTAAATAAGAATATTAGTATCTATTAACTAGGTAAACTACGTATTATAACTATAGGTTACTTTAAACTTAATAAAGCTATAGAGTAAGTAGAGCGCGATAAGTTATATATAAGAGATAAAGGTAAAAAGGCTATCTAAAGAGCTAAGAACCTTATTAACTTATCTAATAAAGGCTTTAAAGGCGATAGCTCTTACTAAGTATAGACTTAAGTAGATAACTACTCTTCTACTTTCTCTACTAATAATAAAGATATCTTAGGCCTAAGTAAATATCTTATAAAGCTTAAACCTTATAATAAGATAAAGCGTTACTTCTCTTATAAGAAGATTCGTAATATTAAGAACTATATAGCGCCTAAAATAGTATATAATAATAACCCTACTCTAATAGTAATAAAGGACTTTAACTATAAGATATAGGTAGGTACTATTATTAATAAAGTTAACTATAGTACTCTTATAGATAGTAGCTTACTAGGAAAGTTTAAGTAATTATATACTACTACTTTTAAGACGATCTATAGCTTAAACGCCTAATTAAAAGAAGTAAGTATTAATAACGCTAAGCTAGACGTAGAGCTAGATAATAAAGAGTAAAAAGTAATTAGACTAGAGTATTAGATTACCTAGAGCTAAGAATAGCTTTCTACCTCTAACTTTAAGATTACCTAACTTACTATATAGCTAGTTAAGGTTTATATAAAGCTATAAAAGAAGGTAGACTTACTTTAGTAGTATAAAGATACTTATAATAAAGAGTTTAAGAAATATAAGAGGACGCTATAAGCCTTAGAGACTATAAAGTCTTAGCTTACTACTACTCTTTAAGATAATAAAGACGCCTCTCTATAATACTACTATATAGAGTTATTATTACTTATACTAGTAGAGTAGCTAGTAGTACTAACTAAGCCTAACGTTAAGTATAACCCTCTTAAGCTTCTTATTACTTTATTACTAAAGTAAAGTAGAGGAAGAGACTAGAAACTTAATATCTATTACTTTAATAGTAAAAACGCTACTTCTTAAGAATATTAGAAATAGTGTATAGATATTAAAGATAAGATATATCTATTATAATACTACACTACTAAAGATAGTAAACTTACTTTCTTATATAAGTACTTAGAAGGCGAAGCCTATAGATATATTACTTATAGCTTTAAAGCTAACTAATACGTAACTATTAACTAAGTATAAGAAGTCTTTAATACTTACTATAATAAGGTAAATAGTAAAGCTACTATATAAGTATTTATAAAGTCTAATAAATCTAACTTTAAAGAAAGCTTAGAGACTATATCTACCTAGCTTAGCTATTATACCTCTAGTATTACTCTACTAAGCTTCTCTAATAATAATATAGTTTATAAAGCTAAGTAGCGCTTTCTTAACTAGTAAAAGAATTACGTTATTACTAGTACTAATAAAGGTATTATCTAAATAGAATTTAGTAAGAAACTCTATTATATTAAATAAGAGCGTAGTACCTAAGTTAGGACTATAACTACTACTACTACTCTTAAGATAACTACTTAAGGTAGCTAAGGTTAGAGTAGCGCCTTAGCTTATAGAGCTACTACTAGCACTATTACTATTCCTAAGGTCTTTCTCTAGTATAGTTATACTTACGCTTAGTATAGAGTCTTTATAAAGCTAAGTATTTACTTTAATTACTTAGAGAAAGGATATATATTTAATAAAGATACTAAGTATAAAGATTAGCTACCTACTTTACTTATAGTAAATATAGCTATATAAAAGGCTTTTAAAGCTACTAAAGTCCTTATTACTACTATTATAGTGTCTACCTTAAATAAGGAACTAGCTACTAATAACTTTACTAATAAAGTAGAAAACTAGATATTTTTAGTAAAAGTTACTACTAGAGATATAAAAGAGATAGGAAGAGTTATACTATAAAGAAACTTAAGGCGCCTCTAGCGCTAATAGTTAAAGATAAAGAGAAGGAGCTATTTAAGTAACTTAGGCCCTTACCTATACTAGATACTACTAATAATAAGGTACTAAGCTCTTTATATAACTTAAGTTATAAATAAGATAATTTAGATTTTAAATAATATAAGTAAGAGATAAAGGAGAAAGCCTTTCTAGATAGGATTAAAGAGTTAGAAAGTATACTAGCTAAATATAAGGTATAGATCTTAGTAGTAACAGCTATAGCTATCTATAGAGATAAGTACTAGCTAGTAGTAGACTATTAGCTAGTTTTTAAAGGATCTATCTCTTTATCCTATACTCTTAAGACTATTATTAAAATTATAAGTAATACTAGCTATAGCTTACTATTTATTAACTCTTCCTATATTAGTATATACTATTATAAACTTATACTTCTTACTAAACCTATAATAGTTAAATTAGTAGATAGATCTTAAGTAAGTTACGTTACTTATATAGTAAATATTACTATCTACTTTAATAGATATATTAAGTAAGTCCTTATATATATAATAAAGCTCTTTAGCGTCTAGATAATCTTAGGTACGCCTTAGTTCTAGAAGTATTAGCTATAAGTTAACTAAGACTTAATATTACTTATCTTTAACTCTAAATACTATATATCTTATTATCTTTATTATAGTATCCTTAGAGTTACGTAGAGTAGCTAATATTATAAGCGTAACTACTTTATTAAAAAGGAACTACTATATACCTATAAGGGTATCTAAGTAGCTATAGTATTAGAGAAAGTTACTTATAAGGTAGCCTCTAACCTTAATACTTAAATTACTATATTTACTAGAGAGGATATAGATATACTTATAAAGAGTAATAAAGAAATAGAGTTAATTATCTTTATAAAAGTCTTTAGCACTAAAGTCTTAGAAGATAATTTCTTCTATTTTTAAGAGAAGTTAGAATAATTACCTTTAATATAAGAAGAGATTATAGACCTCTTACTACTAGTACTATATTACCTTTACTAGACCTTTAACTTTAAAGAAGTAGATAAACTTCTACCTTATTAAGATAGTAATTATTAAATTAACTAGATCTTTAGAATAAAAGCTATAGCTTAACGCTTTAAAAGTATAAGTAGAGATAAGGCTTATACTATTAAGATATATATTAATAATATACTTATAAAAGGCTAAATTAAGAAGAGCGTATTAGAATAGTCTATACTACTTCTTATAGTCTATAAACCTAGTAGAGGAATTTATATATATATTAACTATTAAGGGCTTAATATAGTAATAGTTAAGAACTATAATACACCTCCTCTAATTAAGGAAATACTAAGTAAGCTCTCTTAAGCGCGATAGTTCTCTAAAGTTAATATTATTACTATATTTAATAAGATCTAAATATAAGATAATAATAAGTATATATCTACCTTTATAATAGCGTATAGGCTCTTTTAGTATACTATACTCTTATTTAGTATATATAACGCCCTAGGTACTTTTTAAGTATATATTAATAATATCTTTTAGGAATACTTAGACGTATACTATATAGTATACCTTAATAATATCCTTATTTTTAGTAAGATAGAGGAGGAATATAATTACTACTTATACTAAGTAGTTAAAAAGCTTAGGGACGCTAGGCTCTACTTAAATATTAATAAATATAAGTTTAAAACTTAATGCGTTAAGTTCTTAGGTATTATTATTATACTTAATAGTATTAAGATAGATCCTAAAAAGATCTACGCTATCTAGAAGTAGAAAGCCTTATAGAACGTTAAGGACGTCTAATTATTTCTTAGCTTCGCTAACTTTTATAGGCGATTTATTCTAAGCTTCTCTAAAATTATAAAACTACTTATAGTACTTACTTATAAGAAGCTAAGTAAGTATAAGTTCTTTCTTAATAAAGATAGACCTAAGCTACGCACTTTTAAGTAACTTAAAGAAGTATTTATAAAAGGGCTAGTCTTTACTTACTTTAACTTAGATTTACTATATATTATTAAGTTAGATACTTTAAACTAGGTATACGTAGCTATACTATTCTAGACCTAGGCTAATAGTACTCTATACTCTATCGCCTTTATATTAAAGAAAATAATACCTATAGAATATAACTATAAGATATATAATAAAGAACTCTTAGTAATTATCTAAGTGTTTAAAGAGTAAAGACTTAAACTATTAGGTACTCTTTTATCTATTAAAGTCCTTATAGACTATAAAAGTTTATAATAGTTTACTATAAAGTAGAATCTTAATTAATAATAGATCTACTAGGCTAAGTTTCTATCTAAATTTAACTTCTATATTAAGTATAGGCTAGGTAAGTAAGGTAAGAAGCCTAATAGTCTTACGCGTTACCTAGGAGACTTACCTACTAATAAATAAGATAATTAGATTACTAATTAATATTAAGCTCTACTCTAACTAGAATAACTTATTAGTAAAAAGTACTTATAATAAAGTAATAATAGAGGTAGCTATAAGGCTATATACCTAGCTATAATATACCTTAATAAAGATAAATACTTAGTTAATAATATCGCGCGTATAATATATAGATTAGCTAAGAGTACTATATATATAATTCTAGTTACTTTAGGACGCGTACTTCCTAATAAGGCTAACCTATATAATAAGCTAGATAACGCTAATAACCTAACTATAGATAAGGTTATTACTAAATTATACTATATAGATAAACGCCTAAAGAAACTTATTAAAGTAAAGAATAATAATAACTACTATATCTTATAGTAACTTATCTAAGATAGACTTTATATAGAGATAGGTAACTTTACTATTAAAGATAGTTACCTCTTTATTAACGATACTTATCTATATATACTATTTAGTAATAAACTAAGGACTTATATTATAAAGTAGATTTATAACGCGCCTATAGGAGGCTATAGAGGATATACTACTACTTATTAATAAGTTATATAATAGTACTACTAGTAAGGCCTAATAGTAATAATCTTATAGTTTATTAATAACTACCTTATCTACTACTATACTAAGTTATCTTATACTACTAAGTATAGCCTACTATACTTACTACTAATACTAGAGAGGTATTAAGAAGATATATTAGTTAACTTTATTACTCTACTACTTCTATCCTTATAGTGTAATTATATATATAGGTATATTATAGTAGTAGTAGATAGGCTCTTAAAGAAGTAAAAGTTTATTCTAATAGAGAACTTTAAGGTAGCTATAGTTATAGATACTTTTATTAAATACGTCTAGCGTAAAGAAGGTTATTTATATACTATAGTATCTAATAGAGAGTAGTAGTTTATATTATATTTCTAGAAATACTTTTATAATAAGATAGGCACGAAGCTTAAGCTTTCTACTTCTTATTACTCTAAGTTAGATAGTTAAATAGAGATTACTAATACTAGACTTAAGTAATACTTATAAGCCTACGTAAACTACCTATAGAATAACTAGGCTTAGCTACTACTACTAGTAGAATTTAAAGCTAACTTAGAGGTATTATTAGTAACTAGAGTTTCTCTATTCTAAGCTACTAAAAGGTATAAGCCTTATACTAGCTTTAAACCTCTATATACCTTCTAACCTTATAAAATAATAATACCTACTTAACGTAACTAGTATTATTACGCTAATATATTTACAACTTATTTATAATAGCTATACTAATAGCTATAAGAAGAACTAGTATAGACTTAAGAGAAGATATATAAGTATACTAATAATATATACTTACCTATACTATAGTTCTAAAAAGATAACTAGGTTATACTAGACGCTTATAATATTTATATAGAATAACTAGTTAAGTTACTTAACTATAAGAACTTTAGACCTTACTAGATTAAGTATATTATTAATAGTAATATAGTATATAAGCTTAACCTACTACTATAACTAAAAGAGATCTTCTTTACGTTCTACTTATAGCTACTCTATACTTATAATAATAACTTACTACTTAAGTAGCTCTATAATAATAAACTACCTTAGGTAGTATACTTTAATAATAAAGGTAGAGAGTATTATAAGATTATCTAAGTACTTAAGTCTTATATATAACTTAATATAAATAATCTCTATATAGGCTGTAAAGGCCTTTTAGTATATAAGGTAGAATAGAAGAGTAATAATTAGTTAAAGTTATAGTAGCTATACTTTAACTTATAAAGTAGTAAAGATACTATAAGAGACTTCTATAACTATTATCCTAGTTAGCTAGAACTTTATACTATATTTAATAACTATAATAAGGATAGCTAGCTAGTTACTATACACGCTTTAGGACTTAAGGCTAAGGAGCTAGGCTTTTAGAAGGATAGCTAGTTAACTTTAAAAGCCCTAGATAAGAAGCTTTTAAAGCTCTCTAAGTTAGTATATATCTTTACTACTATAAGTAGCTACTTCTTACCTTATCTACTAGTTATAACGTCTTACTTAAACTAGATAAGTAGGACCTAAAGCACCCTAACTAATACGTAAAGATAATAGTAGTAGGAAGAGTACTATAAAGGATAATAGGTAATAAGTAAAGGTAGTAGTTTATACCCCTTTATAATTATAATATAGGATTTTTTATACGCCTTATAGGAGCGTAAGGCTTATTTAATAAGGAGATATATAAGGGTTAGGATAGAGATCTATAGCTAGCGTAGCACTAGCCTACTAGCGCCTTAGCTAGTATCTCTTAGTACCTCTATAGAAGATAACCTTATAAGAGCTCTTAGCACCTATTATCTCTACGTCTTAGATTTTTATTAATTTAACTTAGTTACTTTAATAAGGCTCTAAACTGTAATAGTATATATAAAAAGCTTAGTATATTTAGTAAGCTTTATAAAAGATAATACTAGTAGTATATAGTTTTTACTATAATAATAAGTAAAACTTTAAATAAAAAGTAAGAGTTATAAGTAATTAAAGTAGTTAAGTTATATTATTTTATTCTTTTATATATAATAGCTATTATAAAAAGTAAGTAGTAGTAGAAAGTATTATAAAAGTTAAAAACTAAACTAGTAAATACTTATAAATTATTAGTTTACTTTATTAATTTAAAAAGTTCTTATAGCTACTATTAACTTAGCTAAATTAGAACTATTATTAGTATATTTAAGTAGTATATTAAGAACACGTTATAAACTTTAGGGCCTAGAGGCATAAGGTGGCCGACGTTGCTCCTGCATTCGCTTTTCAACTTCCTTCGGGCACACTTCAACCGCTAGTATCTCTACTTTCGAGAGTAATTTCGCGTTCGAAAAAACTTTGAGATGTGGCTCACATTCGGACTCGCCTTGGCCACTGCACTGGGTCTCGTATATGGTGTACATGCAGGCAGCTGCCAGCAGAGTGGCAGCTCCGATTTTGTAAGTAGTCCCACCAGGATCGCAGTATTCTTATGACCTTGAGCTCATCTTGTGATCAAGGTCATTGTTGGAGGTGGAACCGCTGGCCTTGCTCTAGCAACAAGGATTAGCCGAAGCCTACCTAACGATTGTATACTTGTGATCGAAGCCGGTCCAGATGGACGCAATGAGCAGAGGATTTACATCCCTGGCCTCAGAGGCTCGACATTCGGTGGACCACTAGATTGGTTGCTTCCGACCGTGCCTCAAACGGCGGCAAGTAATCGTAGCATTGGTCACAACCGCGGAAGAGTTTTAGGTGGCACCTCGGCCTTAAATCTCATGGTCTGGAACAGGGCGACGGTCAAGGAGTACAATGCCTGGGAAGAGCTCGGAAACCCAGGATGGAATTGGAAGAATATGTACCCGGCCATGCTCAAAGCGGAGAACTTCCAACGTCAAGCTGGCGAAGCACAGTATGGCAGGGATGGGGTCGGTCGCGGTGGTCCAATTCAAATTGGACTGGTTGAAAATCCACCGCCACATTTTACGGCCGGTATACGCACGTTGAAGAATCTCGGGCTGAGCGAGAACTTGGAGTCACTTAACGGCAACAACATTGGGGCCATGTACCAGCCAGCCACGCAGCGATTCTCCAACCATACGAGGTCATACTCCGTTGAATACCTCCCGAGGGCTGGGAGTAACCTTGTGATCAGGTACAACACCACAGTACACAAGGTCGAACTTCACAAGAGCCGCGCTACCGGCGTCGTTCTCACCAATGGTGAAGAGATCAAAGCGAAGAAAGAAGTCATTCTCTGCGGTGGTAGTTTACTCTCGCCCAAGATTCTCGAGCTATCTGGCATTGGCCAAAAAGAAGTGCTCGACAAGGCTGGCATCGAGCAAATCATCGATCTAGCTGGTGTCGGTGAGAACCTGCAAGATCATCTGCGCATGCAGACTACGTACGAACTGAAGCCCGAAATTCTCGGCTTCGATATCCTAAAGTACAACACTACCCGTGCAGCTATCGAACTCGACCTCTGGAAGCGTGGACAAACATCGCTCTACCAATATGTCGGCGGCCTCTACGGTTTCATGAAGTGGAAGCAAGCCATTGGCGACGACTCAAAGCTCCGTAAGCTCGCAGAGCAATCCGCCAACAAGTCTAACCCCATCGACCGCAAAAAACTCGCCCTCCTGATGGACGACAAATCAGGCGCTCCTGATCTCGAAGTCTTGTACAGCGATGGTTACACCGGCATCCGCGGCTACCCAGCGAACGGCACCGTAGGTTACAGCAAGCAATACGTGACTCTGTTCGCAGGCGTCATGCGTCCTTTCGCTCGCGGATCGGTGCACGTCAATGGTTCTGACCCAGCTACGAAACCCACGATTGATCCGCGCTACATCAGCACGCCATATGATCTTGAAGCTACCAAGCAAGGTGTCATGTTTACGCGAAAGATGGCCAACACCGCGCCGTATCCAGATGTGTGGGTAAAAGAGTTCGATCCTGGTTTTGCTGTCCAGACAGACGCTCAGTGGGAGCAGTACGTTCGTGACAACGTGTTCACGTTTTATCACCCGCAGGGTACATGTGCGATGCTGCCGAAGAAGGACGGTGGCGTGGTAGATCCAAAATTGAGGGTCTATGGCGTCGAAGGACTGCGGGTTGTGGATGCAAGCGTAATTCCCATGATCGTTAGTGCGCACCCACAGACAGCAGTTTATGGAATCGCGGAGAGAGCGGCAGAAATGATCATGGCGCAGTACAGTTAGTATCTTAATTGCAATGCTACCAACGGCTGTGCTTCCCGGTCAACGCGATTATGGCCAATCTGCGGCCCCGTATGCTAACATACACCTACACCGTGCCGTACAGATCGAACAGGTGAAAGGTAGTGCTGGATGCCTTCGCAATGTTAATGCGTATTATCCTCCACCTCCGCGTCCACTTCAGGACGGTATCGCGGCGCTGCTGACTCTGTGTAGATCGAGAGGGCCTCTTGCTTGTCGTTGTTTCCCGTCACCGATCGGTTCTCTTGCTGCTGATGCTCGGCTATGTAAGCGACGATGGCCTCCAACCGTGTAACAAGGGTCACATCAGTAGGTATCGAAGGACCGCCGCCATCCCAAGTGTTGATCAGGTTTCGGAGATGAGGCTTGATGTTGTTATCCCATACGGACCAGTCTTCGCGGCAGAGCATGGCCACCATCCACCATATGACGTGTTCATAAGGTTGCGGTAGAACTGTAGCATGGTAGAACAAGGTTCGATCGACCTCCTGCTCGGTGTTAAGCCCGGCGAGGAAGGCCATGACAAAAGGCTCCATCAGAGACTGCTCCATGATTGGTTTGGTGGCTGCAACTTTGGCGTTCTTGAGATTATGCTCATCGTCGGTCGTGGCGTCCATCTCCAGAGCTCGTTTATAGTCGACTACGCCACGAGAGCTGATGCGGGAGAATAGTCTGAGGATATTCAGGCTACCGTGTTCTATGCGGCGATAGTACGTTAGCAAGTCGTCTTCCCCCACTGCCTGAATGTTGACAAGGCTCCACAGATCGTATTTGTCGGCATTGTTGCGCAATATCGAAAATAGCGCCTCGTCGGTCAAAGCGGCGTCGATGAGCAGCGCAGAGTCCAGCTCCATAGCTGTTTGCAGTGCAACGATCTCATCCCAACATCGCACGAAACAGTCGCTGATCTGAGCATCATACTTGTAGTCCTTCTGGAGTAGAGTGTCGTAGTTCAGCATCTGAACTGGGGCCGAGATCTTGAATGGGAAGAGTTGCAGGAGCTTGTCGGTCGACAGCCACAACCATCTGGCCTCGCAGCCTTCTGTGAAGATGTACGTACGAAGTCAGTGTTTGTCTCACATGCGATTCGTATATATACACTTACCGATCCCTCCAATATCGCGCCTCGCTGGCGCCGTAACAGGGTAGTGGAATCGGTGTAGAAGCTTGACCACTTTGACGATATGCTGCAGGAGCTTCTCTGACGGGTCGCCGTGAAGCATCTAGCAGGGGCACCAAGTCAGTGTATGTCATAAATCCAATTCGTAAATGGGGCTTCTTACCGCTCCCAGATCACATATACGCTTCCGTATGCGTTCATCAGGCATATCCCAATCCCAAACCATGAGATTTCGGCAATTGTCTCCCACGTCCTTGAGCAATCTCATGGTAAGCCATTGCAGGAGATCACGCCGATTGATCTTGTCCTCATCAACCTCTAGCTCAGTAGGATTTGCGATACGCAATTCCTCAAGGCCTTGAGAAACCTCATCCCAGGCAAAGGGGATTCGGAAATCTATGGTCGCCTGGTACCAGATGCGCAAACAATTCTCACTTAGGATCTCTTGTTCTGGCTGAGGGTTAAGGTCGAAGCCAATAGCATGGTACATGACTCGTGTCGCAAGATGAAGCGCATACAGTGGGTTCACGTCAGGCCAATGTACCTGCGTGTACTCCAGCGAGTTCAAGATCGTATCGACCGCGTCGTCGGATAGCTCGTGCGATG
>Ga0210040_10008556_pt1 | contig 12103 bp, 8 predicted proteins | sample CryGeyCG12114_NA_FD_185462 | JGI IMG/M metagenome (GOLD analysis project Ga0210040, IMG submission 185462) | Groundwater microbial communities from aquifer - Crystal Geyser CG19_WC_8/21/14_NA (SPAdes) (version 2) | ecosystem: Environmental > Aquatic > Deep subsurface > Groundwater | place: USA... | reverse complement strand
AGTCTGAAACACCGGCAGACGCGTCGTACGGTGCAAATAATTCGTGAATATGAGCCCTGAAGCGATGATTATTCCCACGTAGCCGGTGGAACTCACGGAGAACAGGAAACCGGCGACTGCAAGGAGTCCGATGGTGCGGATGTAGGTGCTCCGGGCCATGTACCAGACGATCGACAGAAACGACGCCAGGAACACTGCGCCCAGGATGGCGTGCACGAAGGGCCCACGCGCGCGCATGAGGCCAAGCCTCTCCTCGTAGCTCTCTGAAGTCAGCGGAACACCCACCAAGTTCGCCACGAACGGACGTAAGAGGTGTTTGTGAGAGATGCTCTCGATCGCCATCACGGCTGCGCAGAAGAGCAGCCCCGGGAGAACCGCCATAAGAAACCGTTGAAAATCCTTGCTCGTCCTGATCGACACCCGGCCGACCAGGTAGCCAAGCGAAAGGTTGAGACCTTCCGACAACCCAGTGATGAAGGCGTCGTCTAGGGATTGGACCACCCATAAGGCAATGAAGGCCCAGATGGCGGCGAAGACGATCAGGCCGTCGACCAAGGACGGGCGCAGGCGCTGTTGCACCGCCATGAAGAGGGCAACGGGCGACAACAGCGTGATCATGGCTCGGAACGGCTGAAAGCCGATTCCGGCGATCTCGAAGGTGAGTTCACGCGGCAGCATGCACGCATAGAGTACCAAGACCGCCGGGATAATACGCGCTGAGTCCCCCGCGCTTGTCGGCACCTGAGGAGCTATGTGGCGGCTGGCGGTACCGTTCGTGCTCATGAGTACCTCTGCCTTCCAATTCCGCCAAGCGCGACCTGATATCAGTTGCGCAGTTAAGATTCCGTTGCTTCCTAAGGCAACCTCACCCGCGCCGCACCCCACTTCTCTCCCAAGAGCGACGACTAGATCAGCATATCGGCGCGCGCTCACGTACGTCTAGTGAACAGAGCAAGCCTTTCGCGAACGTCTCTCCGATAGCATGCCGCCGAAAAATAAGCGCATCATCCGAGTGCTGCCACTTCAAAAGAGCCTCTTTCAGCTGTGCTTCTTCGGACATCACTCTCTTGATCGCAGCGGCTATAGCAGTAGCATCGCGTGCATCGACAGCGAGTGCGAACGAGCATGCATCGAAATAACCATCGATGGCGTTGCCCTTGGGATAGATTACGGGCAGTCCGGCGAACAAGGCCTCGATGAAAACCAAGCCGAAGCTTTCGCGCAGTGATGGAAGCACGAGCGCCGTAGCCTTGTTGAGCCGTTCGCGGAGCGCGTGTCTGTCGAGAGGTCCCGTGAACTCGACCATCGGCAACCGGGAAGCAATACTGCGGCATTTCTCGAAATCGTGCTCGGACCCTCCGCCGATGATGTCGAGCCTGACCTCAAGGCCTTCCTTAGCCACTAACTGCAGCGCGTCTACCAGACCTTGCAGGTTCTTGCGGCGATAGTTCTTCAGATGGAAGACACTAACCAGGCCATTGCCTCTCGAGCGAGGCGGCGTCAACGTGTCGAGATCGGTAGGGCAAGGAAGCATGACCGCCGGCTTGGAGCGCCGCCCCAGGCGTTCCTCTACCTGCCGCAGAGCCCAAGGCGTGAACGGGAACACGACCTCCGCGTCGTGGAAGACGCGCGCGAACTGCGCAGTGAGGTCGGGTCGCGCGGCAAGAATCTTCGTGTCAGTATCGCCTTGGATGCAGATTGAGTAGGGCAGGTCTAGCCGGGAGGCTGCATGCTGCACCGCCATCCCTTCGACTGCAAGCTTATGCCCGACCAGCAGGTCAGGTAGCGGCCCTTCGAGGCAGTCCTCTGCCAACCAGTTGCCGAGCTTTCGAAGCATCGTTGCGTGGAACAGGCCGCGCGGCGGGGCTTGATAGATGAGTGCCTGTCCATAGGCAAACCGCTGCTGCCCCACTTCCAGCGGTGGTTCGCCAAGGCCCGAAACCAAACCTCGTCCGAACGCGAGCACACCGGGCGAGCGCCGGTTGAGCGATATCACCTCATGCCGAAAGCGATCAGCGGTTAGGTCCAGCAAGGAGCGGATAACGGGTGTTTTGAAGGCCTCGATGCTGTCTGGAAAGTCGGCGCTCACATGAAGGATGCGAGGTCTGATGGCCATCATCCCCGCCTCTTTACCGATCTTCATTGCCTCCGCCCGCCCGAAGCTACTGGCCATTCTAGCTGCCAACCCGACTGCAGGAGTCTTCGAGATCAGTGTCAATCCAACACTTCGCTAGCCGAACGCGCAACGGGCATCAAGCCGCTTTGCTGCATCGCAGCGTGAGCTCGCGCATCTTTGATTAGGGCGTTCGCGAATTATACGAATAGTAATGCTGCTCGTAATTCTGGTTCTCGCCCGCCTCAAGCGCGCGGAACTTGGTCAGGATGAGGCCCACCACGTTCGCGTTCATGTCCTCCAGACGCCGCAGCGCGATCCTCGCCTTGCCGACTTGCGCGCGGTTGGCTTCCACCACGAAGGCTACGGCATCGGCATGGCGGGAGAGCAGCGGAGCATCGGCGATGCCCATGACCGGCGAACTGTCGAGAATCGTGACGTCGTATTGGCCGCGGTAGCGCTCGATGAACTCTGCGATCAGACCCGAGGCATGACCTCGACGGGGTTGTCAGGAAGAGCTCCGACCGGGAGAATGTCGAGGTTCTCGGTCGCGTTGGCCAGCAGCGCACGCTCCAGCGGCAGGCGCGAATAGAGCACGTCCACCACGCCGGCCTCGGGCCGTGCATCGCCGAACATCTTGGAAAGGCCAGGGCGCCGCAGGTCGAAATCGACGAGCAGGACCTTGCGCCCTGTCGAAGCGTACTTGCGAGCCAGAGCGACGGCAGAGGTCGTCTTGCCCTCGCCCGCTTCACTGCTTGTAAGCTGGATCACCGAATGCTCACGCCGCACGGCATGGTCGAGCGTTGCCCGGATCGAAGCGTAAGCCTCGCTGATCGGGCTGAACGGGTCCTCGATCTCCTCGGGGATCTCCTCCGAGACGTAAGGCGTGCGGCCCAGTGCCGGCAGACCGAGCTTGCGCTCCAATTCGTCCGCCGTGCGCACACGATCGTCCATCATCTCACGCAGCACCGCGATGGCGGTTGCCAAAGCGGCACCCAATAGGAACGACATGAAGAGGTTGAACAACAGGTTGGGCGAAGTCGGCTCCACTGGAACGGTCGCACGGTCCAGCCAACTAACGTTTTGGCTTTGGAGGTTCGCCGCAGACGTGATCTGGTTGTACCGACCGAGCAGCGCCGCGAGTTGACCCCTGAGCGCCTGAGCGTCGCGGTCCATGATGTTGTACTGAACACGCCGGTCCTGCTCGTCGAGGGTGGCGGTCGAGACCCGCTCGAGTTCGGCACCAAGCGCCTGCTCTTGCCGAAGCGCAATCAGGTAGTTCTCGCGGATTCCGTTCTTAATCTCGGCACTCGCCTGCGTGATCTGCGTGCCGATCTCCTCGATCTGCGCATTGAGCTCCCGGATTTGTGGGTAGTCGTCACGATAGCGTTGCTGCAGGTCCGAGCGGGTGGCCTCGAGCGTCGTCTGCCGCGAGCGAAGCGCCTGCACCGTACCGTTCTGCTGCACCATGGGCAGCTGGATGGCTGGCACGTTGGCAGCCGCCTGCCACACCTGTTCCGCCGCAATGCGTGCGGCCCGCGCGGCGGTGTAAGTCTGGTTGACGCTCGCCAAGTTCGAGACAGCCACCGGCGAGGTAGTACCGGTCTGGGTGGTCGGATCCAGGGGAGCGGGCCCAGCAATCGGCTCGCTCACGATGCGGTTCTCGCGTGCATAGGCAAGAGCGCTCCGCTCGGCAGCGAGCAGCCGCCCGCGCACCTCCTGGATCTGCTCTTCGAGATAGCTGATCGAGTAGCTGTTGGACCCCTGCCCCTGCCGGGCGGAGTCCTCCATGAACGTGTCGACATAAGCATTGGCAATCCGCGCCGCGATGACCGGGTCGCCGGATACGAACTGCACCAGCACGACGTCGCTGTTCATGGGGATGTTGATGCCCATGTTCGAATTCACGACGCCCGCGGCAATTTGGCGCCGCAGTTCCTCGGTGCTTTCGTCCTGCGCGCCCTCGAAATCTTCCCCGATGATCGCGGGATTGTCCTGCAACCCGAGCTCATCGACCACGCGGAAGGCCATGTTCCGGCTGCTCATGATGCTGAAGAGCGAGCGAACGAAGCGGTCGGCATCCCGCGGAGCCACGCCCGGATCCGTCACTTCCTGCCCGGGGATCAGGATACCCTCTGACGCGTCGATGCGCATCGTCGCGATGGCCGTGTAGGTCGGGGGCGTGAGCAAGGTGTAGATGAGGCCGGCGAGGAACACCAAGGTGGTGACGCCGATCAGGATAAAGCGCTGGCGCCAGAAGAAAGCGCGAATGGAGGAGAGGTTAAAGCCGCCCCCCAAAGACGCCGGCGCGCTGGACGGTGCCGCCGTGGCGACTACGCCGGCGGGCCGATCAGCATCAAAATACTCGCCCGAACTAGCCATGGGACTTGCGGCTCCCTGAATGTGTCTGTTCCGGGCCTTAGAACCGGCGGAAAAATGCGAAAGCTGGCAGCGTCATCACGATGTCCTGCCAATATTGCGAGAGGTTGTTGAGGCCAACCACAACCCGGTCGCCGGGCTCAATCACCGGATCCATCATCGTGCCCGACTGCATGTCGATGTAGTCGAACTTGGCGATTGCGATCCCGTCCGGCGTCTGACGGAATACCGCCACGTCGCCCGGATCGGCCACGATCGACGGACCGTTCGCCAAGGCCAGGGCACCCGACAGCTTCGTGCCAGGGCTGAAGTTGTAGACCCCGGGAGCCGTGACCGAACCCTCGACGGTCACCAGGTGCGATCCATATTGGACGATGTTGACGGTCACATCCGGAAAGCGGAGGTAGCTGGCACTGAGCATCTGCTCCAGACGCCCTTCCAACTCGGAAGCGGTCATCCCGCTCACTTCCATTGGTCCGAGCAGAGGCATGGAGATTTCGCCTGTCGCCGAGATCGGCACGGTGTTCAGCGTGAGATCCGGCTCGCGAAACACCGTCACGTTGATGACGTCGTTAGGCCTGAGCTGATATGTCGCGCTCGGCATAATGGAGTAGCCCACCTGGCCAAGCGGAACTACCGGCTGGGTGACGACGAGGCCCGGCTGAGCATCCGGTCCCCGGGTACACGCACTCGTGCCAAGGAGCACCGTTGCCGACATCGCCAATGCGATCTTGCGCAAAAACGTTTCGCTCATCGCGACAGTCCGTCCGTCCTCACACGTGATCCCCCTCGCTTGGCGACGCATAACCGGGCGTTTCCTGCGCGGCAAGCCTTAGCTCTATTGCCGCGCCCAGGCTATGTTGCAACGCAAAATGCCGCCATTTCGAAGATGATTGTAGTCCTTGCGCCGCACTCGGCAACCTCGCGACGCGATGCGTACCACTGTCGAACAGGCTTGCCTCGAAAGCAAAAAATTGTGGGGGTACCTTCCGTGCGCGCACCGAGGTTCAGGCGCCCCTCACCTTCATCGCCCTTCTTCCTGTCAAGTCGATGTGAACATGCAATCGCCGATCAGACGGGCTCCCGTTTCTGGCACATCATCGATTGCCGGCTTCGTCCCGCTCTACGGATGGGGATCATCTCACGCCATCCGCTGGACCACATCCTCTATGCAGGGCCGTGCATCCAAAATGGTTCATTGAGCTTGCCTGCGCGCGATCGGGCCTGCCGCGATGCTCGCCGATCTGCGGCTGAGTCCCACAGGTTTATGTTAGCTCCCGGGAAGGAGGCGTAGTCCGAGCCGGCGCGTCAGGAGCGCAAGGCGGCCAGGTAGGCGTTGATCAACGGATCAATCTGGTGCGTCCAATTCAGGTCCTCGATCACCCGCCTTCGCCCGTAACCGCCCATCGCGCCACGCTTGTCCTCGTCATCGATCAGCTCGAGGATCTTTTCGGCGAAGTCGATCGGATCATTGGCGCCCGCATAGAGCGAAGCCTCCCGCGCCGAGAACCGCCCCTCCGTCACGTCGAACTGCACCATCGGCTTGCCCAGCGCCATGTATTCCATGATCTTGTTCATGGTCGACTTGTCGTTCATCTCGTTGACGCGGTCGGGGTTCACGCCGACATCCATGGTTGAGAGCACCTCGAACAGGTCCTGGTCGGGCGCGCGGCCGGTAAAGTGGATGAAGTCTGTGAGGCGCCGCTCGGCGACGAGCGCCTGCAGCTTGGCGAGGCTCGGTCCGCCGCCCACCAGGCAGAACTGGATGTCCTCCCGACCCTTCATGCGTACGATGTGCTCGACCGCATCAATCAGGAGATCGATGCCTTCCTGGTCGCCCATCACACCGACATAGCCGACAAGAAAGCGCCGCCCGTTCTTCCACTTGGATTGTGGCGGCACGAGCTTCAGGCGGCTGAGATCAGGGCCCGAGCGCACCACGAACACCTTGTCCGGATCCATGCCGCCCCGCTCCACCGCGATGCGCTTGTAGCTGAGATTGGTCGCGATCGAGACATCGGCCACCCGGAAGGTGAGCCGCTCGAACAGCACCATCAGCTTCCAGAAAAAGCCGCGCTTGTCGAACTTGGCCTCGTAGAGCTCGGGATTGATGTCGTGGTGATCGAAGATGTAGGCCTTGCCCAGCAGCTTGAACGGCAGCGCCACCAGAAACACAAGGTCGGGCGGATTGCAGCCCTGGATCACGTCGACGCCGCGCTTAAAGTAGATCTTCCAGGCGAGCACCGTCTCCCAGAACAGCGCGGCGCCGTATTCCAGGAGGAAGCCCAGGGCCCCGCTTGCATCCAATGGCAGTGGGTGCCGATAGATGTGCACGCCCTCGATCTCTTCGTAGCGCTTCTCGAACCCCTTGCCGGTGGGGCAGATCACCGAAACGGTGGCACCCGCAGCCTTGAGCGTGCGCGCCTCCTGCCAGACGCGCCGGTCAAACGGCAACGGCAGGTTCTCGACGATGATAAGCACGCTCTTGCCGGCGAGCGGCCGGCCGGCGATCTCGGTGGGGAATGCGAAGGCTTCACCCTCGTCCGCGAGCGCTACGGGCATACTCAGGGGATCGAGCTCACATCGACGATCTCGGTCGTGCCGAGATCAAGATCCTTCACCAGGCGGTTGGTGGCCACCACCCGTGCATAGTCGCCCGCTTCTGCAGTTGCCTGGTCCACCAGCAGCGTCTCGATGGAGGGCAGGAAGGCGAAGGCATAGCCCAGGTTCTGGCCCACGAGGTTGTCGGGCTTCAGGCCGGGGTCGAAGATGTTGAGCTCGTAGCCGGCGTCCAGGAGCTTGCGGGCCATGTCCACCGCGGGGCTCTCGCGCAGATCGTCGGTGTCGGCCTTGAAGGCCAGGCCCACCAGCAGCACCTTGGCGCCCGGCTCCAGGCCCTGCGTCGCGCGGAGGAACTGGTGGTGCTTGTGCGCATCATTGCTGCGCATCAGCGAATCGACCAGATGCGTATTGGCGCCGATGTCCGCGGCGATATGCTGCAGCGCGCGCACGTCCTTAGGCAGGCACGATCCGCCGAACGGGCCGCCGGGCCGCGTATAATAGGCCGAGATGTTCAGCTTGGTGTCGGCCTTGAATATCTCGTGCACCTGGCGTGCCGAGATATCGAGGTTCTGGCACACCCGGCCAACCTCGTTGGCGAAAGCCACCTTCACCGCGTGCCAGGTGTTGTCGACGAACTTGGTGATCTCGGCTTCGCGGATGCCCACGTGGAACACCGGCGCGTCGATCCCCTCGTGCAAGGCGTCCATATTGGCCGAAGGGCTGCCGTCCAGCGTGCCGATCACGATCTTGGGCGGGTTGAAGTAGTCCTCGATCGCAGTCGCTTCGCGCAGGAACTCGGGGTTGTACACCAGCTCTACGACCTTCGCCGCGTCGTCGCCGAAGCGCGCGCGGAAGATCGGCAGGATGATGTTGTCGATGCTGCCCGGCCGCATCGTCGATCGGTAGGCCACGGTCAGGGGCGCGGCCCGGCCCGGCTGGAGCGCGGCGGCAATCGAACGAGTGACCTGGGCGATATAGCTCATGTTGTGCGCGCCGTCGACGCCGCTGGGCGTACCCACGCAGACGATCGCGATGTCGCAATCGTCGAGCTCGGTCCCGATCTCCTTGCTGGCGCGCAGGCGACCTGCGGCGGAGGCTTCCGAGATGAGTTCGGCCAAGCCGGGCTCATGGACGGGGGACTTGCCCTCGTTGATCGTCTGGACCTTCTCCGCGCTCACGTCGATGCCGACGACCTCGTGGCCCTGCTTGGAGATGCAGCCGCACGCTGTCGCGCCGACATAGCCCAGTCCGAATATTGCGACTTTCACGAAGGTCCCCTGGTTGCCCCGCTTGTCAGAACATCCGGCAAGCCGGGTGCAGCCGTTCTCTAGCGGCAGGGTTGCAGCATCCGCAACCCAATATTGCAGTGCACAATGCCAGAGCGCTCGTTGATCCATGCTGGATCAGTTCCGCGAGGGCCCCTGCCCTGCCCGAGCTGCCCTGGCGCAGGCCCGGCGCGCGTTCGGCTAGCGCCTCCTCGTACAACGGCGCTGAACGGCCCCTCTGCCCCGCGCAAGGGCGGATCGCGCCGCGGAAGGTCATCCAAGCGCCCGCTGGATGTGGACTGCGTCCTCGCGGAGCGTAGCCGGGAACGGCCGCAAGGGCGTCGATCGGCGCTCGGACTGCGCCTGCCGCCCCATCTGGTCCCCCAATCTGCGCTCCAGCTTGCGAGTTCGGCCACGCGTTCGCTGCGCCGCGATGAAGTCGCGCCGTCGGATGCGCACTCCCAAGCCCGATTTTGAGGGAACTCGCCTTAGGGATCTGCATCGGGCAGATCGCCGCCAGAAGGGGCGCCCGGGTCTGCTACTATCGCCCCCCATTGCGAATGCCGTGACACATTCGAGGCCATTGGCCGACGCACCTATTGCGGGCCGTTCCACCTTGCAGCACGCCAATGCGCGTCCGCCAAGCCAATGTGCCCGGCCGCGCCGCTCGCTCCTGGGCAAGACTACTGTGCAGTATCAAGAACGTGTGAACTCACGCGCCGAAAGCGGCGCGCGCATGAACACGCTGATATGCCGGCTGGTCAGCACAACTTCATCGTGAGGAAAACGCATCTCGCCGTGCCCGCAGCGCCAGCGGCCGCGCGGCGGTCACCAAAGAAGCGACCGAAGTTCGCATAATGTTAATGCCTTTCCTCCATAGGCTGCCCTATGAGCCACGCGAGCCTGGACGGGGGTCCACCGATGACAGGGAAGGCGCGCTTCTTGACAGCCCCGATCACGGCGCACCCGCGGCATGTTTCGAAACGGGTGCGGCGTTCGGTGGGGCTGTTTCCAGCGCTGTTGGTGGGCTGCGGGGGTGCGGGCGTGCTGCTGGGCCTGCTCGGCGCGCCGGCGTTCCGCGTGGGCGCGGGACCGTCATACTGGTCAGCCACCTTCGACGTCCTCAACAATTTCCTGCCGATCTGGGCCGGCCTGATCGCACTCGGGCTCGCACTCGCGCTGGTCCGGCGCCGGCCTACCTCCCGCATCTTTCTTGGCACAAGCGCACTGCTGCTCATCACTGCGCTGGCGCCGATCGCCAGCGAAGTCGCGGGCGCACCCGAGCGAGTGGCGCGACCATTAGGTGCCGATGCCGGGCGAAGCCTCAGGTTGATCCAGTTCAATGCGCTCAACAGCAATGTCGAACTCGGCAAAGCGCTCGACCTTGCCATGGAGCACGATGCCGATCTCATCATGGTGGAGGAGCCCAACGCCTTCCGCGGGCTCGAGCCCTACCTCGAGGCGCGCTACCCGTTCAGCACGCCCTGCCCGCGGCAGCGGTGCCGTGCGATCATCTACTCGCGCCTGGAGCCCCTCGCCGCCGAGTACGAGACCCTGCGCGGCGACTGGTTTCGCCCGAGCTACTCCATCGCCAACGGGCCGATCGGGGTCGCCAGTATGGAGCTGCGCGGCCCTGACGGCGAACCCTTCACCGTCATGGCCACGCATTTCCACTGGCCCTATCCCGTCATGCCGGTGGCCCAGCAGCGCCGCGTATTCCTCGATCACCTCGCCGGGCTCGATCGCACCCGGACTGTGGTGGCCGGAGATTTCAACCTGACGCCCTGGACCTACGAGATGCGCAAGCTGGACTCGCATCTTCTGCCTATGGAGCGCGTCACGCGCGCACTGGCCACCTACCCCGTACCGTTGCAATCGGGACAATTGCCGGTGCCGCTTCCCGTCCTGCCGATCGATCACGTCTACGCCGGAAGCCGCTGGGAACTGATCGATGCCGAGCGCGGCCCCGACGGCGGATCCGATCATTACCCCGTCATCGTCGACCTTATCATGCCGAGCCGCCCGGACGCCAGCTAGGTGCGGCGCTGTCGGACCCGACCTCGCTGCCAGCCTAGCCCGCACCTCGGGCAAGATGCAGATTCTCCGGTCGATCGAACCGACCCGCCCCGAGTATCCCGCGAAGCAGACGGTCTAAGAAACCGTTCGCCTTCCGCGCGAACCAATCGACGGTTCGGACAGGCTCCCATCCCGAGACCCGTCATGCTGAGGCGCGCAGCCGACGGCTAGAAGCGCCGTACCACGCCACTTCTAGAGCAGATTTCGAGTCGATTGAACGGCTCGGGAAACGAGGTAGCAGTGGATTTGATGCAAGCTGCACGCCGGCGAGCGACCGGCATGCCTGAGTGGAGCGTTGTCGCCTGATCTTCGCAGGCGGGCGATCGCAGCCTTGGAGGGCCGATTGATCGTACCGCCAAGCGGCTGCCGGGTTCAGGGTGGGCGCCTCGAGCGCGATCCGCCGGCATGTGCGCTCGAGGTGATCGTGGCTGGCAGCCCCAGTCCCAAGGGCGGGAATCGCTGCTCAGCGTGGCGAGAGCTTCACCCACTTCCCGCCCGAGCCCGCGAACCTCGCGCTGCGTCTGCCCAAGCCTTTCGCCGCCTCCTTGCTCTTCGGCGTGGCGACCAAGCAGCTGCGCGCCGATCCGCAGCCACCTACCTTCGCCTCGGTGCTGCACAAAGGGCTCGGCCCGACTAAGTGTGAGGCCCTCTACTACCTCTACATGACCAAGCGTGCAGCTGCCGCCCGAGGAGCTGGCCACCACGCTGGCGCATCGTCGTGTTTCGGGCAACTCCATCGGAAAGATCGCCGGCAAGGTGCTGGGCTCGCTGCCGGGACTGCGCAAGCCGACGACCGGCGGAATTTGGTCCATGGGGAGAGGAGCGTATCGAGACCTTGGCCGTGCTCTCGACAATGCCATCACAATTCGCGGAGTGCTGTCCCGGCCACGCAGGAGCACGGCTTCACCGCCAGCAACTTCGTGCCGAGCGCGCTGGCAGGCCAAGCAGCGGATGGGCGAATACGATGCTCCGGCCGCGCCCGCTCATGCTCAGGCCGCTGCTGCGCGAGCTGCGTGCGGCGATGGAGTTCGGCGCCACGGCCGCGCCCTATGGCGCGGTCAACTTGCAAGTGGTGGCGACGATCCGCCGCGACTTCCGGGCGGACTTCGGCGTGCGCCCCACGATTACCACGGGGGCCGACGACCGGTTGGACCTGCCTCCCGTCCTACATACATTACTTCCGCCGCGAAGGCCCGCGGGGCGCGCTGTTCGACAGCGGAGGGCTGTACCTGAAGGTACGTGCCTTCGGCTGTGGCGTACGTGCCCGAGTCGTAGCTTATGGCGGGGCAAGGCGGAGCCAGCTTTGGGTCGGCGCTTCGCTTGGAGGCGTCCCAGGATGACGCTTGTGCTACAATTCCGCTCGAACTCGGTACTGCAGAGAGACGCGTTGCGCATACGCCGGCAGTGCGAGCTGTTTCCGTGCGGGCGGCGCTCAATCGGCCCGCTTCTAGCTGGAACTTGTGCGGTTTAGAGCCATTCTCGATCAACAAGCGTCATCGGCGTCGGCTGCGAAGTAGTTGGCGCATTCTCCGGGATTGAACGTATCGAGGCAGTCGCCCAATCACGCGCCAGAGCTGATCCAACGGGAAGCGGCTTTGCGCAGGAGCGTGTCCAGCTCGGCGAAGCCGTTGTCGATCCGGTTGAAATTCGGCCAACATGGCGGGAGGAGCAGGAGCGGCCCCTCGGCCTTCACGGCAGCTCGGACGGC
>Ga0210040_10008555_pt1 | contig 12103 bp, 6 predicted proteins | sample CryGeyCG12114_NA_FD_185462 | JGI IMG/M metagenome (GOLD analysis project Ga0210040, IMG submission 185462) | Groundwater microbial communities from aquifer - Crystal Geyser CG19_WC_8/21/14_NA (SPAdes) (version 2) | ecosystem: Environmental > Aquatic > Deep subsurface > Groundwater | place: USA... | reverse complement strand
TCTGAATAGCCCGTTCGAGTTCCTGGGGTGCTATGTACTCGAAATTACGGGAAGCCGCCGGCAATGGACTCCGATCGCGTAAAGGCGGTTGTGTCATACCCATCAGCCATAATATTTCTTTCTCCTGCCGAATAGAGCCGGATTGCACGGCTGTAGCAATGGCCATATCTAGAGTAGTACGTACCCGTGGTCCCATTCGGGTAACGCCGGATGCTTCGCACAGGCGCTGCATCACTTCTTGCGTATGCACCGGGCTTTCTACCCGCACTACTTCTGTTACCCATTGGGCAAGTTCTTGTATCGGCAATTCGTGTAATTCGCGGGAGCCGGTATTTATGTTGAGCTCAGCTATTTGATATAGAGGTAGTATCGAACTGGGAACCGGTGTTTTAGTTTCTTCCCGCATCACGGCATGAGTTTCGGCTAATGGCGTGGCTTTGATTTTAGAAGAAGTTTCAACCGTAGTTTCGCTTAAAGCTTTTTCTACAGCCTGCAGCAAACGCTTTTGTTCGGCTACGGGGTTCCGGAACCAATCGGTGCTCCAGATGCGGTAAATCTGCCAGCCTAAACCCGCCAATACCAACTGCCGCAGCCGGTCGCGATCGCGGGCAGAGCGGGCATGGTGGTAACTAGCCCCGTCACAGGCAATCCCTAACAAATAACGCCCCGGTTGTTGCGGGTGCATTATTGCCAAATCGATGTAAAAACCAGCGGTGCCTACCTCCGGTACCACCTGGTAACCAGCCTGGGTGAGTACTTCACTTACCGCAGCCTGGAATAAATCTTCGGATTCGCGGCGGCTACTGCTGGCTAGTTGGTGCTGAGCATTTTTAGCGTAATTTAAGAAAGTTTTAAATGCTTGCACACCGCGGGCCTGGGTACGGCCTAAATCAATATCGTCCGGGCTAAGATTGGTAAACACTTCGCAACGTAGGCGCGCCCGGGTAATAAGTACGTTTAAACGCCGCTCGCCCCCTATACCGTTTAAAGGCCCGAAACTCATAGACAAGGCACCCTCCTGGGTACGCCCGTAACCAATACTGATAAAAATAACATCCCGCTCGTCGCCTTGTATATTCTCCAGGTTTTTGATGAAGAAGGGTTCGTTCGGATGCCCCATAAAGAAACTTTCCAGCGCCGGTTCCTGGCGTCGCATTATTTCCAATTGGTCGAGTATAGCTTGCATTTGGGTCATGCTGAAAGCGGCCACGCCCAAGCTTAATTCCGGAGAAGTGCGGGCATGCGCCATAATAGCTTCGGCTACACGTTCAGCTTCTTGGGGATTAGTGCCGGTTTTGCCGCGGTCGTAATAGGTATCCGGCAAATGATGGTACACCAAACCGGCCTTTTCCCGGTCGGCATCAGGGCTCGGAAATATCACCAACCGGTTGTCGTAAAATTCCTGGTTCGACACCGCAATTAGCGATTCGTGGCGGCTACGGTAATGCCAGCGCAACATGCGTTGGGGGGCGCCCTGGGCGGAGAACAGACCTAATATACTTTCTACGTCGGCTACTATATTTTCTTCTTCGGCTTCGTCTTCTTTTATGAGGGCATCAAAAAAGCTGGTGGGGGGCATTTGTTTGCTGTCGCCAACTACCACTACCTGGCCGGCCCGTAAAATAGCCCCAAAAGCATCGACGGGTTTTACCTGGCTGGCTTCATCAAAAATAACCAAATCAAAAGCTAAACTTTCGGGCGGTAAATAATTGGCAATGGAAAGCGGCCCCATCATAAATACCGGCTTAATGGTTTGGATGGCATTACCGGCTTTGGCCATAAGCTGCCGGATGGGCAGGTGCCGGGCCTTTTTTTCGAACTCGCGCCGCAGCACGCCCAATTGCCCGCCCGCTTGGTGCAGCGGCAACTGCTGCCAGTGCAAAGACGCCAGCCGGGCTTGGTTGTAAGCCAATAGCAAAGTATCTAAACGGCTAAATTTTTGGATTACTTCTTCGTGGCTGGTCCGCTCAAAATGCAGGAGCGCCGGCCGCTCTTCGTACGCCTTTTCGAGCCAAGCTTCGAGCCAGCTTTGGGCAAAAGCGGCCGATAAATACTGGGCGGCATCGGGCCAGATAACGGCCAGGTTAATTACTTCCTGCAAACCCGCCTCCTGTAGCCGATCGGCCAAATTATTCCAGGCTACTACTTGGTGCAGTTCGTCGAGTTGTTGGTGCCAGGCGGTATACAAGGTTTCCTGTTCCGCAAAAGAGAGGTCGCGCATGTAATGGCCTTCGCCAAAACGTTGGGGTTCGTTTAGTTGCAGTAACTCTAAAGCTTCGCTCCGATGGGATGCTTCTGCTTGCAAGGCGGTTTCGAGTTGTTTTTGCAAAGTTTTCAGCTTCTCTAAGTCGGGTTCCTGGGCCAGAAAATCAATAGCAGATAGGGGGAGTTCACCTGCTCCTACGGCCTGATGCAAAGCCGTAGCCCAACGGTTTAACTCGTTCAGGCGAATCCAATCCGACTCTTCGGCTTGCCACTGCCGACCAAATGCATTTTGACCAATTTGCGTGTACTGATTTACAATTTTAGATTGCCGTTGGGCTTCCAGCACGGCATTTACCAAAGCTAATTGGGCTTCATTATCGGCGGGTAAACCCGTCAGGGTTAAGCTGGCTAATTTGTTTTTGCTCTGGCGGTAAGGTCCGGATAAAAATTTCCACCACTTGGAGCCGTAAGCAAGTAAATCCTGCCGAATGGTGAGCATATCAGGCGTTTCCCAGGCTTCGGGCAACAGCACGTTTTCGTACTGCCGCCGGATAGCAGCTACCTGCGTGCCGGCTATTACAAGTTTTTGTAGTTCATTGGCCTGCTGTCTCCAAACATCCGAATGCAGGTTAATGCCTTGGTAATGCGGGCTCTGTTGCAACCGATGGGCTATTTTACTTACAATTTCGGCTTCGGTTTGGGTTTCTGGAACCGGGAAATTCAGCATCTTAGCCAGCTGTTTGATGGCTTCGTCCACGATCTTAACCTTCTGTGCCGCAGAAATTAAGGCGGGAGCCAACTGGTTTTGATCGGAAGGCAAAAAACTTTTACGACGGCTTCCCCAAAAAAGCAGATTACCCGGCGAACCCGTTTGGGCTAAGCGCGCCTGGGTTTCGTCTACCAACACTTCCCGGTTACTAAATTCGTCGCGGGTCCAGGCTAAGAGCGATGGCAACACCAGGCGGGGTAAGGTAATATTCGTATATTTTTTCCGGTGCTGAATAAGCCGGCCGTATAATTCGTAAACGGTTAGGCCACTAGCGCCTACTGGTGTGTTCACCGCTGTAGCATACTCGTTCAGGCGGCTGCGCATCTGCGTCAGTAATTTAACTTCGGTTTCCAGAGACGGATCTTTGGGTTTACCCAAGTCTAAAGTGCGGCTCAGCTCCTGTAATAAATCTTTTTTATTTGTTTTATGACTGTGCAGTTCCAGGCAGGCAACACCCAAACCTACTTTATCGAGCCGTCGTTTTACTACCTCCAGGGCCGCCATTTTTTCGGCCACAAATAATACGGTTTTTCCTTTGCCAATGGCCTCGGCAATAAGGTTGGTAATGGTTTGGGATTTACCGGTACCGGGTGGCCCCTGAATGACCAGGTTGCGGCCTTGGTTCACATCCAGAATGGCCAAGGTCTGAGAACTATCAGCATCTACTACTTGCCGGGTATCGGCCGGGGTCAGAAATTCATCCAGGTGCGCATCTTCGGGAATAATAGTTTCCTGCTCCTGGGTAAAGCCGCTATCCTGGAGCAGCGCGGTAATTATGGGGTGCGCCTGGGGTTTACCAGTATCAGGCCAGTTAGCTTCAGCCAGATCGTTGTACATCATAAACTTTCCGAACGAGAAAAATCCCAGCGCAATAGCTTTGGAATTAATAACCCACCCTTTCCGGCCCACTACGCGCCGCCAAACCTCATCGAAATATTGCCCTACGTTTATTTCTTCGGTTTCGGGCAGTTCGGGCATATCAATGTCAAAATCAGCTTTCAGACGGGCTATTATCGATAGATTAGAGCCAATTTCGCCTCCGGTATAGCGCAATTGAAACCGTTCGCGGGCCGAAGTCCGGGCCAGTTCAACCGGAACTAATACCAACGGGGCAGCCCGGCCTTCTTCGCTGTTTTCGGTTTCGTACCAGGTAAGAGTACCCAGCGACAAGTACAAAATACTAACGCCCTGTTCTTCGACAAACATGCGGGCCGAGTGGTAAGTATCCAGCAAGCGGGCATCGAGTTTGGCGGGCGTTTCGCGGGTTTGCAGCTTATTATCGGTTTGGGCCGGTGTTAGTTCGGTTTCAATGTCCAGCAGTTCGGGTGCATTAGGCATAGTAACTGCGGTTTTGGCATCAATAGGCAAAAACGACATGGCTTTACCTTCTTTTACCAATATCCGGAAAACGGCAGCGGGTATTTCGTTTACCACTTCTACCCCCCGCGACTTTAAAGGCCGGTAATTAAGTAAAGGGTTCCGTAAACTCAGGTCCAGCAACTCCCGGCGGGCGGCTTCCAATTTAATATTTATAGGATGTTCTGTAGCAGGCATGCAATGGCTTTAATTCTTCAACAGATTTTATATAACGAAAAATCGGCTGAATGTTTATTTAGGTAATCGGGCAATACGGCAGATTTAAAAATAAGCTTTTATTTACCGTTAGCGGACAGCTGCAATATATAGGTTTTATTCTTCCGATTTTTCTAACCTAAATACAATTTATGTAATACAATTACTATTGTTATAAAAAATTTAATAGCAAATAAGGGAAGTTATTAAATTATTTTATATATTACCCTAGTAATTCTTACGCCTACGCTATTATGAAAATACAGGATTATCGGCATCTCTTAGACAATAAAGAATATCTGGAACAAAACATTTTACCTATTTACCAGCAGGAAGAAGATAAATTGGGTTTTGCCAAAATGAAACTCCTGCACTTATTTTTTGAAAACGGCATTCAGCATAATTATGATGTGCAATATCTCGAAACCCTTTGCTCTTTACTCGACCAGGTAGGCACCCATATATTTTCCCTCTCGATTTACCAAACCCAACTCGCTAACCAAGAAGCGGCCAACCGCCTGGTGCATTTTGCTTTGCCCCACGATTTAGAAAACCTATCGGTTAACCTGCATTTTTACGAACTTATTTTCTCGGCTTTAGAAACCTATGAAGTTTGCGCAAATATTACTTATTTGCAAGAAAAAGTATTAGCAGAAATAACCCGAAAGGCCGCGCACGAACCCCAACCTCCAAAAGTATTAAGGTTAATTTAATGCCAGCCGCTTCGTGATAGTCAGGTAATGAGAATCCGGAAAAAAGTTAAAATGATATTGCCCGTAGAAGCGTCGCGTTTTATAGCCCTGGGCGCCTTTGTAAAAGCCGCCGAAAAAGAAAACTGGTCGGAAGAGGAAATACAGTATATAATGGACGAAGTGGTAGAAGCGTCGTCCGACGCCGAAGCCATGCTTATTTTACAGGATTACGTGCAAGGGTAATGGCGTTGTCCAATAATCGTCGTTCTTTTGGTTAATAAAAACTTAAGTTAATCTTCGGCTATTAATACACTCAAATCGTACTGTAATAATTCTAAAATCCCAACTTCCCATTTTGTTAGGTTTCTAATAGTAAAGTCAATGGCTTACCTTATCGGGAAAGCATGAAACAATATTACGGCTTAGTTCCCCTCCTTTTTCACGGTATAGATTATAAGAACGCAACATTTTGGTATAGGCCTGCATTGCGCAATTCCATTTTCAACCGCTATCATGTAAAGACTTAACCGGTGAAGCGGATTAGCCATAATAAACCTAGAACATAAATTACCTACTTACTTCCTACTGGCTAATTTTTTTTGGAATCCCGACGATTTTTCCAGAATAATCAAATATAAAATTGTAACTTCTTTATAGCCTTTTTCCAGGAGCAGATTCCTTTTAATAGCTGGCAATAAGTTGTGTCGCGCTTCCTAGCCCAACATTTTTTTTAACCGAATTATAGATTACTCCGTTTATATTACCAAAACGAGCGCCACCTTTTCCAACTCACCTTCTAATATTTCGGATTTAAACCAGTTTTTGATAGTATATTGCGCTCAATTTGATTAGAACTGTGCTTTCTCCGTAAACCTTATTTTGGGTTACTCATTTTCTGAATGCTTTTACAATGAAAAAACTAATACTCTTCCTCTCCTGCTTCCTGAATATGCTGGGTGCTTATGCCCAAGGCTTTGATGTGTACGGTACCATATTAGGCGTTGCCGATAAAACTCCGCTTATTGGGGCTACGGTGGTTTTAACTAACCGAACAGATGATGTTACCATTACCGGCAGCACCACCGATGTGGAAGGTAAATTCAGAATAGAGAAAGTGGCACCCGGCAAATATACCTTAAAAGCGCAATATTTGGGTTACAGCACCTTTCGAAAACCCATAGAAGTGCTGCAAGCTTCGGTAAACGTGGGTACTTTGGCTTTAATCGAAGAATCAACCAATTTAGGAGAAGTACAGATAATTGGAAAGATACCACCCGGCGAACAAAAGGGCGATACGACCCAATTTAATGCCGATGCTTTTAAAACTGCCCCGGATGCCAGCGCCCAGGATTTAGTGCAAAAAATGCCCGGTATTACTATTCAGGACGGGGCTATTCAGGCTCAGGGCGAAAATGTGCAGCAAATTCTGATTGATGGAAAACCTTTTTTTGGAACAGATGTAAACGCCGCTTTGCAGAATTTACCGGCTAACGTTATTGCCAACATTCAGGTATTTGATAAAAAAAGCGATAAGGCCGAATTAAGCGGGTTCGACGACGGGGAAAGAATAAAAACCATTAATATTATTACAAAGCCCAGCCGGAAGATTGGTCGCTTTGGCCGGACCTCGGCTGGCTACGGCTCTGACGACCGCTACCAGTTGGGAGCCAGTGTCAATTTTTTCAGCGATGCGCGCCGCATTACGGTAACCGGCCTCAGCAATAACGTAAACACTTTAAATTTTTCGGCCGATCCTACTAACGGAGGCGAAAACCGGCCCCAAAATGGTATTATCAACAGCAATGCTTTAGGTTTGAATTACAGCGAAACCTGGGGTAAAAAAATGGAAGTATCGGGCAGTTATTTTTACAACAACCGCCGCAACAATACCACGCGGTTTACATTTCAAGATTATGTATCAAGCGATTCGGGGCAGGTATACAACGAAGAAAGCCACTTTACCAATACCGATGCCAATCATAATTTCTGGATGCGCCTGGATTATAATATAAACGAACGGAACCGGATTCGTTTTCGGCCTCGTATTTATGTCCAGAATTTTAATGAAAATTCTTTTTTTGAACGACTCACCGAAAACGATTTCGGCCCTCTAAAACAATCTGATAACAATATTAACGGCGACAATGTTAACTCCGACTTTGATAACAGTTTGTTGTATAGTCACCGTTTCCGGAAAGAAGGCCGCAGCATTACCTTTAACCTGCGCTCTGGTTACCACATTGATAATAGCAATAGCTACCGGGTATCCAAAGATATTATTTACAGCCGCCGCGCCGATAGCACCATCCAATTACTAAACCAATACACTAACTTAGACCGCACCGGATTTGATTGGGAAGGAGAAGTTTCGTACACCGAACCGCTGGGCAAAAACAGCCAACTAGAACTGGAATACGAAGTTGGTAACCGCTTAAACGATTCGGATAAGCGCACTTACGATTACACCGAAATCACCGATAATTATACTGATCTAAATATTCCGCTGAGCAACACGTTTAAGAATAACTACCTTACTCAGGAAGCCGAAGCCGGTTACCGGTACAACACCGAAAAGCTTCAGTTGCAGTTAGAGGCCTCTTACCAGCAGGCTACCTTAAAAAATGAGCAGGAGTTTCCAGAGGCGGCCCCTTTAAACCGTAGTTTTAATAGCATACTGCCTTCTGCTCGCCTCCAATATAATTTTTCGCCAGCCAGTAATCTGGAATTTAACTATCGCGCTTCCACTATTGCGCCTTCGGTAGGACAATTGCAGGATGTAATTGACTACTCTAACACCCAACGGGTAAGAATAGGTAACCCTAACCTGAATCAGTCTTACCAGAACTGGGGCCGTTTACAATACCGCTCGCATAACCCGGTTTCTAATCGTTCGCTGTATGCTTCGGTGTGGGGCACCTTTGTAAAAAATTTTATTACCAATAGCACTCAGTTTATCCAGGAATCGTTCTTATTAAACAATGTGGTAAAATTAGAAGAAGGCGACCAGATAATTAGGCCGGTAAACCTGAATGGCTATTGGGATATGCGTTCTTATTTCAGCTTCGGACAACCAATTAATGTTATTTCTTCTAACCTAAACCTAAATGGCGGGTTTGGTCATACCAGTCGGCCCGGTTTAATCAACGACGAAGTAAACGTGGCTAATTCGAGTAGTTTCCGGTTAGGCGTATCGCTGAGCAGCAATATTTCCGAAAATGTTGATTTCACTATCTCAACCCGATCTAATTATAATATTGTAAAAAATACGCTCCGGCCAGAACTAAATAATAATTACTTTAACCAGAGCACCCGCCTGCGGTATAACTGGATTTTCTGGAAAGGGTTTGTTTATCGTACCGATTTGCACCATCAGGCGTATGCCGGCCTTTCGGACTTAAGCAATAATTTTCTGCTCTGGAACATGAGCCTGGGTAAAAAAATATTCCGGAACCAGCGGGGCGAGATAAATTTAAACGTGTACGATCTGCTGAAACAAAACAATAGTATCCAGCGCAATATTGCCGATGCTTATGTAGAAGACGTGCAAACCAATGTACTGCAGCGGTACTTTATGCTTACGTTTACCTATAACATACGCTACTTTGGTATGGGCACTAGCCAGGAAGACTTTGAAAAAGATAAGCGGAATTAGGACGAGGACAACAACAATAAATCTGGGTCTGATAATGAGTAGTCCGGTATTAGGGATTACCGTTTATCTTCCCAGATTAGCTGTTCATTAGTGCGGGCCGAGAAGAATTCAGCGCACTTGCCATCGCCTCGGCCGGTAAGGCCACCGTCCGGGTAGCAAATCAAGTCACAATTTTCATTGTAGAGTTGGCTCATCTGGTCGCAACAGGTGGGTGGAATATAATAAACAGTTTGGCCTTTATACTGGTATTGCCAAACTTTAGCCGGTGGGTTCCGCTTTGGTTCATTCTTAAGCCGACTTATTTTTCTTTTTACGCAGGTGGGTAAACCTTTTGGAATGTCTTCGTCCTGGCAGGAAGTAAACAGGGCAACCAGCAAGAAATAAATTACTGCTTTTTTCATAGCTTTGGTGATTATTAGGATTTAGCATTTATATTCCAAAGAGCCGTCGCAGCTTAAATTAGTTGCATAAACATAAAAAAAAGCCCTGCTAAAATCAGGGCTTTAGAATACTATTTAAGGCTACTCCTTTGCAGTAAATTGAAATAACTTAGCTTTGGGATAAATAACCAACCCGTTCGCCTTCTTCGGTAACCAATATGCCGTTGCTGCCCACAAATAAAGTATCAAAATAAGAACTTTGGATCAGGTACGGGTAATTACGGTTATTAGTGTTAGCCATTTTGCCAACCACTTCTACGCGTCCATTATCATCAACGTGCACCAAATTAAGCTTCTTTGTAACGTAAAACTGCTCGCCGGGTACCGACCGGAAAGTGACCTTACGTAATAAATCCTGCTGGGTAAGTACTATTCTTTGCGACGAGGTCTGCCGCACCGGCGTACGCGTTGGTGCCGCTGCCACTACCTGCTCATTAGCCTGCGATTTAATTACCGGCCTAGCAACCGAACCGGTAGACTTGGCACTAGCCACAATCTGGTCGCTGGCACTACGCCAGCCTTTGCTAATAGACGCTAAACGGGCACTACGACCCGGATGGGTATAAGAACCGGCTTCGTCGGATAATAAGCCAATAGCTGCCTGGGCATCGGCTAAGCTAGCGCCCATTTTGCGCAATACAAAACCCGAAAATTCATCGGCTTCCAATTCATCTTGCTGGTTGCTGCCACTTCCGGATAAAGTATGACCATTCAGGTGGTGACCAATTTCGTGAGCCAGAATACTTACGGCGGCCCAGTCGGTTTTAACGGCATTATTTACCGCCGCCACAAACTGACGGTTATATAAAATATAACGCTGACCATTGTAAATTACCGCAGCCGCATTATCTATGTTAGCTTCACGTACCTCAAAGCGTGGCTTTAAGCCAACTACATCAATTATTTCTTTTATAATATCACGCGCGCCAGGAGCGGCATAAGCCGGTTCGGTAACCCGTGTTTTTGTATTATTTATATTTAAAGTAGCGCCGGTAACAGCTGGTGCCTGCACTAACAACACCCATACTACTAACCAGGCCAAACTTTGTTTCATAACTTTTCTCATAGCTATTCTTATTAATATTATTTTTCCTGTTTATTGCTCCGTTAGATTTCGCAAATTTTACGCATGCTTAAATGATACTGCTTCGTATGATTTGCTCTTGGTATATTAGCAAGTTTACTGCCAGTTTTTACTAATAAGTTATTTTGGCAAGTTAATTTTAGCATCGATAATAATAACGTAAGGCATCTGATATATTGTATATTAAATAAATGTCTCTCGCTAATTTAATGTAATATAGCTTAATTTATCAGAACTATACTGCGGGCAATTATATGGCAACAGAGCACATAAAAAAGCCCCGTTGTAAAACGGGGCTTTTTCACAGCAATTAAAACCTAAAGGCCTACATCAGGTACGTTGTTCTATGCTAACCACACAAGTAACATCGACTAGTTTATTGTTGTAATAGCCGTTGTGGTTACAAGGGCTCGCCTCTAAGTGCGCACCAGATGCTTTATAACCTATTATTATCTGTTGACCTATTTCTACGATAAAGCCATTAATTTTATAAATTGGCTGGTCTGCCGGTCCGGTAGTTATATCTACATTAACGGGTATTAATATTTGGTTATTTTCGAGCACTAATTGTAAGCCGCAACTGGGCGCCATCTGCACCGTAGCCATGGTATCGCAGGTTTCGTTAGGTTCTACCCAATCTTCTTGCTGCGTACAGCCCACGAACGAGAAAACTCCCACCAGGAATAAGCAGAAAAAGCGGAGAATGTATTTTTTCATAGTTAGTTTATTTAACAGCACGCCAACTTCTTACTTGCAAGAGGCCTTTAATCCAAATTTGGTTGCTTTGGTTAATAAATTATTTTACTAACCTAGGCAAAAATTACACCATTATAGGTTTGTTTAGCTTGGAGTAGCCAATATATAGTCTGGCCCAAATAGACATTTGCTCAGAAGCTACCGTGCCGAATAAGACAAAATATGCCATTCAACAGCCTATTCGGTAGTAGTAAACACAGCTTGCGTATCTAATTAAATTTTCTTATGTAAATACCTGCTGAACTTTGCATCAGATTCAAGTGCTTCTTCGCTAGGGTAAAATACCCATCCGTTTTCTTAATTTGTCATGGCATTGGACGTGCTTGTATTGCTTACCCGCAAGGCGCTGTCCCATTCGTTCCAGGCAGGCGGTTGCACGCCAAGTAAGTGCCGTACAAAATAATCGCGTCTTTTGCGCTCCCCAAAATCGCCACCCGAAGAGTGCCCCATACCCGGTACCATCAGGAAATCGAAATCTTTATCAGATTTAATCAGGGCATTAACCAGTTGCAAAGTAGAAGCGGGGTCTACGTTATCGTCCATTTCGCCTACTATCAGCATTAATTTACCGCCCATTTTATGAGCATTGGTTACGTTAGATGATTCGGCGTATTGTGGCCCGATGGGGTAGCCCATCCACTGCTCATTCCACCACATTTTATCCATGCGGTTATCGTGGCAACCAGCCGAAGAAACGGCTACCTTATAAAACTCCGGGTGAAAAATAACGGCTCCAGCCGAATTCTGGCCGCCGGCTGAAGTACCATAAATACCTACTTTCGAAATATCCATGGCCGGGTTTTTCTGGGCGGCGGCTTGCATCCATAAAATCCGATCCGGAAAGCCAGCATCTTTAATATTTTTCCAGCAAACATCATGAAAAGCTTTAGAGCGGTTAGAGGTACCCATACCGTCTATCTGCACGACAATAAA
>Ga0210040_10008554_pt1 | contig 12103 bp, 11 predicted proteins | sample CryGeyCG12114_NA_FD_185462 | JGI IMG/M metagenome (GOLD analysis project Ga0210040, IMG submission 185462) | Groundwater microbial communities from aquifer - Crystal Geyser CG19_WC_8/21/14_NA (SPAdes) (version 2) | ecosystem: Environmental > Aquatic > Deep subsurface > Groundwater | place: USA... | reverse complement strand
ATACTGTTATACCCCGAAGTTACCAGGTATTTGAGGACAACAGCTGACCTGAGAATAATTTAGTTGTCATTTTTGAAATCAGCATGTTCAATAACATTATAAACCTTGTATACAAGTTTTTCATATTAAAAAATCTTAAACTCCGAAGTTACCCGGTATTTGAGGTCAACAGCTGACCTGAGAATAATTTAGTTGTCATTTTTGAAATCAGCATGTTCAATAACATTATAAACCTTGTATACAAGTTTTTCATATTAAAATACCGTTATACCCCGAAGTTGCCCGGTATTTGAGGTCAACATGCTGACCTGAGAATAATTCAGTTGTCATTTTCGAAATCAGCATGTTCAATAACATTATAAACCTTGTATACAAGTTTTTCATATTGAAATACTGTTATACCCCGAAGTTACCAGGTATTTGAGGACAACAGCTGACCTGAGAATAATTTAGTTGTCATTTTTGAAATCAGCATGTTCAATAACATTATAAACCTTGTATACAAGTTTTTCATATTGAAAAACCGTCAAACCCCGAAGTTACCCGGTATTTGAGGTCAACAGCTGACCTGAAAATAATTTAGTAGTCATTTTTGAAATCAGCATGTTCAATAACATTATAAACCTTGTATACAAATTTTTCATATTAAAAAATCGTTAAACCCCGAAGTTACCCAGTATTTGAGGTCACCAGTTGACCTGAGAATCATTTGAATGTCATTTTTTAAACCAGCATGTTCAAAAACATTATAAGTCTTCTATACAAGTTTTTCATATTAAAAAATCGTTAAACCCCGAAGTTACCCGGTATTTGAGGTCAACAGCTGACCTGAGAATTATTTAGTTGTCATTTTTGAAATCAGCATGTTCAATAACATTATAAACCTTGTATACAAGTTTTTCATATTAAAAAATCGTTATACCCCGAAGTTACCCGGTATTTGAGGTCAACAGCTGACCTGAGAATTATTTAGTTGTCATTTTTGAAATCAGCATGTTCAATAACTTTATAAATGTTGCTATAGGCGTTTTTTATATTAAAAAACCAATAATCCGCGAAGTTACCCGGTATTAAAGTCCACCAGCTAACTTTAGAATTATTTGGTTATCATTTTTTAAATCAGCACAGTTGATTACGACTCTATTTGTGATAATGAAATTTTTTTACATTCTAACAATGAGTTTGGTAAATATTGCATGCCAATTTAATAATATTACCTAGGATACACTAGAACGCAGCAATCGTATCACCCTCAAAACAAATCAGAAGACATTATGCAGAAGTAATTTAACATTTCATTTTTTCAGACTCATTCAGTTCTTAGTTACTAACTTATTTCATCATATGGTTGCTTTTTGCATTGTTGAAAATGCACATTCAAGAACATTTCTGAAAGGTGAGAGCTTTAAGTTAATTATCAGCATTTCAGATTTCTAGTGGTCATCAGTTTAAGCTGGAATATAGCAGGTACGTGTTTTTCAAAATTATTATCAATAAGTGGCAGGTAGATACCGTAAAATCTACTCCTTGTCGCATCCTAAAATTTTGATATTTTGTGTCAACTAGTGTGATGCATGATATACTGAAAAATTATCAAAATCACACCGTGGGAAGGTACCTATTTATCGAATTTTATTTGATTTATAAGACAAATTGAATTTTCTAAGCAAAAAATCTTACCGTCTAAAGTAAAAAAAAGTGTTGAACAAATGCACGAGCCCACTCTCTTTTTTTTGGTAAAAAAATTGGGAAATTAGGCATTAGGAATCAAAAGTTATGATAAAAATAACAATTATCAAAATGAATTATAAAACCAGTTAGCAACGAGGCCAAAAAGTTGATTTTTAACCACTTATTTACTCCTTGCTAGGATATGCTAATTAGTAATGAGATGTTCTTCTTTTCAACGTATTCGTAAAAGAATAGGGAACAGAATGTGGGTTGAACGGTTTGTTTCCGTTAGGTTCTTCAAAAGTTATTCCAAAAAAACCAAGTCATTTATTCCTACTTTGAAACCAAATCGAATCCTTTCTCGATTTTTAACAAAAACATCGACGGAATAATAAGATGGGCGAACCTTTGAGGAGCAAGTCTCCAAAATTGAGGAGCCACCTTAGTCAACATTTCAATTCTTGTTACGAAATCTCTACAAATTCCAAACAACAGTACAATATAAATCAACTCTGATCTTATCTTTAATATTTAATCGTAAAATATTTATTTGAAAAACATTTACCCAAAAAAGTAAATGCCGCAGTTCAGTTGGTTCGCTGATATTGCTGGTTGCGGAAAACGAAAAGATAAATTAAAAAAATATCAAGCCATCAACCAATACTGATTAATAATAATAAATTTCTGTGGTGAAAATAAAAACGTACCTCTTTTCTTTCACAGTTTGATTCCAATAATTCCAATTTACGATTATTAACAACGAAAAGTTCTCTCTCCAACTAAGCGCTTGTAATGCTTTCTACTTCACTTCATGCTAGTTTAGCGGTTCATGCTGTGTAGCACGTAATCTTCGTTGCAAAACTTTCACTTGGACTTTGTACAGAATACGAAGCCAAAAGTGACAATAATTCACTGGTTCAAATCCATAGAAAGAAAGCGGGATTTGCCCTTTCTACAGTTTTACTTTTACTTGCATGTTTTCGGAACCGAGGAGTTTCATCGTTACCCAATTAATTAAATCTGACACACTATTTTGTAATCTACTCAAACTAACCGTCTATATATCTATATAATTTAAGATGGCAGCCCGCTCTGTTAATTTGCTGTGCGGCTCCGTAATGAGGCAAGGATCGAAAAATCTATCCACAGTTTGTAAAGAAGCTTTGTCCTCAAAAGGACCTTCACATTCACAATGCAGATGCGCGCCTGCAAAAATATCTTCAAGAAACTTCCACTTGGGGCATTATGACAATGGTTTGTTTGGTCCTCCAGCTGCTGAAAACATTTTCAAGCGACTTGCCAAACGAGTTGGATGGACGGACACATCCAGATCGGTATGAGATACTATGAGAGACATAAAATTTCAGATGAATAGACATCGATCTCGATGTGTGTGTAGTGTCACAGCGGCCTGGTCTCCGTTAAATAAAATGGTGTAAATAATTGAGAATCTGTATGGTCTAATTTGGTCGCGTGTATTTCAGGTGTTACTAGCGTCTGGTCAATTGATATATACGAAAGTGGCTGATGATATAGACTACTTAAAGTTTTTTAAAAGTATGTAAAGCAATGTATATTATTATTATTATTATATTATATTATGATTATATGTGCACTTGCAAAAAGCAAAATCAAATTTTTTAATGTCTCAGATGTTAAATCATGTCGTTGGTTTTAGATTGTGACATGGAAGATACGTTTAGCTCTTGGTTCACAGTCATGGAGCTTCATATATGGATTATTTCTGCTCGTTTAATGGGCGAGGGGAATGAAGGGAAAATAGTGAGAAATTCCATGATCAATGCCATGTGGAATGATTGTGATGTCAAAAGTAAGCAATTAGAAGGGGCTTTATCTTCAGCACGGAAGAGACAAATCAAGGAGCTTAATGAACAGTTTCAAACTGCTTTGATTAATTATGATGAGGGGCTATGTGGAGACGATAAAGTTTTGGCAGGTTAGTGCATAGTTTTTTGCCTCCGACAGAAAATTGGTATTTAAAAGAGCTAACAGGAATACACAAATTTTTAAGGTGCATTATGGAGGCGATTTTTGCGTTCAAAATCCCAGGGAATCGCAATGACTCAAGACGAGGCTATTAAGCAAATCGCTGCCCTTGAATTACTAGTCTTGTACGTAAGATCTCAGTTTCATAGTCTTCATAGTCTGAGTAGAGAACAAATTATACTAAAACGAGTTTTTGAATTTGAACCGTTTGACGAGTCTTTATTCAAGTTAGTTGAGGTCAAACCCTGATATATTATACAAATATTTATCACTATTGTAGTATTTAAAAATATTCATTTTTTTTGTCGTTACATACTTATAGAATTTTTAGCCGGACACTACTTATATAAAATATCTTAAATAAATCGATTGGTCTATAAGTTCATTGTTTTTGTATCGCTACTCTAACCAAAGTAAAGATGCAGGATGCAGTGCAGATGCATTAAAGGTTACAATAAATTAGCACAATCACCTTAAAGCATTCATAAATAATAATAATAATATCGACACTAACCGAGGCACATGCGTTTGCGTTGCAAAATTATTCCTTAAAGTCTAAAGCAAATCCGGAGGAAAGACACGACACTACCACCGACATCACTGTCATGAAAAAAAAGTTTAATAATATTATCAAGTAAATGGACACAAAATAATGACAGAATGACACCACATGATTGGCAGGATTTGGCGACCATAAACTTAAATGAAGATTCCCAAACATAACTTTAATCCAAAACCATTAGTTATGGCACAAACTATCGTATCTAATCTAACTTATACAGATAAGGGGATAATCATATGTATTAATAATATATGTACTGAATAAATAATTTCCTGTTTCATCCAAAACATTGCATTCGTTTGAGAGCAATATTAGCGAACATGTGTACATTCTACGTCAGTTTCATTTTCATTCATGGGGATAGCTGGGGGAACCACTTTGACACCAATAACAATGGTTTCAATTTTACTGCTCCCGTGCAGTTTATCGTGTTCATTTTTTTCAGGAATTTGATTTTCATCTGGGCCAAAACTGTCCCTACTTTCAAAATCACCATCAGTCTCCAATTGGTCACTTGGTGAACGCCAGCGGACACTACCTTGTGGGTTATTTTGAGATTTGTCTGAAGACGATGGAGACGACTCTCCAACTTCCATTATATTTAGACTATCGGTGTCATAGTTTGCATAGGATGGAACACGATTTGTTGAGACTTGCCAAGACGTAGAACAGCTTTTGCTATATTTCATATAGTCATTCCGAGCTTGAATTCCAGTTCTAGTTTTCGTTTTTTCCTCATTTCTAATTAAAGATAAATCAATGACACCAGCACATTGGACGAGATGCATTGATATCTTATTAATAGATTGAAAACCAGAGGAGCACTTGGCACAGGTATACTTGTTTGAATTAATTGCACCTAAGTTACTATTTGTAGCCTCAAGAGAGACTGGAGAACCTAACCTTTCATTAGCTTTCGGAGGGCGACCACGTCTTTTTCGTTCCTGAGAACTCAACCTAATACCGTTTGGTATCATTCGTGGTGCTGTAATTTTTACACTATCTTCAACATTTTCAGATTTTTTCGGGCTTTCACTCACTTTCAATCGCTTATTTTTGCTTTTAGAAAATATATCCTTGTACAGATCAGAATTTGATTCATTTAACAGAGTGGAATCTTGAGTAGTTTCAGTATCTGTGGGCTTCCCAGCTGTAGCTAAAAGGCAAAAATGCAAATTGATTATAACAAGAATTTGAATCCTAGGCATAAATAAAAAATCCATGTACACTTTCCATTTTCATTATTTAATAAAACAATATGGATGGCTTTAATCACCTGAGCTAGATGAGGAAGTTGACGTCGATTCGGTATTCAACTCTTTGCCTAAAGCGTCATAAGCCGGACAAAAAGACTCACGACGGTGCTGTCTCAACGCTTTGTCACTCTCAAATATTGTGTTGCCTGGAAAAACATTAAATGCGATGAAGAGTCTACACTATACTATTATTGGATAATGTGGAAAGAGAACTAAAGACTTACATGTATTGCATTTAATACACGTCTCATTTTTCTTTGCTTCTAGAATCAGTTGCTGCCGTTCTAATTTCAGAGCTAACTTTTCAACCACATTTTCTATCGCAGGGGCAGATCCCATGCACATAATTCTTCCATCATGGTCAAGTACTGCCGTATCAACCACAGACTTTTTAGGTAGCAGAGAAGAATTTGAAACATCACAGGTTGACAGGTCACATGAAAATCTCTTTTGGTGAGCAAAAATACCGTCATTTTTCTCTTTTAGCGGTTCAAACAAAATAGTTGTTGCTTTCTCGCTATAATTTTTAGTTTTCGGTGGTAAAGTATGTCCGTTTATAATTTTTCCATCAGGAGACGAAGAATCTGAACTAGTTGCGTCGCATTGGGGTTTTGTTTCTAAATAATACTGCAAGTTGAAAGATGAATCGGGATTTTGAACAAATTTAGAATAAGCGATTTCGGAGTCGTGAGTTTTTGTGCAAAATTTGTCTTTATGACAAAGGAAGTTTGGAAGAGATCGAAATAAATTCCGGCAAGCACGGCATTCCATTATCAGATCACAATCATTGAAAATCGTATCTTTCACCTGAAACAAACCCAAATTTTTTAAACCTCTGTTTTACTTTAAAAAAATAAAAACTTGATAAACGCGTAGTCAATATTCATACTTTAGTAGTTGCTTTTTCAACAGTTTTCATCAAAGCTTTTAAACTGCTAATCCGAACATCAAAAGGAAAATTGACTTGAGATCTGTCGATCTCTTCTTCCAAGCAAACAGTGGGGGCACGAGCTTCATTTTTAATATTCTCTTTGTGATGCTGTTTAGTGGCTTTGTTTTTCAAAACTATTTTCTCTTTTGCTGCCTTTTTGGGGACCACTTTTCCAGAGGATGATTTACCAGGACGTCCCATCTTGAATAATTTTCGAGTTAAATTCTGTAGAGCTGAAAATCAAAGAAACAAATCCAATATTTTTTCTTTTCGACAACAAAAAACAAGACAGAAAATATACAATGGCAACCAAAGTCAGCCGTACATTAATTCCAATCTGATTTTGATTCGAATCAGCGTTTTTTTTAGTTTCAAAGGAATCCAGCGATCAAAAATATTAGAAAAATTCAATTCCACGATACAATCCCAGCTGTGGTCTTAACAAATATTAAAATTCTTATAATTTCATCCTCGTCAGAACGCTTTTAGAGAATCATCCTTTCAAGGGTGAAAATTTCAACACCTACGAATTTTTATACACAGAAATCAAAATCACAATATAGTCTTTACTTAAAAATAGTCATTAAAATATAAAATCAAAACAAAATTAACTTACATTTTTAATCTATTCCTCCTCTCTCTGTTTGGTAAATTTATTAATTTAAATGCTGTGTTTGTACACTTATTATTTCCTGAACATTTTGAAATATTCAAAACTAGTCTTCACATTTGCTCGAATAATTGATGAAAAATTAAAGAACATTTCTCAACTCGACTCTATAGACAAAAAAACGCACAACTTTACAAATCAAGAAAACGGAGTATAGCTTTGAGTTCATCTGGCAAATATACAGCGCATTGGTTTAACAAAAACTTTTACTTTGTACTGCATGCATGGTATTGCAGTGTACTTGTACTCTTGTAAAATTGAGGTCAGTCTCATGTTTCTCACACATTGCAGTAAATCCAAATGATGGATTTATGATGTTTGCAATGTTTTTTACTATTCAAGAAAAGCTTTTCAGTCAAATGGATGTACTTTTATGAATAACAACAGACAAAAGTTTTGAAAGCATTTTTCAACTAGGGACTGTAATTTTCTTTTTAAGATACGAATTCATGATGTCTAAACTGCATGAAACAAATATTTGTTCGCTGGAGTGTTCCTATTCTAAATGCTTTGGGCTTTTAAAGATTTTCTTTCCTTGTTGGAAATCATCTGTGCAACTGGGTAACATCCACTGGAAAAAGAAATTCATCCCAAATAAAAACTAAAAACTGTCTGCACAGCATATCTGCGTAAAATTGTAAGTCCCGATCACACCGTCGTACATTTTTATCACACAGCATGGAGACAAGAGAAAATGTTGCATGATATGGTCCGCTGATCTCAAACAAGTGAAGTGACGTTCGTCAAAATTTGACACGACAGATTATTTAATGTACGAGCTGCTACCTATTGTTTTTCCTTCTCATAATTAAGTAAAGGAGCAAGAAACTTAACACATTGATAAAATCTCGTTCAAGTAATTAAGCAAGTTCTTAAAAATAATGTGAACATTTTATTTCCGGTCAGCAGTATGTCAACTCAATACAAAGCTCTAATTCCCCAAATGCAGTTCAATTATAAAATGATCCATGCAATTCAAAACTGCCTACAATTTTAGTGGACTATGTTTACGCAAACTACTGGTGTTTATGCTTTTAAAAAGTATCATCATCACTTAGAATACGTTCTAAGAAATATTCATCACTATGCGAAAAAAATCGCCTGAAGAAAATCGACTTCTTTTTTGCAGTGAACTCCATCACAGTTAAGCTCAGAAGCCAATACATACAATACATGGAATGGAATAATCAATGGACACGAAAATTTTAGTCAATTATTCAGTAATTATTTTCTTTTAGCACTGTTGCTTTTCTTTCATACTTGCTTGACTGCCTAAATGTTTGTTTCACACATGCATAAGATGCGAAACTGGCTGCTACTCGAATCATGAGACTGCGAAAATCTCATGTGGATTATCATGAACGCGTTATGCAAATCAACTAGCAAGATAAATTAAAGCAAAGTTAGTCAGGACCAACAGGTACCTTTAATATTTGCGCTCACAGTGCAAGCATGCAATTTTTTAGACGTAATAATCTCAATCACAATCTCTGTTTTTTCTGGGACTCCCGAGAATAATTTTATAGCGTTTGATACTCAAGAAAAATACTTTCATTCCTTTTCTGTCAGTTGAAAAATCCACTTGGTATTTCTGTGTGTGTATTGTTTTCAAAATGAAAAGCATTAGTTGCAGTGCGTTATATTTTGTCCTATTTTTCGGATTTACTCTTGTATCCAGTTTCATTTTACAGCCAAGTATGATTTAGATTTGTTTGAGCATTTATGTGAAAGTATTCAACGTTTAAAAATATTTTCGTCTGATTTTCTAAAGGGGTAAAACGAGAAGAGCAAACTGTTGCAATGAAAGAAGGAAACGATACGAATTCAACTGACGCAAGTTCTAGAGAAAGATCTTTTGGAATTGGAGCTGCTGCAGGAATTGGGGGTAATACATTGTTTTTTTTTAATTGTCTCTTATGGAAAAAATTTACCAGAACTTCATTATTATGTACCTATTATATTTCTCTGCATTTTTAGGCCTAGGGTCATCAGCAGGACTAGGCAATTTTAACAAAAAAAATGGCCCAGAACCATTTTCCCCCTGGGGAGCATATGCTGGACTGAATTTGGGACCAAGTGAGCAAAGCTTTTGTTAAAATTGGCAATTATTTTCATTTGTTTGGCATGCTTTCGGTCATGGCAAGCCGACTATTGTGAACAAGTATATATTTTTCCTATGCGTACAAGATGGACGAATCGGAGCAGGCTGCACAGGATTGAGCTGTGGTGTTCAACTTGGTAACTTAGTTTTGGCCACACCACAGCTTCTAGGACTTGGACCAAGCTTCAGAGACAGAGTTGAAAAAGAGGCAAATAACAGCACAGCAAACAGGTTGGTAGCTTTTTGGAGTCAAGGGCAAATCAATGACAGCCGTAAAAAGTAAATATTTATGCTTCGTCATACTTGCATTCAATTGAGCAAACTCATTCTTGTAATTAAAATCAGTTGAGTGCGTAAGTTTTAGTAACTGCATGTTTAGAACGAATTCTCTTATTTCTATTTTTTTCTGGTTTTTGATACTTCATCCTTCCTTAACAATCCTTCTCCAGGTACTTCCTCCATATGCGAAAAAAATTCTCGTCGCTGCATAGTTTGTGGGATTATAATACTAAAAAGTTTGCATGCATATAATTTGCTCTTTATTCTTGTCATGCATGGCCTGCTGCATGTGTAGCATTTACTCAGGGGCACAACGAAGGAAACGAACCATAAGGAATACTAATACTTCATCTAACAATGCTGCTTCTGCTAGTAGTAGTGCTACTTTTACTATTGGCAAACTAATTGGAGGAGTTGTCCAGGGAGTGACCACCACAGCAGCCATGGTTTTCAGAGGAATTCGAGCCACAGCTACAGCCATCTCCTCATTTGTCAATGTTATGGTCGGTGGCTCGGGATCTTCTGGTTTGACTTCAGCAGCGTCCACACATTCACAAAGAGTGGCTACAAAGACTTCCTATACCACTACTTCTACTACAATTTCACCGACGACAACGGCGACCAGAATTCCTCATTTCCGGAACTTGCTTTTACAAAAATTATTAGCCAACTCTAAAAGTTGAATAGCCTATTAATCTTTAAGAAAATGTACTTTGCCTGGAGTATTCTTTAAGTAATAATAGACTGACTTGTTCTTGTATAGTACGTGTAGTAATTTTAGAAAGTAACTAACAAACTGACTAGCATGCTAAACTAACTTTAATCTTTTGTTAAATCAGTTAATCTTGTGTTTGTAACGGAATGCATAATATATAGTGTTGTAGATACTAACTATAAATACACTTGGAAAACTGTCTTCATGATATGACATAATATGTCTGGATGATATTGTATACTGAAGATATATAATGCCATGTATCCTTTCAGCGGAACTCTAATCGCTCCTTTCGATTTTCGAAAACTTCTGTCCTCGTTTTTCAACTTTAATGGAACGAATAACCAAGAACAAGTGTCCACTACTACAGCTGCATCGAGTACCACTGTTAGTACTACTACTAGAACAACCACTGATGTTTCATATGACAATGTAACTCCGAACGATAAGATTGAGCAAGATGAGCCACCAAAGATTTCAGATTTAGCACGACTTGGTAATAATTCCACTAAAGTCCTCGATTTGCAAGAAAATGAAGTGAATCCGCAAGCTTCGGATTCTACAACCAGCCGATCCATTAAAGATTAATGATTTTCAATTGTAATTCAATGCTGTGCATGAATATATTCTTGAAACACAACATTTTTTTAGTTTTTTAAAGATATTTCAACAGATACATCCAACAGAGAAGGATTTTTAATGCAATAAATTGTGTGTTTATTATAGTTACTCTTGTCATTGTTCATATGTAATCACTGTAGCTACTTTAGCAGTCCAGCAACCAATATTTAATACAGGTATAAGAAAATAAAGCATAAAACATTGACTTAAGTTACTACTTTAGTTACTTAACTATTACTATATACAACAATAAAACATACATCTGTTCATATGAACTAGAAAGTGGAATAGTGACGGACTCCTTTGAATCCATAAAATCCAGGTGAGAAACAAAGAACACTAAGTGAATGACTTGTTGCAAGGTAATGCTTAAACATTAGAAAACTACGCTCATTTCTTTGCAGAAATTGTAAGGGCAAGACGTTAAAATTCATTTGTTAGAGTCGATAAAAGTGAGTATCAGGTGCAAAACAGATCAAACAAACAAACACTAAAATTTTAAACTTTTTCGAGCCAATGTGAGCAAGTAGCACACAACGATTGACTGATAATATTACTCACTCTTTTAATACTCACGTATCTTGCATGATGAGTGAAGTCTCTGGATTTGCTTGGCTAACGTGAGTAACATTGTTCACACTGTTTTTAGTTAAAAATGGACGGTCAGTTAAAGTATCATCCTTAATTAACGAAGGTTTCCTCAAATGTAATACTTCCAAGACTCGTTTTCTCCATATCATTACAATGCAAATGAACACTCCCTGAAGAATATAAACACATTAAATATTAAATAGGTATATTCTAAACCGAATATGTGTTTTAAAAGTCTGATTGCAAAATATTTTACCTGCAATGCTGTAAATAAGTCGGCGGCATAAAATATGTACTGATGCTCTGCACCCACAGCCCACGAGAGTGTGTCAAATATCCACGCCACTCTGCCAAAATAGGTGACGCATAAAATTAATTTTCGTAAATAGCATTGTCAAATCACTGTTATGTTTAATCCTCCAATGGTAAAGGTCATTTAAAAGTAAAAAGAAGTTGCCCCATGTTATTCGGCTATCCCCGATAAATGGTGGATTTATACAAATTATCTATAAAATGTTGTGGCAACAATAACAAAAAATGCCAAATAACCTACCGAAAAAAATTTCTTTTTTTTCGGAAATGGACAATAGAGCACTACGCCATTTTTGGTGTACAAAACCGCGAAAATTGAAAAAAGGTTAATTAAGTAAGTAATTTGGCTGCATACCCCATAACAATCCCAAGTTTTGCAACAACAAT
>Ga0210040_10008553_pt1 | contig 12104 bp, 1 predicted proteins | sample CryGeyCG12114_NA_FD_185462 | JGI IMG/M metagenome (GOLD analysis project Ga0210040, IMG submission 185462) | Groundwater microbial communities from aquifer - Crystal Geyser CG19_WC_8/21/14_NA (SPAdes) (version 2) | ecosystem: Environmental > Aquatic > Deep subsurface > Groundwater | place: USA... | reverse complement strand
TAGTGTCATCATAAATTATGAAATTTAACTTTCCCTTGCATTACTTACCATCTAACTTACTAATCCTACAAAAAATACGTTTACAATTCTGCTGAGCAATGCTATGCAAATGAGTAAATGCTCAAGGCCAAAAATGGCGTGAGAAAATCGAAATCCACCAATCATTGTTCAAATCCAAAAGAAATTATTTGTAGTGCATGCATAGAGCATTATTATTCAAATATAGTTGATTAGTCCAAAAGGAAACTGACGGCAATTCATTTGCTGTATATCTTGTGTGGTCAATATAAATTACGTAATAGTGGTCACTTGCAAATAATTTTTTCACAGTTTATTTGTTTTCACAAATCAAAATGTCTTGAACAGGCTTATTACTACTGAATTTATGAGTGTTGGCAATAAAATTATATGAATTCCTTATACACAATTGAAAATGAGAGGACTTTGGCTCTTCATAGTCAGTAGTTAGTTAGTTGGTTGCATTTTGTTATAGAGGTGGCACAATCTTATCCTCTATGCTATTTTACACTTAAGCTAAAGAGCACGATTCAAGGGGTAAAAAAGTTTCAGTTTCACATAGATCGTGATACTTACCACTTGTGTTGACTTTTATGACTTCCGTCTTTTATCACTGTGAAGGATGAACATTTAACTCATTTGTGTGCCAAATGTCAACGTCTAGTTAGTTAGTCAGTTAGTGAATCATACATTTTAATGAATGTACAACAGAAAGGTGGAGTGCTAATCATAATATACATTTTGACAATTTTGACATCCTGCACACCTTTGAAATTCTAAAGTTTATTCAGATTTTTGCCGATGAATCTTTGTGTACATCGAATGGGCATGATAAAAAGATAGTTGAGAAACAAGAAAGTGGTACTTCAAAAAATGATGCTACTGTTGATAAGTGTGAAGACTAAAAGTTGCAGGAAAACATGATAGATGGCAGACTATGATTGAAAAAGACACAGTTACTTTTACAATGTTTGCATTGTTGCGAGTGTTGCATTCTTTGTTTGACAAAATTTTCATCACTGAATTGAAATGGTAGGATTCGTAAAAAAATGCCTGAGATAAATTACAAACATATTGAAAACTGAATTTTTCTGCAAAGACACAGATAATTTAAAATAGCCATAAAAACATCCTTTGAAAGACTTTCATACAGTATTATCCCATCAATTTTTGCGGTTACTTAATTCCGGTTGAAATTTCTAGCTAACTATTATTCCTATTAGCCTGTATTCTCGCTTGACCACTTGGCCATTATTGACTAGAGTGCAAAACTAACTTTTCCCAATTATTCCTATTTTAGTACCTGATGCAGGAATAATCCATTCATTTGAATAGTGCGAATAATTAATACCTTGATTAAGCAAATAATCGTCATGAAAGTGAATTTCAACTTTTTCTTTCTATTACCATCAAATCATATCTTATCTCCTATTACATGCTCTACCGACGGTGTAATTTCGTTACCTTACACTTGTTAGCACAATTAGTTACGCGAACTCGTAATTAACAGCATTTCATATGTACATGTGTAATGCTGTAATCCACACATTAACAAGTGGATGCGCTATGATTAAAGTCTATGTGTGCTACTGTATTTGCCCTTTGTTTACCTTAAAACCTCATCAAATGCTATTCTTACACTTTTTAATACATGCAAACTTCCGTTCACATCCGCACTAACCATACTAGTGTTAAAAATAGAAAGAAGATAATCACATCACAATGAGAAAAACTTTGTTATGCATAACAGAACATCCGTACGCAAGTGGAGTTTATATTTTTCCCATCGTTTAATAACCACAAAGAGAGTAAAACAATGTATTTTTTCAAATCAGAAAATTAAATGCTAAAGCTACTTTATATAAAAGTAAAAGTGACTGAACTAAGCTCTTTTATTTAATCTCAGGTGTTGCACAAGACAAAAAGTGAGCATGCCTTGAGTTTGTTTCATTCATTTATTTGTTCATTTGATTTTTGTGGGAATTTTGTCAAAATGACAAAGATTTTGGCCCATGTATTTTGGGTATGAGGAATCAATCAAATTATATAGGTGCGCATTTTTTGGAAATATCTATTGTATTAATTCATTTTTTTTCTTTTTTTAGCTACTGGGGACTTTGCTGTCAACATATTCAAGTTCAATCACAACAACTAGTTTGAAAGATTTGTTCTCTAGTAGTAATGAAATTTTACCAATTCCATCGTTTTTTAATGAAATTAATAAATCGTACGAAGCCGGGAATCCTTTTTTGGGAGAAAATGATGGCGCAGAGTCAAGTTCATCAAAACAGCAAAATGAATTTAAATCGGAATTTTCTGCAAAGGAAGTGTATGGAATTTCTGCTTCTGATGAAATTAATGAAAAATTTTTTGGCAACAAGAAAAGAAGAGAGTATGTATTACCTGATAGATTTAGGCAACGCAATATGAAACATTCCAAAAACAAACTAGTGGTTCGTCCATCCCCACCTGATATTATGGAGTTTAAACGATCTGATAATGTTCACCATTTTAAAAATAGCCGTCAAAATTGGCGTAACGAAGAAAATCGACCGCATTGGGATGATTTTGGAAGGAATAATTATGAGCACTTTGGCATGCAAAATGTTCACAACAGGCCACCAAGACATCCCAGGCAAAGAAATCACGGTCCATCTTCAAAAGATACTGATTCTAACGAAAATTCAGTTCCGCATGAAAATCCTTATGATAGTCCATCTCCAAATCGAAATTCAAATCATGGCCCACCACCGAATCGAAATTCAAATCATGGCCCACCTCCGAATCGAAATTCAAATCGTGGCCCACCTCCAAATCGAAATTCAAATCGTGGACCACCTCCAAATAGAAATTCAAATTATGGTCCACCACCAAATCGAAACTCAAAGCATGGTCCGCCTCCAAATCGAAATTTAAATGATGGTCCACCTTCAAAACAAAATTCAAATCAAGGTCCACCTCCAAACCAAAATTCAAATCACGGTCCACCTCCAAATAGGAACTCAAATTATAGTCCACCTCCAAACAGAAATTCAAATCACGGTCCACCTCCAAATAGGAACTCAAATGATGGTCCACATCCAAACAGTAATTCCAATCGGGATCCTCCACCAAATTATAGAAATCGAGAAAACAATAATCCACCAAAAAATCCCAGAAATCAAATCCACAACATTAATCCCCCGCTTCCAAAACACAACCACATAAATTCAAACTTCAATCGACACACCAATAATTTAAATAATAGTCCGCGCTCGTTTCCACATTACTGTGAAGAAAACCATGAGCCGAATAAAGAACTAATTAATTCAATGTTTCCAAATCCAATCGAGCAAAATGAACTAATGCCCCGAAATCACCGTAATTCAAGAAACATGGGATCATTTCACCCGGATCTAACTCCTCCATTCGGCCGTCTCAAAGACTCACCTGAGCATACAAACTCTCATGGATTACCACCCCATATAAACAAGCCCAATTTCTACGATGCATGGAACGGGAATAATCATAGAAGCGAGCAAAATATTAATCATAATTCAATTGATCGCTTATACATTACTACAGAAAATCCGCTACAAAACGATAATCATTATTCGCATACAGTGCCAACCCCATTTCACACAGATAATTTCCTTTTTTCAGAAGAAAATTTCAACCATCCCCCAGTTTTTGGCGGTTTTAAACCTAGTTATGGTCCACCTACGAAACCTCCAGATCTCCCAGTTGTCCACCACACTAACACCGCTCCTATCGAAGATAACCACATTGAATCCGAATCCAAAGTGTATAAACACATAACAGTTCATGTGCCCCCCTTTTCTGACGAAATTCAAAGGCAACCTAGGATCATTCAACTCACCCGAAAACCGGAAAAACACTACTCAATTGTATTCATTAAAGCTCCAGACATGCATGAGCCACCTGGAAATGTACTTTTGCCTCCAGCTCCAGAGCACAAAACTTTAATCTATGTGCTCACAAAACATCGTAAAAATCCGGATCCGGTGAACATCGTAACCCCGAAACCAACATCGCCTTCAGCTCCTGAAGTATTTTTCGTTCAATACAAGGATAAAAACTCACCGGCATTAGAAAATCAACATCATCATGAAAACACATACTTGACTTCTACTAACTCGCCATCAGAATATCATGGGGAACAAAACATTTTTCCAACTCACTCTTCAAATTCTATAGACAATGGACCGAGTTACAGCCATCAGCAACAATTCAATGATAACAATTACCAGCATCAACAATTAGGACTAGCAAACGACAATTTCAATCAACAACTACCGAGTCACACAACATTTCCTATTTTAGACGCACCACCGAAAATTCACCCGTCAATTGGTCACTCTTACAATTATAATATTCCACTTCCAGCAACAACAAATATTCCAAATTCATTACCTCCCGATTCAACTCCCATATTTGACAATTGGCATCAACAAAGCTACATAAACCCGACACAAGTTCAACCGAAACCGATTGGTCCTCTGATTGGCGCGCATTATTCAAATTTTCAACGTTCACCATCAAGTGATAACATACAGACCGCGCATTCCTATTGGTCGAATTTAACGAATATTCCGAGTTATTTAAGCACAAGCACCCAAGCTACAATTAGTGATGCCAACAATAATCAACGACTTCCACATCCCAATGCAATCTTAGACCAGACGATATACGATCAAACTAATGTGCAAAACGATCCAAGGACCAAGAAATATAGCAAAGATGGAGCATTTCAAGAAATGTTGAAAAACAAAGTAGTCAACTATGGGAAAAACTGGACATCTATTGTGAAACCTTATAATTCTCCCCAAAAGAGTAGTAGTAGAGATATTGTGTATGGCAAAAGTTTCAATTACAGTGTAGTGACTACTCCGAACTCAATTGCATCTCATTTACCGACAATTTCTAGTGATCAAGCTCCAAATGGTTCTAAATCGCATTATTACTTGACCGTAGCTTTACCAGTCGGGGAAAAAGCGGAGAATTCAAAGTTTTCTTTGATTCAATCATCTGGTGAAGAGGAAGGCAATAATGTTCCTTTGTACTTTGAATCGAAACGCGTTGTTGATTTGAGTGCTCCTGCTGCGAATCTGTTGGCTACAAATCGAAAGGAGAAATCTAAATATGGTAGTGGACAGTTACAAGGAGCGGAAGGAAGAAATATGAGAGTGAGGGTTGTAAAAAGAGTTAAATCACATTATAATAACAACTCGGCTACACGACAATGGTAAATTTTAGAGTTGTGTAGTAAGTATGTGGTTTCCTGTTTCATTCCCAATAGATGGATTGATTTTCTCACCAAGAAAATGATGAATGCAACTAACTAACTAAGTGTAAACTCACCATGTAATTAAGTGCAGTTTTTAAATACCCATTTTGGTGAGAAAAAAGCAAATGGGTACATAAAAACGTCATTGGTAATTTTGTTTATTGCCACATTTACTAATTATGGGGCTAATGATGTGAGAAGTTGGTACTTTCTAGCAGGGATGAAATGAAAATATAGCTGATTTTAATTCATTTTTTCTTGAAAACGCACCGCACTAGTCATTTAGGGTAAGGATGCATACACTAGCTAACCAACCATAGAAGAATAAACTAAAATATTGTTATGTAATCTATTTCGATTATACGAATCATACAAACAATGGTGGATGATTAATGAATAAAGTCATGAACTATGTTGTTTGCATTATGTTTCGTACGTACTTCCTTCATTTAGCGGTGATAAAAGTTGCCATTTGTAGTGAACCAGATCAAAAAGATGAGACCACGGCATATAATTAGAGCCATCAGACGAGTCAGAGGTCATGAAAAAATGTAGAATGCGTGATATCAATGGCTTCATCATGATATTTATTTTGTACAGATTATTCCTTCCAAAACTGATGCAATGGGTGAACTAACTAACCAGACATATAGAATTGAATTTGAATCGAAAGTGCATATGTAAGAAATTCAATTTAATGACCAATTGTTTCAAGCTGATTATTTTTAGTAGTTAAGTTTAAGTAACTGGTTTGAAATCTCACAAAATTTCCGTGTGGTCAATGAATCTGCTGAAAGCATTTTTGTGCTCTCAATATCACCAAATCACCACATTTATGGTCAAATGAATTGCTTTACATACATTTAATAACGACACCTTAAGGTGATTTCAATCACTTTTTGAGCACAATAATTCGGCTCTGTCATTTAATCATGACATGTAGAGACATTTTATAGCCCATTAAGGAGTCACTAATTCTAGAATGTGCGGCACACACCCATCATGAGTATAGGATTGCGACAACCCATATGTTCCTAGAATCCTCGTTGGTAATGCACTGACGCACTGTGTATAATTGACTGACTTGAATTCCTAACTAGTCGTACAAAACTAGATTTAGGATGCTTTTGCAAAAAGTACTAATTTACTGGTATTGTTCCCCATGTAACTCTTTTTTCTGACAAGTTTGCATTGTAGTTAAGTGGAAGTCATATTTCTGACTGAAATAATTTGCAATACACAGACAGGAGCCAAAATAGTTTTGGCCTCAAGTTTTATCATGCAATGATACGATGGACAAAATCATCACTTTTTATTTTCCAATATTTATACTTGTTTTGAAAAAAGTATTATTTTTTGGGAAAAATAATATCCAAGAAAAAACAACTTGACCAGCCAAAATAAGAAAATAATGAGTTCACATAATAAACAGTATACAGCCAATCTAAATTAGTTCCACTTTCATGTCACCCTCGCGATGATAATTCACAAAGAAGATATTATATTCCATACAAATAATTAAGTATTCAAGGTGCGATTCACACATAGCATTATTCAATTTCTCATCTCATCAGAGGCAATCGAAACTAGTGCCAATCTCTTTTTGGCAACTTATTCACTTTACGTGTGCCATCCTCAAAACAATAATGGGACCATTGTTCTTTCTTTCTATATACTGTATACTGCTCACACACAAATGCACACACATTCAATTCAATAAAAGGAATAAAAATATTGAGACTGCTACTTCAACTATTTATTCTATAAGATCATTTCTTCAAATAGGGCTTGACCATGTGAAAAATCCTCAACACCTTATCTCATCAGCATAAAAATGTTCATTAATTCCATATCTACTTACTAGGCTTGTGGCCAAGAGCATCGCATACGTGATGTGTTGCAATGCCTATTCAGCCATAATATGCAGTGCATGTGCATATAAAGTAAAGTAGTGCACTGCACTCTAGTGATAAATTGTTGTGCAAGTGACAATGCAGTTGAAGCACGCAAATGGCAACTTGATCTTTCAGCTGGTGCATGGCCAACATAATGTACATGCGTTGCGTTTAATTGATGTATGTAGCTCCTTGGTTTTTGGACTACTATAGCTATAAAAAAAGGATTTGACATGAAAGTAAATCAAGGAAGATGGACACGTGGAAGACACATCATGTTTTGGTGTCGTGTAACGATTGGAGCGACATTTTAGAGATGAATAACAAATGTCGCCAATCCCCAAAAGATTTGGGATCGCAGTGAATATAGGTTGTCAATCGATAAATTGGCAGCTTGTGGATTCATTGTAATAAGAAATGGAAAGCATGGGAAACGTTGGTTTGCCTAGATACATAATGTTTGGGAAATTTCAGATTTCTGTTTTATGAGAAAAGGGCATGCCAGCTGTATGTGATAAATTTTTATTTTGATGACGATGTAATTTCATGTTGGTCCAAATTCATATAATATATTAATTACATTGTTTGTATTGACAAGATGCCAATAAATTGGTAACATCGCATTATTTCAGGTAAATACAAGGTATATAGAATAGTACCGATATAAATAGTGAAGAAGATGAAAATTTATTACGGCAGGTTTATACTTACTATATCACACTTTAAAATATTTGGACAACATTCACTTCAGTTACTATATGTTGTGGATTGTGTCCCATTAAAATCTTCGGTCAAATTGTTTACGTCTTTGCAAAACATTTAACTTGCAAGTTGCCAAAATATTAATACAAAAATGTGCACAGTAACAGTAGTAAAGCATTCAAAACAAATGAAAACTCACTAATACTATTGTTGGTACATACTAATTACTTTGTCACTTAGATTTCCAATAAAAATATCCCGAAATAAAAATGCTTTATAACTTTACGATGACAAAACATGCCCTCACCTACTAAACGGGCAATTAAATCAAACCTCTTGGCTATATTCCTTCAGCTCATTTTGTAATAAAATGTTTAATTTCCCCTGAAAACCATATAATAATAAACCAGAATGTCAAAACGGCAATTTTCAACCGTTTACCCCATACTTACGAAGGTCTTGGCTGTAAAATGATGCAAACGGGGTCAGCCAATCTTTTTTACCGCGTGAGAAACTTACTTACTTTATAATTGGAATTAAAGCAATATGATTTACGACAGGTTCTATTGATTAAATGATACGGCTAATTGCTTCCATTAGTCATTTGGCTTTAAAACAATTGGATTGCAATTTAATTCGTTAGTTAGTATTCAAGCTACACCACCTAATCATTACAAGTAATTCAATATCATACATTAACTGAACACTGTACTCTATTAGTCTACAAAAGTCTCCAATAATAGCTTTAAACCAAAAATCTATTAGGGATAAGAGCTAACCTTTGAACCTTGTAGCAAACTAATATACGATTATAAGTTTCCCGTTCCCGTCAATTTAATATTGATTCATAGCTCTACATTTACTTTACGTATCTTCTTTTTAAAGCATTATAAATATTGACCCATCAAATACTCTATATTTCAGATACACAATTTCTTAAGAAAATGGAAAACTCCCTTGCGTTGTTATTAGGGCCCATATGCAACATTTTTCCTCATGTAATTTCCCTTTCTACGGCAGTGATTAGGTCGCTTATTTTATGAACAATCAGCGATTCACTTGGCCTACAAAGACAGCAATCTTCTCATCTATGTGCAAAAATGTGCGATGACGATAATGATGATGACTTCGGATCATAATAATGTTTTATATGCCTTCTTCCTCTCGTGACTCCAACTATGGAATCATTTACTGCCTACACACAGAATCAGTCTCATCATAGTTAGTTAGTTAGTTGTAGTTCACAATCGTTTCCCAATGCTATTATCAGGATGCGCATCTTTATATCAGAGGAAGAATCTTGGCCATGTCAAATGTCAGATGTTTTCCTAAAAGAAGTCATAATAACAATAGATATGGATGCACACAGATTATGTAAGACCCTGTAGAGTAATGTAACTATAACAAACTACTTTGTTTGCTCAAGTTTGTAAAAATTATGTATTTCCTATGCAAAAGCAAATACGGTAACTAACTAAGTATTGTTTTTGCACTCAAGATTTACAACGTATAGAACAGTCGCCATATAAGTTGTTGTGAGGAACGAAAAGAGAATAATTTGCATTTTATTACAGATTCAATAAATATTTAAAAACGTAGTATGAAAAAAAAAAGTTTGTGTATGATTTCGCAAGATTTTCAAACGATGATTTTCCTTCTCATGGTCGATTTCGTTGACCTATACTCTTCTGCAATGTCTAGCTTTTTATCCGTTTACACATTATTATTGAGTGCCTCACAGGGATAAGAAAAAAGATCCCACAAGGCTTGTGTAGTCTAGTCTGTCAGGCACGTGCTTTATTGGGATTTAAAAAAATAGTAGGAACGTTACTTTTCATTATATAGCTTTAGTTATACTTGAAAATGCTGTTTATTATCATCCAAGAAAGAGCAAATGGATATCACGTCTAACTAACAGCAGAACCATGCACGCACTATTACGCATTCTGCCGTAAATCGTAGATTCTTATTCCCACCCATTTGCAAAAGTGCTTACTTTACTAACAACCAAGCTAATGAGATTCTTATTATTATCTTGTTAAAATGCAAGAAAATTCAATTAATGCAAACTACTTAAACTGAGAGTGAATTAATTTTGACTCCAAACCATTGCCATTGTGCACTAACTCACTGTATAGCCAACTTACAAACTTTGCATCATTGAATTATTTCCCATGCTGTTACAATTGCGGACGGAAATTGTGCTTGCCCCATAGCCCATTCGTTAGTTAGTTAGTGGAGCAATAATTAACCAAAGAATGCTCACTAGCTAAAGGTCTGTGAAACAAACAATCTACGAATTGAATTTGTGAAATTCTTGAAGATGTTATTTCATTGGACACCACAAAACACGTTTGGCCCAAAAATTCCATGATATAAAGTCAATAATGCTTATTATCTAGCCATGTGACCAAATCATAAATAAAGAGGTCTGTAGCTTTTAAGGATGATGTCAACCTTTTTTTTTGCCTCTCCTTAGATGGTTTCGTTTCGCTACAGTGATACAATATATTGGATTATTATGGATTACGTATTGTGGAATGAATTACAGATAAAATGTCCTCAGCACTCTGTTTTTTCCTGAATCCATTTGATTTATTCATGCTTGAGGTGATTTTATTAATTGGAGGAGGAGTAGCGCACAACTAACTACTGGGTTGAAATCATACAATCTTATAATTGTGCTATGGTTGACAAGACTAATGAGAATCACGAGGAGTGGCTAACTCCTTAACACTATACTAGAAACTAACTAACTAACTAGCTTACTATTTGGTCTTGTTTTCCAAGTTATATGCATTGTTTAATCTTGTGCTTTTGCTCATTCCATTTGCATTACAAGACATCACCGTAACTGTATTCATTGGTCACCCATCAATTATCTTTTTTCACGTTATCAATAAATATATTATGTAAATGAGGGATCCAACCAAAATCCATATAATGCCTATGTGAGTGATTGAACGTTCAATTACAATCAATGGCAATAACACTTTGAAAATGCTTGAGCCAACTAACTAACTAACTAAAAGTCGTAACATTAATTTTATTCATGCTGATAGCGAGTGAGTGAGTATAAAGTTCTCATTTTTTATTGCGCGCATATTAAGTGGATCGTGACAAACTTCTAAATCGATGATATGATTTTCACTAATGAAAATTAAGCAATTATATTCCGTTTGTGACAGTTTGTTCATCATGATTTTTGATACTTTTTAGTCTAAAATTTGGGAAATCAATGTAATCACAAAAACTGTGTATGATCGCAAATTCTGTTCAATATTCAATGGAAAAGGTTTCTCAATGTTAGTTTGTTAGTTGCTCTATTTTTTATGCTAATTCATTAGTTTGGTCGACTAGCTAACCGAGTCAATGCCTGAATGAAAAAACAGTTCATAAGAGTAGAGCTGGATATCAAAACTACTAGAAGGCCTTGATGATAAATGGCCTAATTTATATTGACAAACTAAAAACATTGTTCCTCCATGCATTCAATGCTAGACAAGAAACATTAAATAATGTGTCAAAACTTCACTAACCAACTAATTTATGCCTTTTCTTTTGTTTCACGGGACAAAAGCAAACAATATGACTAAATTATATGTAATTTGCAGTCAGTCAGTCAGTCACACTGCACACACACACTGATCATTTTGCCGATAAATGGTACACAACATTGCCACCTACGCATTCTTTTGAAAAAGAAGAATACAATGTAAGTATATGGGATGGGTGGTGGCGCATTATAATAGCGCGCAAGTAAAATGCCAAATTTTAAAGTGTAAGAAAAACTCGAATTCCTTAACTCGATGACAGGAAAAATAATTTGTGCAACTCTTCGCAATTTTTTGGTACACGATCATTATGTCAACAAACTAATCAGTGTGAATTTTTAAAAGGCTTGAAAAATTGGGCAACACGTGTGTTGGGTGGATTAGCCGGTTAATTCATTACATGGTTGGTTAGTTGTACAACCTCAAAAGAAGAAGAGAAACAATTTGCTTTGTAGGATATTTGATTGTTATTATCGACTACGGAAATGCAAAAAACCAGAATTAGTTTGCAAGATAAATTATAAAGAGTCCAAATATTGGCTGTCAATATGTCATTTGAACATAATTTGTTACACAGAGCACAAGAAAAAATTAACCCGATTAACAAAAAACAGCAAAAGTCATAGTTTGTGCGAAATGATTCACAAC
>Ga0210040_10008552_pt1 | contig 12104 bp, 10 predicted proteins | sample CryGeyCG12114_NA_FD_185462 | JGI IMG/M metagenome (GOLD analysis project Ga0210040, IMG submission 185462) | Groundwater microbial communities from aquifer - Crystal Geyser CG19_WC_8/21/14_NA (SPAdes) (version 2) | ecosystem: Environmental > Aquatic > Deep subsurface > Groundwater | place: USA... | reverse complement strand
GGTAACCGGGGAGGAACTTTCAAAAAAGTTTTTACCCGAACACTTGGCACAAGAGATACAGCGAAAGAAGAAAAAGCTTACAAAGTAAAATGGCTGTATGAAGTGTTCGGGATAAGTAAACAAGCCTACCATCAGCGTATCGGGGCTGATAAACAAAAAGAGCAGTACCATGAAATTGTTTTGCAGGAGGTGTCCAAAATACGGCAAAGGATGCCGCAGACAGGCACCCGCAAACTATATGAAAAGCTTCAGCCTGCTTTGCAGCGCAACAAATAAAAATAGGAAGAGATGCCCTTTTTGACCTCTTGCGCCACAAAGGATTACTGGTAAGAAAAACAAAGCGTTTTCATATCACCACCGATTCAAAACACTTTTACTACACATCTCCTAATCTAAATAAAAAATTGGAAATCAAGCATTCAGAACAGGTTTTTGTCAGAGACATCACCTATATCAAGACTGACGAAGGTCATGCTTACCTGGCCCTGGTAACAGACGCCTACTCCAAAAAAATAATGGGGTGGAGCTTCGACGATAATATGAAAGTTCAATGGTAAAGGAAGCGCTTACCATGTCTCACAACAACTGTAAGTATCATCATCAAAGCATCATTTACCATAGCGACCGTGGTATGCAATACTGCTGTCCGGCTTATACCGGGTTTACTAAAGAGAAAGGCTTTGTGATGAGTACCACACAGCAATCTGACCCCTACGAAAATGCAATTGCAGAACGCATAAACGGCATTTTAAAATATGAGTTTGGCCTGCGAAAAACGATTGCAAGCATTACTATTGCACGGGCGATGATTAAAGAAGCAGTTGCTATTTACAACAACGAACGGTTGCACTGGAGCCTGGATTTGAAGACACCACAAATGGTTCACACTGCTTACAACCAGCAAAAGTATAAGTCGTATAAAAGAAAAGCAGCATGAATGATTACATTTGTAATGTTGATGTGAGGATGGAAACGAGCTCTGCAGAGGTGCAACTCGGATAGTGCCAAAACCATCAACGCACTGAAAATGAAAAGGGGGATATATCCAAGTCCTCCTTTTATCAAAATCAACTTCATTTTTAGGGCAAGAAAAACTAAGAAAACCTAATTTTTTAACCAAAAATGGTCAACGTATTCCAGGACAAGACAAATTTCATTAGCGACAATTGCCTTTCAGCTTTTTAGTGCTTTTGTTGTCCTGTTTATTAGTTACATAATATTCGCTTTAATGGACATGAATGATTTTGATTTACTAAGTAGAATTGGCTTCTTAATTTTTCAACCTGCTTTTTGGTATCATTCTTTCCTGTTTGACAATTATCGCTTGCATTGTTTTAGGACATCCGATTAGACTAATTCCAAAACTTTACAGTTGGTGGAGCACAAGACCGTTAATAATCCTTATCGGTATTTTCTTTGGAATAATACTACTTCTATTGTCTTTGAATTCGCATTTTACAGAGACTACAAAGTTTGAGATGGATGGTAAAGAACAAACCAAAGAAATTCCAAATTCTATTTTGGCTTTATCCGGTTGGCTTTTGACAGCTTTTTCTTTGTTGCATTTTTATCCAGCGACAATTATTAAGTGGTTAAAAAAAATAAGGACAAAGACTACAACTAAAACACAAGCAGCTTAGTGTGACAGGGAGAAGCCCGAACCGCTAACAAGAGTATTGCCAATAGTGGGGCTGGACGTTGGAGCAATCGGCAGCCTATCGCTATCAGCTTTGGTTCAGGCGGAAGGAACTCCTTTGAACATCAGAATAAATTTTTAATCTTTGAATAAATGATTTATTTTATCGGAAAAAACCTCTATTTAGTCAAAAGCTAATGTGTGGACAGAGAGAAGAGTATGCCTATAACAGCGTGTTTATAAAATTGTGGCTGGACGTTAAGCAGTCAACTATAAATCATTATTTTGCTTTTGTGGTTAATTGGTCTGACATTTTTTAAATGCCACAACTTCATAAACACTTAACGTTAGCCACAACCCTTTTTGGACACACCAAAATTCTTCACTGACATAACTTGAAAGACATACTTTATCTAACTGGACTTATCCTAATTATCATAAGTTTTCTTGCTTGTGTTATAAGCTTTTGGTTGCTTATTTATGGATTTGCAGTTTTTATTATTGGGACAAGTTTAGTTTTTGGTTCAAAAAAAACACTTAAGACAAAACTAATTTCCACAATTACGCCACTTATCTTGTATCTGCCATTGACATATCTTTTCTTAATAGCATACAATTACACTTCACCGACATCAGAATAAATTTTTCATCTTTGGATAAATAATGAACTTCGGTTGCCATGCAAAGGTTTTTCAACTTCTCCCACCATCGGCAATACTTATTCTTTAGCGGCAACCAAAGAGGACAAAGTACTTGATAATCCTGGTTACGTTGATTGTAATAACAGGATGTTCTGTTGAAAACAAACTTATCTCTAATAGTGATTATATAATATATGGAGTTTACTGCGGAGAGTGTATAGGTGATTGCACGACAATGTACAAGTTGACTAACAATGATTTATTTATAGATTCGACAAATAGATGGTGGCAAGCCAGGTTTAAGGGAAAGAAATATAGTTTCAAAGGAAATATTTTAAATAAAAAGTATTTCTTAGAAGCAGAAAACTTAAAAGCTCAAATTCCTTCTGTTTTAATTACTTCAAAGGATAAAGTATTCGGAACTCCTGACAATCGTGACCAATGTGGGGTGTATGTTCAATTAAAAAACAGCAATACTTAAAACTCCTTTCTCAATCTCTTTTACCTTCTCCCGTTTAAAAACTTCGCTAAACCGGCGATTATATTTTTCATTAATAATCTCTTTCTTTGCAATTGATTTTGACATTGATAGTTGACGTTTGAAGTCAAGCTATTTTAGGTAAAGACAGAAGAGTTGATAGTTTGTTTTTAGGATATCGAAAATTCCTTTGAGGTTTTCATTTGGTTCAGAACACTTTCTTGTGCTTACAAGCTGGTCTAAACTATTTTTGCCTGTTGTAGTTACTACTTTTTGCGTGTTGCCTATTCTTACTATTTCTGACCAGCAGCTATTGATGTTTTTACTTTTTAATTGATGTCTTACTGTATTGACCAACCAATAAGCAAGTATGCCCAGATGCAGGTGCACCATTGTAGCATCATCGTTCTTATGATAGATAGGTCGAAGGTCAAGGTCTGTTTTTAGTGTACGAAAGGTGTTTTCTATTTCCCTGATAGTATTGTAGATATTCCATACACTGACTTCATCGGCTACATTCAAATTTGTTCTTAAGAAATAAATACCTGCATTGTCTGATTTACCGCTATGCCTTGCTTCATCCTTTTTCCAGGTAATTTCTGTAACCACTTTTGTTTTTTCATCTACCGATACATCTATGATATAATATTGTTGTACTGATGGGTATCGCTCTTTAGCTCTTCCTAGGCGTTGATGTACCTTTTCTGCTTTCCTGACTCCTCCCTTGCTATGAACCCCCTTATGTATGCTTTGCAGAGCTTCTTCAAACCTTTGTTCGAACTGGTTTCTCATGCCTGTTTCCTTCATCTCTTTTGCAGGGCTCTTTACTTCCAGATAGTAGTCTGTGTTCTTTTCTGTACTAACAGCTTTTAACCTGACAAACTGTTTGGATTTTGTTTCCATCAATACAGTAAGCCTGTCTTGTACCGCCTTATAGTCTTTGAGTTTTGAACGGCTTACACAAAGGTATTTGTACCCTTTGTCTGTAATAAGTTTCAGATTTTCTTCTGTAGCTATACCGGCGTCAAGTACTATTACAGCTTTTTTCTCTTTACAGGTATGTGATGCCAGCTTGTCTATCATTGTTGATAGTGTATCACAATCTGCAATATTGCCCTGATGTATAGATGAATATTTGATAAAGCCTTCTATATTTACTACAAGAGCCAGTACTACCAATCTCGCATCCCTGCGTTTCTCTTTGCTCCTGCCAAATTTTGCGAGCTTACTATTTCTTTTCTCACCCTCAAAATAAGTATTTGTCAAATCGTTAAGAATGATCTTATCGTCAATATCAAACAACTCGTTAGTGCGCTTTGAGAGATGTTTTTCCAATTCATCTTTTAGGCTATATAAACTCAAGGCGCTTTCATAAAGCTCTTCTTTAGTTAGTTTTTCTTGTGTCGTATCCTGTTAGTTCACAAACAGCAGAGTTCTCTTTGATCCATCTTGCTGTATTCAGTTCTGAAGCCGGATATACTGCACGGCTTATGACTTGTGTTGCTGCAAGCTGTACCTGCTCTTCAGTCCAGCCTTTATTAACAAGCAGTTCGGTAAGATGAAGTTTCTGCCAGCTATTATAGCCTATCCATTCTGCACCTATCTCTCTGACATCCCGGTGCTTTATCGTATCGAGGTTTACCATCCTGGAACTTTGTTCCAAAGCAGGTATGTCTAATCGTTTGTTGTTTACTATACGCTGCCATAGCTCTTCAACATATTTTCTTACCAGTGGATCTGTTTTTTCAAATAGTGTTGACTTATGCTCATAGCGATCAGTAAGGTGTTTCTGTATTTTGTTACGCTGATCCACATCTGTATCTTCCATATAACCTACGTTCAATATAGTACGATGACAGATACGGTCTTCAACATTTCGATAACTTTCTACAAGGCGATAGTAACCGGTAATATTACCGGTTTGGGGATGAGGCCTTATAGAACATTTAAAATACATAAATACAAAGAACTGCAATGCTGTGGTAAAAAACAACACCTGTTGTGTACTACAAATGCGCTTTACCTCTTATACTTGCAATGGAATTATTGCATCCGTACCCTCCCCCGAATATCATACCCTCATTTAATGAAAATATTCTGAAAATAGTAGAAACTTTAACAATTGAAGGGGGGTGAAGCTCCAATCTGGGTTAAGAAGATTTTCACGGACGAATTTCTTACCTGTTTATCTCGGCAATCCCATCAATTCCCGTTCAAACAATTACCTAAACTGTATCGCCTTAACCGGCTGCACACTTCTTACCAGCAAAGTCGGTAAAATGAGAGAAAGAAAACAAACAACAACGGTGCCTGCGCAAACCGCCCAAACCTGCCACCAGATAATTTTTACAGGAGCTGTAGAAACATAGTAAGCAGCTTCATTGAGCGTTATAATGCCGGTATGTTGTTGTATCAGGCATAAACCAACACCTGTTATAAACCCAACACCAACACCAATGATGGTTATATAAGTAGCATTAAACAGGAAAATCTTTTGAATGGTAATATCAGGACTTCCGATAGCTTTAAGTATACCTACCATTCTCGTACGCTCAAGCACCAGTATCAGCAGGCAGGTCACCAGGTTTATTATGGCGACAATAGCCATTACAATGAATATTACGTCACGGTTCATGTCTTGTATGCCTAACCAGTCAAAAATATTGGGGTATACTTCCCTTACGGTTTTGCTGTTCCAGTTTTGGGGGATGAGGTCGCTTTCCAAAATGGTTGCATTTACCTTTTCCATGGTTTTATAATCTTTAAGAAAGATTTCATAGCCACCGATTTGGTTTGCTTGCCAATTGTTAAGCCTTTGAATAAGCCTGACATCGCCAATTGCAAAAAGCTTGTCATATTCTTCGATACCCGTTTTGAAAATACCACTTACCCGCAATCTTCTGAAATTGCTTTTGCCGCCTGCCGCGTCAATAAAATGTATTTTGATGCTGTCGTTCAGCTTTATCTGCAATTGCTCAGCCATTGGCTGGCTGATAACGACATCGCGACTGTAAAGGGTATCAGAAAAAGACGGCCAGTTTCCCTGCATCAAAAAGCCCTTTAAATGAGCAAAATTATAATTGGCTTCTACACCTTTAAAAAGTATCCCTTCGATATTTGTTTGTTGCTGCAGCACTGCACTTTTGGTAGCGAAGCCTTGTACCGTTTCTACTTCAGGTAATTGCTTCAGTGCCTTTACTATTTTTTCATTTTTCTCAAGCGGAGATTCTTCTGCTACCAGGGCTTTATTGGGTTCATACTGTTGCAGACGTACATGTCCCCAAAAGCTAAATACTTTCTGGCTCACTGTCTCCTGGAAACCATTTACAAAAGCAAGCGTTATAATCATCGCTGCCACACTAACAGTAGTGGCTGTTACCGCCAGCCTGATAATGAAACGTGAAAACGACTGCTGGCTGTTAAAGGCAATGCGTTTAGCTATAAAAACTGCTACATCCAATCGGCATGATTTTAGATAATTGCCAAAACTACATTGATGGCTCCAATGCAACAAAATCATTTATAAATGTTGTAGGTTAGAGGTTTCAATTAAACTTATACATGCGCCGATTATTATCTTTCCTGCTGGCTCTTTCTTTGTCGGCCTCTTCCATTGGTCAGGCTCCGGATGTTACTTATATGCCCAATATACAGGGTATTAAGCTATACCTGCAGGGCAACCAGTTGGGCTATCCTCTTATAAGCCTTAATAGCAGTGAGTTGCTTGAGTTGCATTTTGATGACCTTGACGCAAATGTTAAAAGTTTCTACTATACCTTCCAGCTTTGCAATGCAGACTGGACACCTGCTAATTTAAGTACTTTTGACTACCTCAAAGGCTTCAGCCAGGTTCGCCTGACCCAATACCGCGTTGCCGGTATTTCTCAGACAAAATATGTGCACTACCAGGCTACCTTGCCTGACCGTAATTGTGTGCCTTCAAGAAGCGGCAATTATTTATTAAAGGTATTTCTTGATGGTGATGTAAATAAGCTGGCATTTACAAGACGCGTGCTTGTTTACGAAAAACTGGCCGATGTTGGCTTGCAAGTCGCTCAACCATTTAATGCGGAGTTGTTTAGAACACACCAGAAGGTTCAGTTCCAGGTAAATAAAGGGCAGTTAAATGTGGTAAATCCGGTTCAGCAGATAAAAGCAGTTGTATTGCAAAACTTCAGGTGGGACAATGCCAGGGTGAATATTGCCCCAACTTTTATCCGTAACAATATGATGGAGTTTAATAACGAAAATGAGCTGGTTTTTCCTGCCGGTAAAGAATTTCGCTGGGCTGACCTTCGCAGTTTTCGTTTTCAAAGTGACCGTGTTGCAAGGGTCGATAATACTCCCGGTAATATCAATGTATTTTTGCAGCCCGATGGCGAACGTACACAGCAGCGATACTTAAAATTTACCGATTACAATGGTTTCTTTTTTATAGAGTCAACTGATGTTTCTAACCCATGGTGGCAAGCAGATTATTCGACTGTCCATTTCACTTTTGTTCCCCGGGGCAATCAACCTTATCCTGACAAAAAAGTATTTGTAGTGGGTGAGATGAATACATTTAATATGAATGACACCAGTGCAATGACTTACAATGCAGAGAAAGGACAATATGAAAAAACCCTGTTTTTAAAGCAAGGCTATTACTCCTACACTTATGTTACCAGGGACGCAGCTAAGCAAAACAGTGAACCAATGACTGAGCAAACTGATGGCAACTACTGGGAAACAGAAAACGACTATACTGTACTTATTTATTACCGTTCGCTGTCTGGCCGTCACGATGAGTTAATTGGTGTCTCTACTGTAAACTCTTTAAACAGCCGCCGGATCGGATTATAACTAATGAAGAACCTTTTTATCATATTATTTATCCTGTCTTCTTTTGTTGCAAAAGCGCAGAAGATAGACAGCATTTATTTTAACCTGTATACCGACAGTCTTAAAAAGGGTGTGCACAATTATATAAATGTTGACGGTAAACTTTCCGGTGGCAGCTATCAACCGTTGATGACAGATGAAGTTGTATTCTCAAGTACTGCCGGCAAATGGGAAGGCAATAGTTTAATTTTAGCAAAGGATAGTAAAGTTGACTCTGTAAAAGTAACTGCTTACCTAAGACAACAACCTGATATAAAACGTAGTGTCGTTATTTATTTAAAAAAGATAGAGGTGGAGCCTATATTGAAATCAGAACAGGAACTGCTGGATGAATGGCAAAGAAAAAGCAGGCGAAAAAGGGATTAGGAATTAAGAATAGACAGGTAAAAATTAGCAATTAGAGTTCTTGGTCGCCGGCTTTTTATCTTTGTTGAAGCTTCTGTTGCGACGCTCCTTTCATCTGTAATGCTTCGGTTGGTCAAGGTTAAAAAATAAAGCATTAATGTTTGTTCAAGCAGCCCCTAAATCTTGGTAGGTAGAGCTTAATGTTTTGTTACCTGCCGTTATTTTTAACGCTCAAAACTCTTTTTTTTAATCGCAATTGACTTGCGTAAAGATCAGGAAACAACATTGTTTTATGAAGGAAAGGTGCAGGTACGATTATGAAATTAAGCTCAAAAGAAATTCTCCTAACGGTATCAAAAAGCATTCTGTTTATAGTACGATGACCAATAGTAGCAATGCGTTTCACTCAAAAAACCCTTTTCACAATCTAACCAAGGTCGGTATAAACTCTGCATAAGCTGTTACGGGTTCATTGGTCAAAAGTTTGGAATAAACGGTATTTATAGATATTTTACAAACCAGAGACAGGGAAAGTGAAAAGGCTAATTGTAATTATAAAAGTTAGTTTAATTCAAACAGGATGTTTATTCCTGCCGTCTTAAATCTATCTATGCCAAGTCCTGCTTTATGAAACAAGCCTACTGTAAACCCCTGGTTATGATCCTCATTTGAATAACGGAATCTTGCTCCGCCTCGTATTAAAAATCCGGGATTAGAAGGTTTTGCAGTTGTAATGCCAATACTGTCAAATCCGATACGGGTATAAGTAAATCCCGCCCCAAAGTAAAATCCAAAATCGTCATCATCGCGCTCCCCGGATTTATAACCATTATTATAATCAATAACAAAAGGAATGTCATAAGATAAAGTTGATCCTTTTGCCTCAAACAAAGCATTATTCATTTTTGCCATACCAATACTAAAAGGAACTCCGGCACTGATAGATGCACCATTATAAATCGGAATGTTTAGTTTTGGAAAGTAAGTAACGTAAAAAGTCTGCAGGTTAAAAGCTCCCTGTTTCTGGTTGCCGTGTAGGGTTGCCCACATAGTTGCCCCTGATACACCTGCGCTATGCAAAAAATACTGTGCAGAGAGAGCAGTAGTGAGGCTTAAACAGATTGTTATTAAAACGAGTGTTCTTTTTACCATTAATTATTGTTTTTCCTGGTATAAAAATAATTCTTTTCTCCCAACAAGTTATTTCAACTCGATTGGTTGAGAAAACGCATGAGGTTGAGGCACATTTGTATTACCGGCAATGTCCTTGTATTTTCAAAAATAACAGATTATTTTCCTTGTTGCAACCGGTTTAAAATTTTACAAAGCGTACTCCTAAAGTTTTAGAAAGCATATAAGCAGCTCCGCCAGCACCAAAACAAGCGGAAGAGGAACTATAATTTTAAGTTACTATACCTTCAGATTTAAATAAAGCTTGCATTTTAGATAAAAATTTTAGGGTTGTGCAGAAACGTGAATAAGTTTAAAAACGTAATAGCAACATATCTTTTAAACTTGCAGATATAAAAATGAGTTTACAATGCAAAGGGAAGTTTTTGAAAGCGAGAAAGTGAAAAGCACTTCAACAGGTTTAATTATAAGTAAACAACAAAAAAATATACTTAGTAAGCAACAGCAAACCTTTAATAAGCTGGTTAAAAAAATAGAAAAATTAAGGCTTGACCTTCAACAGTTAAACAAGTCTTTGAATGAGAAACTGGATTTTTACGCGAAGGATATTTACCCTTTGGAGAAACAATTAAATGAACTGAATAAAGAAGAAATAAAACTGCTATATCAGTATTTTAAGGATAAAAAGCTGCTACCGGTAAAGTTAAGAAAAACCTTGGGAGAAGTTATTGCGGGTTTGCTTAACGAGAATTTTAGTTTTGAAAAAGGGGAACCAGAGGATGAACTGAAGGAAATATTTAAAGCCGTACAAGGCATAAGTTATGAAGAGGCTGTTGAGGAAGAGTTTATGAGCATGAAAAGTGGATTGGAATCGATGTTTGAAGAGCATGGGTTTGATATGAACTTCGATGATATGCACAGTACCATGACACAGGAGGAAATAATGAAGAAGGCAGTAGAAATGCAGGAGGAGTTTAAGCAACAGGCCAGGGAAAAAGATGAAAAACGAGCGACCCGCAAAAAAACAAAAAAGCAACTGGAAAAAGAAGAAAAAGAGAGGCAAATAGAAGAAGCCAGAAATAAAAACATTACCAGCATATACAAACAGTTGGCTAAAGTCTTTCACCCTGACCTGGAACCGGATGAAGAAAAGAAACTGGAGAAAGGCGAACTAATGAAGCAGTTGACTGTAGCCTATGAAAACAATGATCTGCACACTTTGTTGAGCCTGGAACTTGCGTGGATACAAAAGGAAGATAATAATCCCGGTAACCTGGCTGATGATAAACTTGGCATTTACAATGAAGTCCTTAAAGAGCAGGTTTTTGAACTGGAAGAGGAAATAGATCAAGTTTTACACCATCCACGGTATGAACCACTACAGAAGTTTGCAATATTTTCTAATCATATTGAAAGTATAAATCTTATAAAGGAGAAACAGCAGGCTGAATCTTTGAAAGATGCTCTGGCACTAAGCATTCAAACCTTAAAGACTAACGAAAAACTAGCTTTAGCGGCGGTAAAAGAGCTTATTCGTAATCATGAAATAGAAAAGAAGTTTAATAACCGGGTATCGTCGTTTTGGGCGTAAAAAGTCAGATTTTATAGTTATGCAACTAATGCCATTAACTTAAGATTTAATGGCACGCGAAACTTAAAATGCTGATGAAAAAAAGCTGCTATGAAAAGATACAGTACAAGTGAGTGACACAACTGGAGTTGCAAAAAGAAGCAATGCCGGTACCATAAAAAGTTCTTAAGTTAATGACATTGGTTATGCAACTATGAATGGTAAGATTAGGTTTTAAAAAGTTTAACTGTTCACGGATGAAGTCGTGGATTTACATCCTTTGCATTACCAATTGGTTAAAATTCTTTTAATGCTATCGTAGATTTTCGAAAGTTAAATTTGTCAGAGTTGAACGAACTATTTAAATCGGGTTGACTAATATTGTCGGTTTCCGCAATACATTTCAAAATTACGCGGAAGGTTAAATCGATTGGTTAAGGTTACTTATTCTATTTACTATCGCTTCGGCCCGTGTTCTGTTGTTTATTAAAGTTCCATTGTTGCACCCATATCCTTTCAGCCGACTTTTTCCGGAGCCGAATAGTTGTATTTTTAATTAGTCAACGATTCCCCATTTTTTTAATACACTTTCTTTTTTTAAAATGAATAGCTCTTCAACGTAAGCGCCCATTAGAGCAATCGCTTTACTTCCCTCTACTTTAAAGTAAGGTTCGGCACACTTCCTTCTCCTAAGACATCCAGGTTAGGCCGATTTATATCATAAGAAACAGTACAGGGCGATAATTAAAATTATCAACAAAGACCTCTAAGCCTGCCGATAACAAGAGTATTGCCAATAGTGAGGCTGAACGTTGAAGCAATGGGCTCCACACTATCAGTTTTGGTTCGGGCTGAAGGAATTCTTTTTGGACACAAGAATAAATTTTTGATTTTGAGTAAATAATGAACTTCCGTTGCCAGACGGAAGTTTTTCAATTCCCCCATCGGCAATACTTGTTCGTCACATGCTATTTTTGCTGAAAACTTTCAATTTGGAAAGTAAAAATAAAAGTAATTACTTTGTTATCACATAAACTTTTATTATGGACGTTTCTGTAATTTCAATTGGCAATTCAAAAGGTATAAGGTTGACAAAGACTTTAATAGAAAAGTATAATATAACCGATACGGTGGAGCTTATACTTGAGAAAGGCTATATTATAATAAAACCTAAAAAAGAGCCAAGAAAGGGTTGGGAAAAAGCATTTAAAAAAATGCATCAAAACGGAGAAGACAAGTTGTTGATTGACGATGTTTTTGAAGATGAAAACTTAGATGAATGGAATTAAAACAATAGGATTAGGTAGTTCCTTCGCAAAGGCTAATAGCAGCGTAAGGATGAGGATGTATTTGCATAGCCTTTAATATTAGTGTATCAAAGATGCCTTTAATAGAGTTTCTTCTATTGAATCTGAAGTG
>Ga0210040_10008550_pt1 | contig 12105 bp, 11 predicted proteins | sample CryGeyCG12114_NA_FD_185462 | JGI IMG/M metagenome (GOLD analysis project Ga0210040, IMG submission 185462) | Groundwater microbial communities from aquifer - Crystal Geyser CG19_WC_8/21/14_NA (SPAdes) (version 2) | ecosystem: Environmental > Aquatic > Deep subsurface > Groundwater | place: USA... | reverse complement strand
CAGCCGACCCGGGCGAAGGCCCGGGTGACCACCCCGCCGGGCAGGATCATCCCGGGCCGCCGCCAGGACCGGTCGAGGTAGGCGCTGGCCAGCTCCGGCAGCACCAGCCGCGACCCCGCCGTCCCGTCGCGCACGTAGGGGTTGAGGAACGGGTTCACGTCGATGGCCAGCCCGTAGGCGTGCGCCGAGAGCTGGGTCGAGCCTCGGACGGCGCGACAGACGTACGCCGCGGTGTTGTTGCCGTCGCCGGTCGGCGGCGCGTCGAGGTCGGCCGTGGTGGGCAGCCGCATCTCCTCGATCGGGTACGCCGCGGCGTACAGCGTGCGGAACACCTGCACCACCTGCGGGGCGACCCTCGCCGCGACGACCAGCTCGCCGGTGTGGGCGCGGCCGTCGAACCCCCGGAAGGTCAGCCGCAGGTAGCGCAGGTCGGCGAGGGCGACCGGGCATCCCGGCGACCACGTCTCCCCCATCCGGCGGCGCACCGCAGGAGAGATCTGCTGCACCGAGGAGCGGAACCGGCCGTCGGCGGGAGGTGGCAGCAGGTCGCGGGTGGGCAGCCGCCGGTCGCGCAGCTGCGGTGGCGTCGGCAGCACCTTGCCGAACCCGTCCGCGCGCCGGGGCAGCGGTCGCGCCCCCACGGTCCAGGTGCCGAGCCGCGGCGAGGCCGACGGGCTGGGAGAGGACCGAAAGGTCGACGCCGAGGACGACGACACCGTGGGCGAGGACGGCGAGGCCGGGACCGAGGACGGGACCGCCGAGGAGGACACCGACGTGGACGGTGACCGCGACGGGGCAGCCGACGGCTCGCCGGTCCCGCCACAGCCGGTGACCACCAGCACCGCGGCGACCGCGACGGCCACCCGGGCCCGACTCACAGCAGCCGCCGGTCCGAGGCCCACCGGCTGAGCTCGTGGCGGGAGGACAGCTGCAGCTTGCGCAGCACGCTCGACACGTGGGTCTCGACGGTCTTGACGGAGATGAACAGCGTCGCGGCGACCTCCTTGTAGGCGTAGCCGCGGGCGATCAGCCGCATCACCTCGCGCTCGCGCTCGGTGAGCCGGTCGAGGTCGGAGTCGATCTGAGCGACCTCGATGGTGCCGGCGAAGGCGTCCAGCACGAAGCCGGCCAGCCGCGGCGAGAACACCGCGTCGCCGCCGGCGACCCGCTCGACCGCGTCGACGAGCTCGGGACCGGTGATCGTCTTGGTGACGTAGCCCCGGGCCCCGGCACGGACCGTGCCGATGACGTCCTCGGCGGCGTCGGAGACCGACAGCGCGAGGAACCGGGTGCCGGGCAGTCGGGCGGCGACGCGCCGCATCACCTCGACGCCCCCGCCGCCGGGCAGGTGCACGTCGAGCAGCACCACGTCGGGCTGCAGAGCGGTGACCACTGCGACGGCCGCGTCCACATCGGCGGCCTCGCCGACCACCTCGACGCGATCGGCGTGCTCGGCCAGCTCGGCCTTGACCCCGGTGCGGAACATCGCGTGGTCGTCGACGACCACGACCCTGCGGGTGGTCATGACGCCCCCTCGGCGGGGACCGCGTCGTGCACGAGCAGCCGGACCTCGGTGCCCTCACCGGGTGCGGTGCGGACCTCGGCGGTGCCGCCGTGGCGCCGCACCCGGTCGCGGATGCTGCCACGCACGCCGAGCCGGTCCTCGGGGACGGCCGCCTCGTCGAAGCCGCGCCCGCGGTCGCGGACGAACACCTCCGTCGAGGCCGGCGCGCACTCGGCGTAGACGTCGACGCGGTCGGCACCGGAGTGCCGGGCGGCGTTGGTCATCGCCTCTCGCGCGGCCAGCACCAGGGCGCGGGTGCGGTCGGTCGCGGGTGCGTCGCCGACGACCACCACCTCCACGGGGACGCCGTGGGCGTCCTCGACCTCGGCGGCCGCGGCCCGCAGGGCGCTGGCCACCGAGGCGTCGGCGGCCGGCGGGTCGGCGAACAGCCACGACCGCAGGTCGCGCTCCTGGGCGCGGGCCAGCGTCGCGACCGTGCGTGGGTCGCCGGCGTGCTTCTGGATCAGAGCGAGGGTCTGCAGCACCGAGTCGTGCAGGTGCGCGGCGACGTCGGCGCGCTCCTGGCTGCGCACGCGGGCCGACCGCTCCTCCGACAGGTCGCCGGTCAGCCGGAACAGCCACGGCCCGACGACGAGCGCCAGGCCGGCGACGCCGAGCACCCCGGCGACGACCACGTCACGGGCGACGGCGAGGCTCCCGTAGGCCCCGGCGCGCAGCGCGAACAGCAGCAGGGCGACCAGCAGCAGCCCGGTCCCCGCAGTGAGCCGGGCGTACGCCGCAGCACCGCCGGATCCCAGCACTGCCCGCCCCAGGCTCACCCGACCGGTGCTGTCCACCCAGCGCTCGCGCTGCGCCTCGTCGGCCTGCCGCCACAGCACGGCCAGCCCGAGGGCGCCGAGCAGCATCGGCCAGAACAGCACGCTGGTGCCGAGCACGCCTTGCACGAGCACGACGACTCCCACCGCGATGGCTCCCCACGCCACGAGCGGGCCGACGTCGTGCAGCCGCCGCCTCGACCGCGGGCGCCGACCCTGGCGGGTCGCCGCCTCCAGCCCGGGGGCGTGCTCCTCGAGGTGGTCGGCGACGGGCAGGAACAGCCAGAGCCCGGCGTACGCCAGGACGCCGAAGCCGCCGACGGCCGCGGCCACCACGAAGGCCAGCCGCACGTGCAGGACCGGGACGGCGAGGTGATCGGCCAGTCCCGCCGCGACTCCGCCGAGCAGACGGTCCTCGCCGTTGCGGTAGGCCCGTCGGGGCCCTGCCGCGGGCGCGCCGGACCGGCCGGCGGCGAGCGCGGCGGCGAGGTCGGCGGGGGCGGGAGGGACGTCGGTGGTCATCGTCGGCCATCGTCACACAGCGGGCGGACACCCGGTATCGGTGAGGACCCCCGCTCCCGCGGGACCGTCCCAGGGGCGCACCAGGGTCTCCCCGGATGGTCGGGAGCCGCCGTCGCCGACAGGATCGGGGCATGAGCCAGACGACAGACGAGCAGCCTCCGCCGCCGAGCGGTCCGCCGCCGGGTCCTCGCCGACCCCGCACCGCCTCCCTGGAGCAGCTGCGGCGCAGCCGTGGCGACCGCAAGATCGCTGGCGTCGCCGGCGGCCTGGCCCGCCACCTCGACATCGACCCCACCATCGTGCGGGTGCTGTTCGTGGTCGCATGCTTCTTCGGCGGCTCCGGCTTCCTGCTGTACGTCGCGGCGTGGCTGCTCCTGCCCGAGGACGGCGCCGCCCGGGCGCCGCTGTCCCTGAGCCCCTCGACCCGCACGGCGCTGCTCATCGGGGCCGCGACCATCGCCACGCTGATCCTGCTGGGCAACTCCTTCGGGGGCCTCGGCGTGCCGTGGCCGCTGGTGGTGATCGGGCTCGGGGCCGTGGTCTACCTGGTCGTCCGGGACCGCGAGCGCCCCGCGGCGACCTGGCAGCCCTCGCCCGCGGCTCCGCCCGGCCCCACGGGTGCGCCCCAGTCCACCGGCGCGACCGCGGTCGTGCCGGACCCGGCCGATGCCGGCGGCTGGCTGGTCCCCGGATCAGCCAGCGGGGCAGCCGGCGGCAGCGGCCCGGCGTACCCCCCGGCCCGGCCACCGGCACCCGCCGCCCGGCCGAGGCGGCGCCGCGGAGGGCCGCTGCTGCTGGGGCCCACCGTCGCGCTGCTCGCGGTGGGGCTGGGCGTCCTCGGCCTCTACGACACGACCGGCGGTCACGTCGTGGCGACGGCCTACCCGGCCCTCGCGGTCGCGATCGTCGGGGTGGCCCTGGTCGTCGCGGCCTTCGTCGCCCGGGGAGGCGGGCTGGTCCTGCTCGGCGTGCTGTCGGTCGTCGCGCTGTCGGTCACGGCCGTCGTCAGCACGGTCAGCGGACTGGGAGAGGAGGGCACGCAGGTCCGTTCCACGCCGGGCGCCGCGGCGCTGGTCGACGACACCTACTTCGTGCCGACCGGACGCATCCGGCTCGACCTCAGTGCGGTGTCGGACCCTGGCCAGCTCGACGGACGCCTCGTGGACGTGGGGGCCCGAGCCGGGACCCTGGTCGTGGTGCTCCCCCGCGGCATCAGCACCACCGTGGACGCCGAGGTCGACGGACCCGGTCGGCTCGACCTGCCCGACCACTCCTCCGGCGGGATCGACAGCACCTACTCCGGGGCCTACGGCACCGGGCCCGGCACCTTCCACCTGCGCGTGCACCTCCTCGCAGGCCACATCGACGTGAGGACCTCCCGATGAGCGACCCGACCCGGCACGAGTCCCGACCCTCGGGCCTGACCCACCCTCTCGACGTCAGCTACCTCGTCGTCGGTCTGGTGCTGCTCGGCATCGCCGGCACCTGGGCGCTGCGCGCGGCCGACGTCGTGGACAGCGACCAGATCGGCTGGCTGCTGCCCCTGGTGCTCGTCGGCGCCGGCGTCGTGGGCCTGGTCGCCTTCACCGCCAAGGGCGTGAGCAGGCGCCGCCAGGAGCGGACGGCGTACGACGACGGACCGGTGGACGACGGCTGGTCGCCCGACCCCGACGACCGAGACGGCACCGACGACACGGTTCGGCTGGCGTGAGCTGCCGGGCTACTCCGCGTAGGAGTTCGGGCGGCGCCAGGCCCGCTCGAACGGCAGCCGCCAGGCGTGCGGGACGACCAGCTGGTGGATCGCGTTGGGGCCCCAGCTGCCGGGCGAGTAGCTGCGCACCGGCGGCGGGTTCTCGACGAGCTGGCTGGACTTGTCCCACAGCTCCTCGATGCCGGCCGCCGTGGTGAACAGCGTGTGATCGCCTCGCATCGCGTCGTGGATCAGCCGCTCGTAGGCCTCCAGCACCCCACGAGAGCTGCCGGTCTCGTGGGTGGCGAACTGCATGGACAGCTTCTCCAGCTTCATCCCCGGACCGGGCCGCTTGCCGTAGAACGACAGCGACATCCGCGACTGGTCGGCGAGGTCGAAGGTGAGGTGGTCCGGACCCGCGGTGCCGACGCCGGAGCCGGCGGGGAACATCGTGCGCGGCGGCTCCTTGAACGCGATGGAGATGATCCGGGCGCCCTCGGCGAGCTTCTTGCCGGTGCGCAGGAAGAACGGCACGCCGGCCCAGCGCCAGTTGTCGATCTCGACCTTGAGCGCGATGAAGGTCTCGGTGTCGGAGTCGTCGGCGACGTCGGGGTGCTCGCGGTAGCCGATGTACTGCCCGCGGACGACGTTCTGCGGGTCCAGCGGCCGCATCGATCGGAAGACCTTGAGCTTCTCCTCGCTGATCGGACCCGGTGCCAGCGCCGTCGGTGGCTCCATCGCCATGAAGGCCAGCACCTGCATCAGGTGGGTGACGACCATGTCGCGGAACGCGCCGGTCGACTCGTAGAAGGCGGTGCGCATCTCCAGCCCGAGCGTCTCCGGCACGTCGATCTGCACGTGGTCGATGAAGTTGCGGTTCCAGATCGGCTCGAACAGCCCGTTCGCGAAGCGGAACGCCAAGATGTTCTGCGCCGCCTCCTTGCCCAGGAAGTGGTCGATGCGGAAGATCTGCTCCTCGGCGAAGACCTCGTGCAGCCGGTTGTTGAGCTTCTTCGCCGACGCCAGGTCGGTGCCGAACGGCTTCTCCATGACGATCCGCGAGCGCTCCACCAGGTTCGCCTCGGCGAGCTGGTGGACCACCGGCAGCGCGGCCTTCGGCGGCACGCTGAGGTAGTGCAGCCGGTGCACCGGCTCGTCCCCCGCCTCGGCCTCGGCGACCGCAGCCGCCAGCGCCGCGGGCCCGTCGCTCTGCCGGACGAAGCTGAGCCGCTCGGCGAACGCCTCCCAGCTGGACTCCTCGAACGGCCGGCTGAACTCGTCGACCGCCTCCCGCGCCACCTTGCGGAACCGGTCGGTGTCGAGGTCGTCGAGCGACGTGCCGACGATCCGACAGCTCTCCAGCAGCCCGGCCTCCAGCAGGTGCAGCAGCCCCGGCAGGAGCTTGCGGCGCGACAGGTCACCGGTGGCACCGAACAGGACGACGACGTGGGGGTGCTCCATGCCCACCATGCTAGATCGAACCGGCCCCGGGGAGGTTGCGGGCAGGTGACGGATCCTGGCTCACGGCGGGGTCCGTCAGAACGCGGGTGACGCCGGGGCCAGCCGGGACGACTCCCAGGCGCGACGGGCGGCCACCACGAGGTCGGTGTGGTCGGTGATGATGCCGTCGACGCCCGCGTCGAGGAAGGCCATCACCTCGGTCCGCAGGTCGCCGAGGGCGCTGGGCCCGGTGCCGAGCTGGAGCTCCGGGGCCAGGAAGCGGTTCTCCGCGCGCAGCGTCCACACGTGGACCTGCAGCCCGGCGGCGTGGGCATCGGCGACCAGGCCGCTCGGTGGCCCGGTCACCCCGCCGGGCAGCACCTGGTGCTTGGCTGCGCCGATCCCGTCGGCGTACGTCGAGATCTCGCGCAGACCCGGCGGGGTGAGCAGGTCGGCGTAGCTGCGACGGTCGCCGCGCGCCACCAGGTCGTACGGCGCGGTCGACCCGTCCACGAGCTGGATCAGCGGCACGCGGACCTGGCCGGACAGCTCGCGCACGATGCCGGTCTCGAACGACTCCAGCACCACCGGGGCGTTGGGCCGGTCCAGGTGGTGGCGCCGCAGGACGGCCGACAGCGGCTCGGCCATCGACAGCCCGAGCCGGGAGAAGTACGTCGCGTGCTTGATCTCCGCGCAGACCCCGACCGTGGTGCCGCGACGCCGACCCTCGCGGCGGGCCAGGTCGAGAACCTCCTCGAACGTGGGCACCTCGAACCGTCCGTCGTACGCCGTGCAGCCCGGCCGCAGCGCCGGGATCCGCTCCTTGGCGCGCAGCGTCTTGAGCTCTGCGAGCGTGAGGTCCTCGGTGAACCAGCCCGTCACCAGCTCGCCGTCCACCTCCTTGGTGGTGCGCCGGTCCGCGAAGCAGGCCCGGTCCGCCACGTCGGTGGTGCGGGCGAGCTCGTTCTCGTGCCGGGCGACCAGGACGCCGTCGCGGGTCAGCACCAGATCCGGCTCGACGAAGTCGGCACCCATCCGGATGGCGAGCTCGTAGCCCGCCAGGGTGTGCTCGGGCCGGTAGCCGGGCGCACCGCGGTGACCGATCACCACAGTCTCAGACGTGCTCACGCGTCCCAGCGTCCGGCCTCCACGTGGACCGGTCACCAGCACCAGGTGAACCGTGGGTGAAGCGTGCCCGTCGGGTGCACGACCCGGGTGCAGCTGCGCCGGTGACTGCCGCCCGTGGCACCGGACCGGCCACCCCGCGGCGCGTCGGTGTTTAGCCCCGGGGCGAGGGGGCACCCATGTGATTCCGACGACAGAGAAGGAGAACTCCATGAAGGGCAAGATCATGTTGCTGGCCGGAGGTGCCGTCGGCTACGTGCTCGGCACCCGTGCGGGCCGCGAGCGCTACGACCAGATCGTCACCCAGGCGCAGGGCGTCTGGAACAACCCGAAGGTGCAGGAGAAGGCCTCGCAGGCCCAGGACCTGGCCAAGGACAAGGCGCCCGTGGTGAAGGACAAGGTGTCCGGTGCCGCGTCGTCTGCGACGTCCGCCGCCAAGGACAAGGTCGGCAAGGGCTCCGACGACAGCTCCACCGGCTCCTCCCCCGACGTCGTCGTCGACGTCGTGGAGGTGGAGCCCGCGCCGTACCCCTCCACCGGGGTCTGAACGGCGCACGTCTCTCGTGGCCGGCGCCCTGCGGGGTGCCGGCCACGCGTGCGTCCGCAGGCGCCAGGGTCGTGTCCTCGCGTCCCCGACGGGCACTACCGCCCGGGAATGCCTGAGATGGACGTGCCGGACCTGGTCTTGTAGCGCTTGTTGATGCTGATCAGCACGGCCGTCCAGGGCTCGAGCTGCCGGGCGATCCGCAGCCGTCCGGCGTCCACGCCGTCGCGCGAGGTCACCGCACGGGCGAGCTCGACCACGACCGACTTGGCGTCTGCGTCGTCGCCGCAGACCAGGACGTCCTCGTGGTCGAGGTAGTCCTCCTCCCCCCACAGCGACGGCGCGGAGACGTGGTGAAAGGCACCGACGAGACGTGCCTCGGGTGCCAGCGCGGCGGCGGTCTCGGCGGCGCTGCCGCCGGGGACCTCGAGACCGTAGGGGCCCTGCTTGTCGAAGCCGAGCGGGTTCACGCAGGAGACGACGATCTTCCCGGCCAGGGCGGGGGCCAGGGCCTCGACCAGCTCGTCGTGCCCGTCGTAGGGCACGGCCAGCACCACGACCGAGGCGCCCTCGACGGCCTCGGAGTTGGCGGCGCCGGAGACCTGCGCCTCCGGGAGCCGCTCGCGGATCTCGGCGGCGGTCTGCTCGGCGCGCTCGGCGGAGCGGGAGCCGAGCACCACCCGGTGCCCGTGCCGCGCCCACCGGTAGCCGAGTCCGCGCCCCTGCGGCCCGGTGCCGCCGATCACCGCGATGTCGTAGCTGGTCAAGGTCTCTCCTAGGCGTGCCGTGAGTGACAGCGATACTGTCACGTTGATCCCCCGTCGAGTCGCGAAGGACCCCATGAAGCTCTCCACGCCGCTGATGTACGCAGGCAACCCGCGCGAGGCCGCGGACCAGGTCGCCGCCCTCGAGAAGGCGGGCCTGGACACGGTCTGGGTCGCGGAGGCCTACGGCTTCGACTCCCCCACGCTGATGGGCTACCTCGCGGCGAAGACCGAGACGATCGAGATCGGCGCCGCGATCCTCAACGTCTACTCGCGGACCCCCGGCGCGCTCGCGCAGACCGCGGCCGGCCTGGACAACGTCAGCGGCGGCCGCGCGATCCTCGGGCTGGGGGCGTCCGGCCCGCAGGTCATCGAGGGCTGGCACGGCCTGCCCTACGACCGCCCGCTGGGCCGCACCCGCGAGGTCGTCGACATCGTGCGGGCTGCGCTGCGCCGCGAGCGCCTGGAGTACGACGGCAAGGTCTTCCACCTGCCGCTGCCGCCGGACCAGGGTCTGGGTCTCGGCAAGCCGCTGAAGATGCTGACCAAGCCGGAGCGACCGGTCGTCCCGATCTACGTCGCCGCGCTCGGGCAGAAGAACGTCGAGGGCACCGCGGAGTACGCCGACGGCTGGCTGCCGTTCCTGTTCGCGCCGGAGAAGGCGCACGGGGTGTGGGGTGACGCGCTCGCCGCGGGGAAGGCCAAGCGCCCCGCCGACCTCGGTCCGCTGGAGGTGGTCGCGGGCGGGCTGGTCTCGGTCGGCGAGGACGTGAAGGGGATGCTCGACCTGGCCCGGCCGACGGTCGCGCTCTACGTCGGCGGGATGGGCGCCAAGGGCAAGAACTTCTACCACACCCTGGCCTGCCAGTACGGCTTCGAGGAGGAGGCCGAGAAGATCCAGGAGCTCTACCTCGGCGGCAACAAGCGCGACGCCGAGGCGGTCGTGCCCCAGGAGCTGCTCGAGCTCACGAACCTGGTCGGACCGCAGTCCTACGTCCAGGAGCGGATCGCGGCCTTCGCCGAGGCCGGCGTCACGAACCTGCAGGTCGTGCCGGTGCCCGCCGACGGTGGCGACCCCGCCGACCTGGTGGCCCAGGTCAAGAGCTGGCTGCCGTGACCGCAGCGGTCGAGCGGCCACTGCTCGAGCCCGAGCACGAGGCATTCCGGGACACGGTCCGATCGTTCCTCGAGCGCGAGGTGGTCCCCCACCACGCGCAGTGGGAGGCAGACGGCCAGGTCAGCCGCGAGGTGTGGACCAAGGCCGGCGCCCAGGGGCTGCTGTGCTTCGACGTCGCCGAGGAGCACGGCGGGCCCGGCGTCCCCGACTTCCGCTACAACCTGGTGCTCGCCGAGGAGATGTGCCGCGCCGGCGCCTCGGGCCCGGGCTTCCCCGTGCACACCGACATCATCGTCCCCTACCTGTCCGCGCTCGGCACGCCGGAGCAGAAGCGGCGCTGGCTGCCCGGGTGTGTGAGCGGCGAGACCATCACCGCGATCGCGATGACAGAGCCCGGTGCCGGCAGCGACCTGCAGGGCATCCGCACGCACGCCGTCGACAAGGGCGACCACTACGTGCTGTCCGGCTCCAAGACGTTCATCAGCAACGGCGCGATGGCCGACCTCGTGATCGTCGCCGCGCGCACCGACACGACGGTCGACGGCGGCCTGGGCCACCGGGGCATCAGCCTGCTGGTGGTCGAGCGCGGGATGGCCGGCTTCGACCGCGGCCGCAACCTCGCCAAGGTCGGGATGCACGCGCAGGACACCTCCGAGCTGTTCTTCGACGGCGTCGTGGTGCCCAAGCAGAACCTGCTCGGCGAGGAGGGCGGCGGCTTCGTCCACCTGATGCAGAACCTGCCCCAGGAGCGGCTCTCGATCGCGATGACGGCCGCGGCCGCCTGCGAGACGGTCCTCGACCTGTGCCTGGCCCACGCCCGGGAGCGGGAGGCGTTCGGCCGTCCCATCGGGGCGTTCCAGAACACCCGGTTCACGATCGCGGAGATGGCGACCGAGGCACGCGTCGCCCGGGTGTACGTCGACGAGTGCGTCCGCCTGCACAACGAGGGCAAGCTCGACGCGGCCGGGGCCTCGATGGCGAAGTGGTGGACCACCGAGCTGCAGAAGAGGCTGGTCGACCAGGGCGTGCAGGTCTTCGGCGGCTACGGCTACATGACGGAGTACCCGATCGCGAGGATGTTCCTCGACAGCCGCGTGCAGACCATCTACGGCGGCACCACCGAGATCCAGAAGGAGATCATCGGGCGCTCGCTCGGCCTGTGACCGCGCCGGTGCCGTCCGAGTCAGTGCAGTGCGGGCTCAGTGCAGTGCGGGCTCAGTGCAGGGCGGGCTCCGGGGCCAGCCGCACGGGCAGCGACTCCACGCCGTACACGATGGACTTGGCGTGGTAGTCCAGCGGACCGTCCGCGCTCAGCCGGAGGTCCGGGAAGCGGCGGGCCAGGGCGGGGTACGCCGCACGCAGCTCCATCCGCGCCAGCTCCGCCCCGACGCAGCGGTGGAAGCCGTGGCCGAAGGCGAGGTGCGAGGTCGCGGCCCTGTGCGCGTCGAACTGCTCGAGGCCCTCGCCGAGCCGGGCGTCGCGGTTGGCGCCGGCGAGCTGGCAGACCACCACGTCGCCCTGCGACACGGTGCGGCCCCCCACGACCACGTCGTGCTTGGGGAACCGGGGGAAGGCGATCTGCACGACACTGAGGTAGCGGAGCAGCTCCTCCACGGTGCGGTCCACGACCGCGGGGTCGTCGGCCACGGCGCGGTAGTCCTCGGGGTGGTCGAGCAGCACGGCGGTGCCGAGCGCCAGCATGTTGGCGCTGGTCTCCAGGCCGCCGGTGAAGACGCCGTCGGCGAGGCCGGCGAGGTCGAAGTCGTTGATCTCCGCCCCGTGCTCGCGGATGATCTGGCCGATCAGGCCGTCGCCGGGGTCGGTGCGCTGCTTGCGGGTGGCCTCCATCAGGAACCTGCGCGACCCGGAGACGGCGCCGAAGGTCCCCGGCCCACCGCCGGAGACGTCGAAGCGGGCGGTGCCGAGCTCGCGGAACGTCTCGCGGTCCTCGTCGGGCAGCCCGAGCAGCTCGCAGATGACCAGGAACGGCACCGGGAACGCGAAGCTCGGCACCAGGTCGACGACACCGGTGGCCGCCGCCCGGGCCTCCATCTCGTCGAGCTGGCGCTCCACGATCCCGGAGATCCGCGGCCGCAGCCGCTCGAGGCGGCGCATCGTGAACTCCGGGGTCAGCAGCTTGCGCAGCCGGGTGTGGTCGGGGGGGTCGGTGAAGCCGAGGCCCCCGATGTCGCCGTCGGTGGTCGAGCCGCGCTTGCCCATGAACGGGCGGATGTCGTTGCTGTAGCTGGTGGTGTCGGCCAGCACCTCGCGGACCTCCGCGTCGCCGGTGACCACCCACACCGTCATCCCGAGGAACGACGTGAGCTTGCTGACCGGCTCGCGCTCACGCAGCTCGGCGAGACGCTCGACCGGGTCGACGCCGTTGCGCTGCAGCGGCCACGCGAGGCTGTCGGGCACCCGCTGCACCTGGGTCAGGTCGATGCCGTCGCTGCCCGCGGCCCGGGACAGGACCAGGCGGCGCACCCGGCCGGAGAGGAACCCGGTGACGGAACTGGTCAGGCGGGACACTGCGAACTCCTCGGGGCGGTGGATCGGTGTGTCG
>Ga0210040_10008549_pt1 | contig 12106 bp, 14 predicted proteins | sample CryGeyCG12114_NA_FD_185462 | JGI IMG/M metagenome (GOLD analysis project Ga0210040, IMG submission 185462) | Groundwater microbial communities from aquifer - Crystal Geyser CG19_WC_8/21/14_NA (SPAdes) (version 2) | ecosystem: Environmental > Aquatic > Deep subsurface > Groundwater | place: USA... | reverse complement strand
CGTTCACCGCGGGCAGCTGGCGCGAGTCCCCGTGGGGTCCGGTGCTGACTGACGGGGCCGGCTGGCTGGGGGCCCGGCTCACCGTCGCCAAGCCCGACCACGCCGGCTGGGGCCTGCTGGTCCGCGGTGTCCTGGAGCAGATGGAACCCGGTGAGCTGCCCGCCGACGGTGTCCTGTGCTCCTTCCGCGGCCGCTACTGCGCCCTCGGCGCCCGCTGATCCTGTCGAAAGCCCACCGCTCCCGGGGCCTGTCGATGGGCCGCGACTCTCGGGGAAGCGGAACTACCGCTCCCTGAGCCTGTCGAAGGGCAGCCCCGCGAGAACGCGTCGCAGCACCGGAGGTCGCAACCCGCGCTCGACCGGACCGTCTAGCCTCTGCTCATGACCACCGTGCTGCTGATCCGCCACGGCCGCACGTCGGCGAACACCGCCGGCATCCTGGCCGGGCGCTCCTCGGGCGTCGAGCTCGACACCGTCGGCCAGCAGCAGGTGACCGACGTCGGGACCCGCCTGGACGGCGTCCCGCTCCGGGCGGTCGTCACCTCACCGCTGCGGCGGTGCCGGCAGACCACCCAGGCCGTGGTCGGGGCCCGCAGCGACGGCTGCCCGGTGGTGGTGGAGCAGGGTCTGGTCGAGTGCGGGTACGGCGACTGGACAGGCAAGTCCCTGCGCGATCTGGCCAAGGACAAGCTCTGGGCCACCGTGCAGTCGCAGCCCTCAGCGGTCCGCTTCCCGGGCGGGGAGTCGATGACGGAGATGTCCTCGCGGGCCGTCACCGCGGTGCGGAGCTGGAACGCCAAGCTCACGGCTGAGCACGGACCCGACGTCGTCTGGGCGGCGGTCTCGCACGGCGACGTGATCAAGGCGATCCTGGCTGACGCCCTCGGGATGCACCTCGACGCCTTCCAGCGCATCCTCGTCGACCCCGCGTCGATCTCCATCGTCCGCTACACCGACACCCGGCCGTACGTGGTCACGGTGAACTCGACCAACGCCGACCTCGGCAAGCTGCTGCAGCCGCCGCCCAAGAAGGCCCGCGGCCGCCGCAAGGCCGCCGACGACGCTCCGGTCGGCGGTGGTCTGGGGGCGTCCGACGCCGCCCCGCCCGCTCCCGGACCCACCGGGCCGGCGGCCGGACCGTCGGCACCGTCGGACACCGCTGCCGCCGGGACCGATTGAGCGCCTGCTTAGGCTGGGGGTCATGGCCATTCTCGTGCACCGTTACGACGAGCCGGACCGGTTCGTCGCCGGCACCGTGGGACAGCCCGGGGAACGCGCCTTCTTCCTGCAGGCCCGCGAGGGCAACCGGATCACCAGCGTCGCCTGTGAGAAGCAGCAGGTCTCGGTGCTCGCCGAGCACCTGGACCGCGTGCTCGACGAGGTCGTCCGCCGCAGCGCGGGCACACCCGAGGTGTCCCAGCCGGCCGCCAAGACCCGCGACACCGACCCGCTCGACGCGCCGATCACCGAGGAGTTCCGGGTCGGCACCATGACCATCGCCTGGGACCCGAGCATCGACCGGATCGTGATCGAGCTCTTCTCCAACGTCGACGTGGAGGACGAGACCGACGAGACCGCCGCGGTGGGGGAGACGTCCGAAAGCGAGGAGGTCAACGCCGACGAGGTCTTCGTGGTCAAGATCACGGCCTCCTACGCGCGCGACTTCGTGGCCCGGGCGCAGGCGCTGGTCTCTGCCGGCCGTCCGCCCTGCCCGTTCTGCCTGCAGCCCCTCGACCCCGAGGGCCACATCTGTCCTCGGTCCAACGGCTACCGCCGGCCGCTGTTCTGACCGTGACCGGTTCCTGCGTGCCCTCCGGGGCCACCGTCCGCTGTGCCGGCCCGTCCGCCTCCTGATGACCCATCCCGCGCTGACCGTCTCGCTGGACGACGTCGACCTGACCGAGGCTGAGCTGCAGATCACCGGCCGGCTGATGCAGGCGTCGAACGCCACCTTCCTGGCCGAGCTGACCACCGGCGGCGGCACCACCGAGTGGGTCTACAAGCCGGTCGAGGGGGAGCGCCCGCTCTGGGACTTCCCGCACCGCACGCTCGGGCTGCGCGAGGTCGCCGCCTACGAGGTGTCCCGGATCGGCGGCTTCGACTGTGTCCCGGTCACCCTCTACGTCGACGGCCCGCTGGGACCGGGCTCGCTGCAGGCCTGGATCGACAGCGAGGAGGACGCGGTCGCCGAGCTGGTGGACATCGTGCCGGCCCGCAAGGGCCCGCCGGCCGGCTGGTTCACCTGCGTGGACGGCCTCGGTGCCGACGACCGTCCCGTGTCGGTGATCCACGCCGACGACCCGCGGCTGCGCAACCTCGCCGTCTTCGACGTGCTGGTCAACAACGCCGACCGCAAGGGCGGTCACATCCTGGCCAGCCAGGGCCAGGTCTTCGGCGTGGACCACGGGATCAGCTTCCACACCGACCACAAGCTCCGGACGCTGCTCTGGGGCTGGGCGGGCAGCGAGCTCCGGCCGGCCGAGCTCGAGCGGGTGGCCAAGGCCCGGGACGAGGCACCCGAGCAGCTCGCCTCGATGCTCAGCGAGCTCGAGGTCGACGCCCTGGTCCGTCGGGCCGACCTGTTGCTCAACCGCCGGAAGCTGCCGCGGCCCCGCGGGCAGTGGCCCTCGATCCCCTGGCCGCCCTTCTGAGGTGTCCGGGGCGGTGGACGGACGACGGCCTGAGTCGTCCGGTCCGGCCGCTAAGGTGTGCCGCATGCAGGCGTGGAGGTCTCGACCGGTGCTCCGACTCCCGGTCCCGGAGACCCCGACCCGGATCCGGGCGTTCGACTCCGCCTCCCGACAGCTCGTCCCGGTCGGCCCGGAGGCCGGCACCGCCCGCCTCTACGTCTGTGGGATCACCCCGTACGACGCCACCCACATCGGCCACGCGAACACCTACGTCACCTTCGACCTGCTCAACCGCGCCTGGCGCGACGCCGGTCTGGAGGTCGACTACGTGCAGAACGTGACCGACGTCGACGACCCGTTGCTCGAGCGCGCGACCCGTGACGGTGTCGACTGGGCCGAGCTCGCCGAGCAGCAGACCGAGCTCTTCCGCGAGGACATGGCGGCGCTCAACGTGCTGCCTCCGCGCGCCTACGTGGGTGTCGTGGAGGCCGTGCCCCTGATCGTCGAGCTCGTCGAGGGCCTGCGGGAGCGGGGTCTGGTCTACCCGGTGCCGGACGGGTCCGCCGGCGACCTCTACCTCGACCAGGCCGCCGACCCCGAGTTCGGCGGCACCTCCCACCTCTCCGACGCTGACGCCCGGGCGCTCTTCGCCGAGCGGGGCGGTGACCCGGACCGGGCGGGCAAGAAGGGTGTCCTGGACTCTCTGGTGTGGCGGCAGCACCGGCCGGGGGAGCCGGCCTGGGAGTCCTCGCTGGGCAGCGGACGTCCAGGCTGGCACGTGGAGTGCAGCGCCATCGCCCTGCACCACCTCGGCTCCGACTTCGACGTCCAGGCCGGGGGCAGCGACCTCGTGTTCCCGCACCACGAGATGAGCGCGTCCACCGCGCGGCTCGCCACGGGCCGGCCCTTCGCCCAGGCCTACCTGCACAGCGGCATGGTCGCCCTGGACGGGGAGAAGATGTCGAAGTCTCGCGGGAACCTGGTTTTCGTCTCCGCTCTGCGCCGCGGCGGGGTCGACCCGATGGCGGTCCGGCTGGCGCTGCTCAACCACCACTACCGCGACGACTGGGAGTGGACCCCGGAGCTGCTCGCCGCGGCCGAGCAGCAGCTGGCCCTGTGGCGGGAGGCCGTCCGGCTGGACGCCGGCGTGGGAGGCGACGAGGTGGTGGCCCAGATCCGGGCGGCCCTGGCCGACGACCTCGACGCCCCGGCGGCGCTCGCCGCCGTGGACGCCTGGGCCGGCGCCTCGACCGTGGTCGAAGGCGACGACGGCTACGCCCCCCAGGTCGTCGCCCAGGCCTGCGAAGCCCTGCTCGGCATCACCCTCTGACCCGCGCCCCGAGCCCGTCGGAGGCCGCTCGCAACCCAGCACGCGCCCTGAGCTTGTCGAAGGGCCTTCGACAAGCTCAGGCCGCGGACCCCCGGAGCCGGCCCCAGCACGCTCCCTGAGCCTGTCGAAGGGCCGGCGTCAGCCGAAGGAGTGGTGCACCGCCTCGACGTCGTTGCCTCGGGGCCGCGGACGAAAGCGCGGGGGTAGCCCGGGTGGTACCCGGGCCCGAGTCGGGCGGGCGTGCAAGCCGGCCGTCCACCGGGCAAGCACCCCGGGACGACCCTCGCCGCGGCGTGCCACACTTGAGCTGACGAGTTGTCAAACTCGCACGTGTTCCGGGGTCGGTGAAAATCCGAGCCGGCGGTGAAAGTCCGCGACCCGATCGCAGCCAGCGACCGGTTGATGTGGTGAAACTCCACGACCGACGGTGAGAGTCCGGATGGGAGGAACACGGGAGCACTGCGACGACGCCCGGGCAAGGAGCCCGAGGTGCCGCCGACGTCTCTTCTCACCCCGGGTTCAACCGTGCGACCGGACGAGTGGAGGGACATCCCATGGGATTCTCAGAGCTGCTGGTGCGGTTGCTGGAGGCCAAGATCAACATCGGCCCCGGCATCCTCTGGCGGGAAGTCATCGGTAACGTCTTCGGACTGGCCAGCGCGCTGCTCGGCATGCAGCGGCGGGTCCTGGCCTGGCCGATCGGCATCATCGGCAACGCCTTGCTGTTCACGGTGTTCGTCGGGAGCGCCCTCGGTGGCGTCCTCGACACCCCGCAGCAGCACGACGTGTGGGGGCAGGCGGGTCGTCAGGTCTTCTTCCTGATCGTCAGCGTCTACGGCTGGGTCCGCTGGGCCCAGTACCGCAAGGCCAGCGGAGGCGGCGGTGTGGCCGTCCGTCCGCGCTGGGCCACGGCGGCGGAGCGGCTCCAGCTGCTGGCTGGCGCCGTGGTGTTGACCACGGTGTTCTACTTCGCGCTCAAGGCCCTCGGGTCGTGGGGCCCGCTGGCCGACGCCTGGATCCTCACCGGCTCCATCCTGGCCACCTACGGGATGGCCCGGGGCTGGGTCGAGTTCTGGGTCATCTGGGTCCTGGTCGACCTCGTCGGCATCCCGCTGCTGCTGGTCGCGGGCTTCTACCCGTCGGCGATCATGTACATCGTCTACGGCGCCTTCTGCGTCCTGGGTCTGCTGTCATGGTCGAGGATCCAGCGCGAGGACGGTACCGGCGCAGTGCCGGCCGGGATCGCCGACCCGGTCAGCGAGACCGTCGGCTGACCCTGACCACCAGCGTGACGACTTCCGTGCCGTACCCGACACGGAAGTCCTCACGCAGCGTGTCGCGCCGCCGGCACTAGGCTTCCCGCCGTGACCGCCAAGACCTTCGAGTCCCTGTTCGCCGAGCTGACGGCCAAGGTGGCCGAGCGCGCACCGGGCTCCAGCACGGTGGGCCGGGTGGACGCCGGCGTGCACGCCATCGGCAAGAAGGTGGTGGAGGAGGCCGCAGAGGTCTGGATGGCCGCGGAGTACCAGAGCCGCGACGAGGCGGCCGAGGAGATCAGCCAGCTGCTCTACCACCTGCAGACCCTGATGATCGCGCTCGACCTCAGCCTGGACGACGTCTACGCCCACCTCTGAGCAGAGGCTTGACCGGTCTCAGGTGGCTGGCGACGGCCTGGGCGGTGAAGCCCCGACACCTAGGATGAGCGCCGTGAGTCCCACCCGCCCGCTGATCCGGATAGCCGTCCCCAACAAGGGGTCCCTGTCCGAGGCCGCTTCCGCGATGCTCCGCGAGGCCGGTTACGCCCAGCGGTCGGACCCCAAGGAGCTGGTGCTCTTCGACGAGGCCAACGGGGTGGAGTTCTTCTACCTCCGGCCGCGCGACATCGCGGTCTACGTGGGGGAGGGGACGCTCGACGTCGGCATCACCGGCCGTGACATGCTGCTCGACTCGCGGGCCGCCGCCACCGAGGTGATGCCGCTGGGCTTCGGCCGCAGCCGGTTCCGGTTCGCCGGACCGCGCAGCCAGGGGCTCAGCGTCGAGGGGCTGCAGGGGCTGCGGCTCGCCACCTCCTACCCGGGCCTGGTCGAGACCTACCTGGCCGAGCGCGGCGTGCAGACCCGCCTGATCAAGCTGGACGGGGCGGTGGAGACAGCCATCCGGCTGGGGGTCGCGGACGCGATCGCCGACGTGGTGGAGACCGGGACCACCCTGCGTCAGGCGGGACTGGAGCTGTTCGGGGACCCGATCTTGCAGTCCGAGGGGATCCTGATCCGGCGCACCGACGCCCCCGAGCCGGACGGGCTGGGCCAGCTCCAGCGCCGGCTGACCGGGGTCCTGGTGGCGCGCAACTACGTGATGATGGACTACGACGTCAACGACGAGGTGGTCGACGCGGCCTGCGCCATCACCCCCGGGCTGGAGTCGCCGACCGTGTCCCCGCTGGCCAAGCAGGGCTGGCACGCCGTCCGGGCCATGGTGCCGCGGACCGAGGCGCAGCAGATCATGGACGACCTGTGGGGCCTCGGCGCCCGCGCCATCCTGGTCACCGACATCGCCGCCTGCCGCATCTAGTGCACGCCCCCGACGCCGTCGAGCCCGGCACCCTGGTGATCCGTCCGCGGCGGCTGCGGGTGGTGGCCATCGTGCTGGCCGTGGTCCTGACCGCGGCCACCCTGTTCGGCTGGTTCGCTCTGCCGAAGGACATCCGGGTGCTGTTCACCCCGTCCCAGCTGGCCACGCTGCTGGGCCTGCTCGCTGTGCTGCTGCTGGTGATGTTCTCGCTGGCCTTCTCCGTGGTCCGCGCCGACCGCGACGGGCTGCGCTTCCGCAACGGCCTGCGTACCCACACCGTGCCCTGGGACCGGGTGCACAAGGTGATCCTGCGGCGTGGGGACCCGTGGGCGATGCTGCTGCTGACCCCCTCCGACGGCCGGCCCTTCACCGCCGACCTGGACGCCGAGAAGCAGCAGCTGATGGCCGTCCAGTACGGCGACGGGGCGTCGGCCCAGATGAGCGTGGAGGAGCTTCGTCGCCGGCAGCGCTACTACCGGGCCCGCTGAGGACCCGGCTCCCGGTCAGGGCTCACTCGATGCCGCGGGACTTGAGCAGGGCCTCGATCTCGGCCATGTCGTCGTCCTGAGCAGCGGGCTGCGAACGTCCGGCCGGCTTGGTGCCCCTGCTGGTCACCGCGGGCTGCTGGCCGGCCGGGCCGGCGCCGGTCTGCCTGGCCTGCTTGCCGCGCGGCCGCTTGGGCGCCCGGCGGGCGACGAACCCGCCGACGACCCACAGCACCAGGCAGAGGGCCAGCAAGCCGAGCCCGAACCACACCGGCGGTGAGAGCACGACGGCGGAGGCCCAGCGACCGACCGCGACCACACCGTCCCAGAGCAGCCGGAGCAGGCCGCTGAAGTAGAGCGCAACCGGAGCGAGGGCCAGGGCGATGCCCTGCAGCACGCGGCCCTTGTTGCCGCGGCGACCCGCGAGGATCACCACGATCACCCCCAGCAGGGTCAGCCCGACGGCGAGGGGGAGCAGGACGGCATCGGCAGCAGGCACGCCTCCAGGCTGCCACAGCGGAGGGGGCCGGGGCATCAGGGACGCCCCCCGCCCGACCCCGGTGGTCGCGCAGCTCGAGGGGTCGCCGACGTCCCCGTACGGTGGGGCCTGTGGACCACGACCGCCTGCTCGCCCCGTCGCCCTTCCCCGGTGACGACGGCCTCGCCACCCCCGGCACCCGCCGCGCGCTGGCCGCCGCCGTCGGCGCGGCAGACCCGGCGGACTACTTCCGCGCGGTGGCCGCCCTCTGCGAGGACCGGCTGCTCGTGCCGGTGGTGGCCACGGCCACCCGGGTCGGTCAGACCGTCGGAGGGCTGGTCGGCGACAAGGAGGCGGAGATGTCGGTGGTGATGCTGCAGGCGGCCGACGGCCGGCGCGCGCTGCTGGCCTTCACCGGGCTGGACTCGCTCGGGGCCTGGCAGGCTGACGCCCGACCGGTCCCCGTCACCCTCGACCGGGCGGCCCAGACCGCTCAGGCCGAAGGCGTCGCCGCGCTGCTGGTGGATCTCGCCGGTCCACACCCGCTGGTGGTGGACGGGGAGGTCCTGGGATCGCTGGCGGCGGGGCACCGGCTGGTCGAGACCGGGCCAGGTGCCTTCGGCTGGGTGGTGCCCGCGGACGAGCGACCGCTCCGGGACTCCGGGGCCCCGGCGGACTAGGTCCCCGCTGGCGGCCCTCTGCCGGCGGCGCCGCCGCGCGGCGTGTCCGCGCGGCGTCTGGATGGTAGAGTGAGCGCCGACCGATTCAGTCTCGTGCTGGATCTGCAAGTGGGGACCCGATCTCCCACCCGCTCGACGCTCTCCAGCCGGGGGGCTGCCGTCGGGTTGGTCATGTGGACGGCGTCTGCGCCCTGTGATGGGGCGCCGCCGTGCCGTGGTCTGGGGTCTTCGCTGCGCGGAGGCCCCTTCGTCATGTCGGGGCCGCTGCCGAGCAGGCCGGGCGGTACGGGTCGATCGCCACCGCAACCACATGGAGGACATATCAGCACCGAACCGCGAATCAACGATCGCATCCGCGTCTCCGAGGTCCGACTCGTCGGTCCCGCCGGAGAGCAGGTCGGGATCGTTCGTATCGAGGACGCTCTGCGCCTGGCGCGCGAGTCAGAGCTGGATCTGGTCGAGGTCGCGCCGATGGCGCGCCCGCCGGTCGCCAAGCTGATGGACTACGGCAAGTTCAAGTACGAGAACGCGCAAAAGGCGCGGGAGAGCCGCCGTAACCAGACCAACACGGTGATCAAGGAGATGAAGCTCCGGCCCAAGATCGACATCCACGACTACGAGACCAAGAAGGGTCACGTCGTGCGGTTCCTCAAGGCCGGGGACAAGGTCAAGATCACCATCATGTTTCGTGGGCGCGAGCAGTCGCGTCCCGAGCTCGGCTACAACCTGCTCAAAAAGCTGGCCGCCGAGGTGGACGAGTTCGGCTTCGTCGAGTCCTCGCCGAAACAGGACGGCCGCAACATGCTGATGGTGCTCGGGCCGCACAAGAAGAAGACCGAGGCCCGCGCCGAGGCTGCGGTGGAGCGTGACCGCCGGATGGCCGGCCGCCAGGCCGACGCGGAGGCCGAGCAGCAGCAGCTGGCCGACATCCGTGCCCAGCACGCTGCCGAGCCTGCAGCGCCCAAGCGCCGCGGCCCGGCCGACAACCTCGACCCGGACGTCGACCTCTAGGTCGACGACGGGCGGTGGCACTGCTTTCTCGGAAGCGGAGCCGACGCAAGGCCCCGGCGGAGCTCCCGCCGGGGAAGCTAGAGCATGCCTGCGCTCGGTGCAGGCACGGACAGGAGCGGCAGCATGCCGAAGATGAAGACGCACTCCGGTGCCAAGAAGCGGTTCCGGTTCACGGGGACGGGCAAGATCATGCACCGCAAGGCGGGCAAGATGCACCTCAACGAGCACAAGCCGAGCTCGCGCACCCGCCGCCTCGACGGCGACGCCGTCCTGGCGCCCGGCGACGCCGCGAAGGCCAAGAAGATGCTCGGCAAGTACGCGCGCTGAGCGCACCCGTCCGCACTCTCGAACCATTCAGCAAGGAGCAACACCATGGCACGCGTCAAGCGTTCTGTGAACGCGCAGAAGAAGCGCCGTCAGGTCCTCGAGCAGGCGTCCGGCTACCGCGGCCAGCGTTCGCGCCTGTACCGCAAGGCCAAGGAGCAGGTCACCCACTCCCTGGTCTACGCCTACCGTGACCGCCGCGCCCGCAAGGGCGACTTCCGCAAGCTGTGGATCCAGCGGATCAACGCCGCAGCCCGCGCGGAGGGCATGACCTACAACCGCTTCATCGCCGGCCTCAAGGCCGCTGGTGTGGAGGTCGACCGCAAGATCCTCGCCGACCTCGCCGTCACCGACACGGCGGCCTTCAACACGCTGGTCGAGGTCGCGCGGAACGCCAGCCCGGCCGCTGCCGACCTCGCCGCTGCCGACCTCGCCGCGGAGGACACCGCCGCCGTCGACCCGGCCGGTGCCGACACCGCCGAGGCCGACACCGCTGCGGTCTGAGGCCGCTGCTGACCAGCGGGAGCGGCGCGGACCGCAGCCGCCTCGCGCCTGGCCTCTCACTGTCGGTCGACTCCGAGCCGATCGTGCCCGACCCTGCCTCGCAGGGGCTGGTGCGGTCGGCTCGTCGTCTGCTCCGGCGCAAGGAGCGCACGACTCTCGGCCGCTTCCTCGCCGAAGGCCGTCAGGCGGTGACCGAGGCGCTGCGGCGTCCCGGGACGGTCTCGGACCTGCTGGTCGCTGACGACGCCGTCGAGCGGCACCAGGACCTGCTGCAGCTCGCGGCCAACGCGGGCGTGCGGGTCGGGGCGGTCCCGGCGGCCCAGCTGGCCACCCTGGCCGACACCGTCAGCCCGCAGGGGGTGCTCGCGGTCTGCGAGGTCGTCGACGTCGGGCTGGACGCGGCCCTGACCGGCACGCCCCGGATGGTCGTGCTCTGCGACCAGGTCCGCGACCCGGGCAACCTGGGCACCGTGGTGCGCTGCGCCGACGCCTTCGGCGCCGACGCCGTCCTGGTCAGCGCCGGCTCCGTCGACCTCTACAACGCCAAGACCGTGCGGTCCAGCACCGGCAGCCTCTTCCACCTGCCCGTGGCCCTCGAGGTGGACCTCGCCGCCGCCGTCGGGCGGGCCCGCGAGCTCGGGATGGCCGTGTACGGCGCGGACGGCGACGCCGAGGTGAGCGTGCCGGACCTGGCCGCAGCCGGCCGGCTGAGCCAACCCGTGCTGTGGGTGCTGGGCAACGAGGCCTGGGGGCTGCCCGCCGAGCACGCGGACCTGCTGGACTCCCTGGTGGCACTGCCCATGTACGGGCGCGCGGAGAGCCTCAACCTCTCCACCGCGGCCGCCGTCTTCCTCTACGCCACGGCCACCGCCCAGCGCACGGGCTGACGCCGACCTGTCGGCAGCCAGCGGTGCTGGAGCACCCTCAGGTTCTGACAGGTCGGTGTCCAGGCAGCAAACCGGTTGGTCCGGTCCGGTGCCGGCTTCCTAGACTGTCCCGGTTGCCGTTCGTCGGCAGCACCGCACCAGTACCGAGGGGAGCCCATGTCCGGGCCGAACAAGAGCTACGACCCCGTCCAGGTCGCGCCGCTGCACGCCGAGCAGGTCGAGGCCATGGTGGCCGAGGCGCTCGCCGCCTTCGACGCGGCGGAGTCCGTGGCCGAGCTCAAGCAGGCCCGGTTGGCGCACGCCGCCGAGCGCTCACCGATCGCCCTGGCCAACCGGGAGATCGGCGCCCTGCCGCCGCAGGCCCGCAAGGACGTCGGAGCCCGGATCGGCAAGGCGCGCGGACGCATCAACGCCGCCCTGAAGGCCCGCGAGGGCGAGATCTCCGCAGCCGAGCTGGAGCGGACCCTGGTCGAGGAGCGGGTGGACGTCACCCTGCCGGTGGCCGAGCGTCCGGTCGGGGCCATCCACCCCATCACCGGTCTGATGAACCTGATCGAGGACGTCTTCGTCGGGATGGGCTGGGAGGTGGCCGAAGGCCCCGAGCTCGAGGCCGAGTGGCTGAACTTCGACGCCCTGAACTTCGTCCCCGACCACCCGGCCCGCACCCTGCAGGACACCCTGTTCGCCGAGCCCGAGGACGGCGGCCTGGTGCTGCGCACCCACACGTCGCCCGTCCAGGCCCGCAGCCTGCTCACCCGCGAGCTGCCCGTCTACGTGATCTGCCCGGGCAAGGTGTACCGGGCCGACGAGTACGACGCCACCCACGTCCCCGTCTTCCACCAGATCGAGGGCCTGGTGGTCGACCGCGGCATCACCCTCGGACACCTGCGCGGCACCCTCGACCACTTCGCCCAGGCCATGTTCGGTGACACCCGCACCCGGATGCGTCCGCACTACTTCCCCTTCACCGAGCCGTCCGCCGAGGTGGACCTGCAGTGCTTCGTCTGCCACGGGGACTCCGTGGGCAACCCGGACCGGGCCTGCCGCACCTGCAGGAGCGAGGGCTGGATCGAGTGGGGTGGCTGCGGGGTGGTCAACCCGCGGGTGCTCGCCGCCTGCGGCATCGACAGCGACGTCTACTCCGGCTTCGCCTTCGGGATGGGCGTCGAGCGCACCCTGATGTTCCGCAACAACGCCGAGGACATGC
>Ga0210040_10008548_pt1 | contig 12108 bp, 13 predicted proteins | sample CryGeyCG12114_NA_FD_185462 | JGI IMG/M metagenome (GOLD analysis project Ga0210040, IMG submission 185462) | Groundwater microbial communities from aquifer - Crystal Geyser CG19_WC_8/21/14_NA (SPAdes) (version 2) | ecosystem: Environmental > Aquatic > Deep subsurface > Groundwater | place: USA... | reverse complement strand
TAATTGCTATTTGCCAAGGAAAAAGTTGAGACACAATAATAGTAATATTTACGCAAAGTAATGAAGCCAAATAGGCTAATTCTATTCGAACAACTGAATTCATAATCTACCGTCCTGTACTATTGCAGGTGTGCGTGAAATTCATATTCATTTCAAAAGGTTTACCGTAATTTGAAAGGTAATCACAATCACAAGATGTAAACTTGTATGACTGACAGATATCTTTAAAAGTACATGTAGGCATATTTCAGTAACGAACTAGTTATACAGACTATTTCCAAAACCAATTAGTACCTAAACCAGGTTACTGTCGTATAGTACATTACATTGGGTGTGTATAAATACACTTACTTAAAGTAGAGTTGTTATACGTTTCAATAATGGAAGAATATATAACCCCACTTTGTCCTACTTTGATTTATGAGATTTAAAGTCTTTGTTTGAAGTTAGAGAAGCCTCAACTTATGAATAATACAGTTTTTTGCGTATCATACTCTATTACGGATACTATGAAAAAGCATATCTAATGATTGGCATTGAAATGAGTGAGCTACGGAAATTAATTTCGAGCATTACAAATTCAAGATGAAAAGAACATCCATTCATAATATTAACTAACTAACTCATCCCTGATGGTAAAACCCATATAATTTCACTTTACTTAAATAATTATGCCAATAGTGAGCTCAGGCCACAGATTTTGCATAAGCATTGAGCTGCAGAGCAGGCAAACCACATAGAAAAAGTGTGTTCCTTAAGAAAGGAACAAAATAGCACGCAGCAATAGCCAATTTAACTAAAAACCTCAATTTAGAAAACTCTGCTTGATGACAATAATTCACAAGTCATAAAAACATATGTCACCTAATACCACGAAAAGGTCCCAAAACACATATTCAAGCCAATAATAGTCAACGATAGCAAACGCTAACTGTATTCATTACTGTTACTGTTTAAGGCACTTAATATGAGATAGTAGCACCTGTTGTCACATATTCTTGATTTCCTTCTGTCTTCTTATTTTAGAACTGCTCTCAAAAATTCTGGACATCCTACACACACACTAGCTACGCACTGTACAGTCAACGGAAGGTTAGAACCCAAATCTGTTCAATTCTGCTTACACCCAGGGACAAAAGGAAGTAATGGGATTGTCGTTTGGCTCATTCATTTGAAAAATCACAGTGACACATGAAAAAAAAGAGAAAAAATGATTGTCACAACGTTATCTTCATCTCCCACCTCCCTGCAATTCACATGGTTGAGACAACCTTTTTTTGTTCTGTTTATTGGTGTGAGCATCATCACGTTATTCACGCCTAAGTCTTTAATAACGGATGCAAATGAGATAAAAAGCACGAATTCCTTACATGGGGGTCATGTACAAAAAAAGTCTAAAGAGAATGGGATATTTGTTCAAATACCGTATTCAAATCCGCCGACGGTTCGTCCTCCACCTTATACAATTTCTGACACGAAGTGCCCAGGTACGGTTATTTAATATGCAGATTTGGTTTTGATGATTGAAAAGTTGATGCGGGGTGGAGTCTACATTTTTTAATATTTTGTTCAGATTTGAATGTGAGAGAAAACTGGGAAGGAAACTTGTGTGGGAATCTGAACCTGGGAGTGGTGCCACTAAATCCCATGGGTCAGGTATTCCCAGATGGTGGAGTTTATCCGTTGTAAGTAAACTATAACTACTTACATGTAAATGTTATTGATTGCAATCACAGGAAAGTTTGAGAGTTACAACCATTTATGTCGTAGTAATTATATTATCATGGGGAGATAGTAGCAGGTTAAGGAAAAAAAGTGACCACAGAAAGGGAAACGTGAAACGTAGTGTGGGTGGAGTCAATGATGCGAAAACAAATAACTGCATGTATTTTTTCTCTCGAAAATCGCAGTGACAATAAATTTTGCATGCATGGTTGAATGCACGAATTCTCAATGCATTTTTACGTAATCGCATGTGCACTTAATTGAGCGTTGAATTGTATAACTGCATGTTGCTTCCTAAATGTAGCATGTATTATTCTTAATGAATTGATTTTAAATTTCAGTGAGGTAATAAAAAACAAATCGTTGGAGTTTTTTCGCAAAACTTTACCAATTTTGAAGACTGACAAGTCTTTACCTAAGGTGGCTCGATTTGGGAACCAAAATATTGTTCATTCATTGTAAGTTGCAATTTTTATTCAAATTCTTGTTTTACCTGTTTTTGGTAATTATTTTTGAATTGTATGTATAGACAGCCACGTCCAAGAGGGAAGAGAGCCTTACTTGCACTGGAAATGGACTTGTTGCCCCCACAATTTCGAAGTGAAAAATCTTTAAACTTGGGAAACAATGATTCAAGGCTGAGACAACGTGTTTCCCGAAATAGATTTTGTGAAGGAAACCTGTAAGTCTCGACTCAATATATTTTATGATAACTATTGTAACATGCAAGTAATAGAGGCATTTAGAATCCAAGCTTATTAGTTTAGGGTACTCTAGCACCGCGCACAACTTTTGTGGAAGCATGCTAAAATCTTTAAAACTATTTTAAGATATTTCACATCTGCTGGTTCCCGTAGGTTTTGAAAGTGCGCTGATGCTCATCTTGAAATCGTCGTTTCTTTAAAAACTAACAATTCCTCTACAAGGCTAATGTAAGAAAAGTACAATAGCGTTAAAAAAAAGTAGCTATCTTTTGTAACTTTTAATTTTGCATCAGAATTTTAAAAAACTCAATTTTTTCGGCAAAGGTTATCCGATACCGTCAATGTCCAGAAGGATTTAAATTTGGAATATTTTGCCATATGGAGACTTCAATAGGCATTACATAAGCATAACTTGAATGGACAGTAAAATTTCACGTTTATTATTAGTTTGATGCGTTTTCTTTTATTTTAGGCGCTACTACAACAGACTGTGCAAACTGTACAACGCAATGTGGGGGAAATCTCCCCATGCTTACCAACAATCTCAACCAGAGCCGTCCGGTAGTGCATCTCTTGAAAACCGACATTACCATAGACCCCAAATATATCAAAACCAACGAAATCGACCAGACCTTACAATACTATCTTCAGAATCCTCTCCCTTATCCCTCCCCGTGAAATCCGGAAAACAATTACCATCTGCGGAAACTTTAAACACAAATATGCCTCCAACACCATGTCCATCTTCAGCGGAATATTTGACTCCTGTTTTTGCCAGAAACCACGAAGGAGCTTGGCGATATGTGGTTCAAATCCCTCGAGAGGGTTATTTCACCCAAACTGTGGAGGTAACAAAATGTTTGAAATCCGATTGTTTCTACATGGAAGGATATTGCAAAACTTCACCTCGATGGCAAAGTCTTTTAGTGGCGGAAATGTTTTATCCCGAAGCCACATTTCCCACCACATCACAAACACCCGTAAAACCGTTTAGTAAATATGCTGTGAACTATTTCAGTGATTTAGGGAATAATTCGTCCATTAGAGAAAACGAAGTGAGTGTGGAAAATAGAAGAAAAGCTAAAAATGTTAGGGATAAATTGTGTGATGGTAATGACAACATTGGGTGTTACCAAGTTAGACTCTTTTATGATTGGTTCTTGATCCCGGGTTCGTGCAAATGTTGGAGGCGCAAGTTTGATTTTACCAATGCGTTCAATACCAGAAGGGGCCCGGGCAATGCTTTTGGATAAAAGCGTGACACTAGTTAGTAAATTAATTGATTAGTGAAAAAACTTGGTTGAGTCCTTTTCAGGACTGACAGGGAGGCATATAATTTGGTCCAGGCAAACTAACTAAACGAGTTCTTTGAACCATATTATCCTTCTTTAAAATGAATTTTATTTTTTTAATTACAATAGAAACATTTTCGTGATATGCACATAAAGGGGTGTGTCACTCGCGTGTGTGTGTAAAACTATTTTATTTTGTTACCATTTTGTTTATGCATTCGATTCCTATATGTAAGAATGAATAGAATAGTTTAATTTGAGGTTGTTTAAAATAATGTGATTAATTATAGTGATTGATTTGGATATTTGTAAAGTATGATTGGCGAATAGGATACAATTTTCAGCAGTGTACTTTAATTTTTTGTACTGTAAGTTTTGGAATGAAATAAAATGTTGTTGTTTGGATGAAGGTTGCATAATTGAAGGTTTTTTGGTTAGTGCTGGAGATATTTTAAAATATCGTTTCTGTCACAGTCATGTTAGAGCAACAAGCGCACCAGCTAAAGTATGCTCCATGATATGACAAAAGTAATTGATAATGCTAAAATCATGTTAAATGCTAAATTAATGGAATGAAATGATCACCTCATATAAATTGCAAACGCAAATATACAATACGTCGTGTTTTCCCAGCAAAACAAGCTTTTGTAACAAATCAGAAAGATACCATTACGGTTAAAAATGCTCAAAGTACACATCAACTTATTGATTGAATCTGGATTGAAACAGAATAATAAAAATCATCAATCAATCACAGATTACTAGAACATGGAGTTATGCACACGAAGACATGAACACTTATTTGCATTGGGAGTAGGAATCCCTGCAATAATTTATTACGCCTCTCACTTGAGCTTATCTTCGTGGGGACTTTTTGTTGTGAAATTAATTGCATAAGTCCACAATAATTAATTTCGTATAAATAACAGGTAAGACGCTTCTTCCTTCTATTCCGATCAATTCAGACCACATATTCACATCTAAAATCTTTACAAACAAATCTTTGAAAATTTTCACTATGAATAGTTCTTTGATTTTAATGTGCACCCTTGTGGTGGTTTGCTTTGGAGTAACCAGTGGTTTACCTACTACCAATACCAAGGACTTTTTTTGGTACACAAATGACGAAGGCGTGGTTGTTCCAGCCTTCACTAAAAATAATCCAAAACAAGAGATTCTTGCACCACAAGATTCCATCAAATTCTACCTCTACACCAAGTAAATAAATTATTCAACCCAGAATTATTAGTTAGTAAGTATACTGACTGAGTGAGAAGTGCTCAAGTCGTTGAAGTATACAAATTTTTATAGATAAACCTCAAACTAAAAACTTTTTTGTAGACAAAATCCATCAACCCCAGACATTTTAGTCCCATTCAGCGATGCTAGTCTTGAAAACTCCAATTACATGTCTGGAAAAAAATTGAAAATTATTGCTCACGGATTCAGCAGTAGCTACCAAAGCCCCGTAGGCCAAAATTCTAAAGCTGGTCAGTATCACAATACCCCATTCTGTGGAACTTGACTAAAAGTTTTGTTGTAAATTTCTTGTGTTAACTTTTTTCTTGATTTCCCAATTTTGCAGCTTATTTGTCCATATCTGAAGATATCAACGTAGTCCTCGTAGATTGGAGCATCTTAGCCGCTTCTCCATGGTATGAAACTGCTGCTGGAAACACCAGACCTACTGGAGAATTCATTGGCGATTTTATAAACTTTTTAATTTCTCGTGGAGTCGTTCAACGTTCGGATGTTCATATCTTGGGTACCTTTTTTAGCAATTTCCTTAGCTTTTTTTGCAGCTCTAGCTCAAGTTTACTAAAAGTTATTTTTGTTTTAGGCCATTCTTTGGGCTCCCATGTTGCTGGATTTGCTCAATCTACCATGACTTCTGGACGGCCAGCCAGAATCACTGGTAAGTTTATTGGAACTAAAAGTTGTGCCTACTTTTTAAAGTCTTTTAATTTTTTTCAATTTTTAATTTTTTGAGCATTCTGATGTTTTTATTTTTTATAGCTTTGGACCCTGCTCTCCCACTTTTCGGAGAAGCTACTGATGAAGGAAGAATCGATCCTACTGACGCTGACTTTGTTGATGTCATCCACACGTAAGCCAAGCAATATTTTCATTTTTTAAATTTAAATTTTAACCGCATTTGAAGAAATTAGCTTAATATTACTTTATTTTTAAATAACAGTGCTGGGGGAACTCTTTTAGAAGGAGCTTTGGCTTTTATTGATCCTCGTGGTCATGTTGACTTCTACCCCAACTCAGGCAGGCCTGCAATGCCAGGATGTGAAGGTACGCTTTAAAAAAATAAAGATTATGTTTTATTACGGTTTTGAATGTAAGAATTTACTAACCACTAACTAAAACTTATAATTGCAGGAGAATTCATGGGAACATGCAGTCACGGCAGGGCTTACGAATACTACATTGAGTCTATCACTAGCCATAACTCATTTGGAACTTGTGAATGTAATGACTGGAATGAGTACAATGGTGGATCTTGCACATGCGCATCAACCACCGTCATGGGAGAAGCTACACCAACCAGGTATGCATTGTGTAAAACTATATAGTCAGTTACATATGCGAACAAACTGAAAGCAGTTTAATCAAATATTAATATATATATTTAAATTTTTAGTGCCCGAGGTCTACATTACTTGAGAACCAATCCATCTGCTCCTTTCGGTCAAGGCATGTAAATTCAGGCAGAAAAATACTTTCAAAACTCTCATCATTTTTAAGCCAAAAATTAAACAAAATGTTTTTAATACGCTTGAATATGAAATAAAGTTGATCTTTTACACCTTGCATCTTTTAATTTCTTTGTGTTTCTACCGTTTACTGCATAAATATCATGCGCTGCTGTCCAACGACAGTCATTTTGAGTGCTGGAGTACTAAAACTTGAAAGTGATGTTTGTTTATTCCATCTTCGGTCTGCACATTTATAGTAGTGAAAGTGTTTAGGTGTCTGGATATTGTCATAAATATCTCTGGGCATTATGTCGTAAAAAGCTTTAGTTTAACCTTAACCTTGCTGAGACCCTTATTCAAGGTACCTACATCTTTATAATATAGGTCAAGGGTACTTGTTTTTATCCAAATATCTCTCATTTATGAGTCAATACCAGTTAGTTGATTTTCTTTATATTGTTTGAAAGAATTGTAAACTATTACTTCCACTCTTACAAATGTAGAGAAAAACCACATTGAAACTTGAATTTGAATTAAAACTGTTTTTGAATTATCACAACTATGAAGAACTTGTCTGCTTTTGTGATTTTGTGTGTCTTCTGGACTATCTTCATGATTTCATTCTCAAATGTGGAAAGTTTGACTTATTTACAATGGGTAAGATCAAACTTCATGATCAAGACTTATTTCATTTTTTTCCGATGGTTAATAATTTGAATGCATTTTAAATAGCGGAGTGCTTTCCCATTTCCTGGATCATACCAAGGGCGTGGAATTCCCAATTCCCCTCAACTAAGGAGTTTGGGACCAGAAATGCAAATGCAACATGACAAGTTACCATTCAGATCAGCATTGAATTCTGAAATATATGCTGTATCTTTACAGCCCCGATTCTTCTGGACTCTTTTTGATCCGGTTTTCTGGGGTCCTTCTAAAGTCGTTGATGAGGTAAACTAACATCCTAAAAACAAAAGTTTGCTATTGCTACCACAGTATGCATTAACAGAACCAATGTCTTTCATACTGGATACTCGATAGGAGGGCGATATTGTCTGGAACATTGATCCACGAAATGAACTTCGCCTGATGCGATACGGTTTGATGCCCAAATTTTGATCTTGCTAGCGATTGTTCTCATAGTAATTCATTTTGAAGCAATAAACTGGCTTTTCTCAAAAACTCTTCAATTTACCACTAACACTTTTAGCTACATTATTATAAACACAGTTTATTTTAAGGAAACTAAAAACTAGAAATGGATTTAAATACATGAAAACTTAATTTGCTAACCAAGCAAACTACATAGATTGATCTTTGTACTATTTCGTTAGCTAGCTAAAAACTCACGGTAAGCCTTTTATAGCATCTGCATTGTCTCACCAAAGCGTGTTCATATTTCATCCAATCTGTACTAACTGCACACTATTTCCATCTCTACAGATGGCAATGGGCGTAATGTCACTAGGCCTGTTGGTCTACAGTTGTCGATTCATTTACGACGCCTTTGTATTCTCCACGGAATGGATCATATTCGTGGTTCTGATGATTTCCCTCTACTCCGTAGTCATGCTAATCATCAATCGTGTGAAGGATGCACTAATTTTATGGAGTGTGATTTTCACCGTCCACATTGTCGCTCAAAGCGCATACTGCCATATGAGTGGATGTTACGGGGATTGGGGCCTGCTACTCCACAGTGCCCGCTTTTTGTACGACGCCTTTCTGTTCTCTGTACAATGGAGCATTTTTTTAGTCATCATCCTTGCCGTGTACCAATTAGTTCTCCTTATATTGAACCATCTGCACAATGCTGTCATCATGTGGCTGCTCATATTTTTCCTGCACTTGACTCTCCGGATAGTTTATTCTCACACCACTGGATTCTATTACGATTGGGAATAATTTATCGAGTTAATTGCTTTGCAATAGGTTTAACAATGCAAAGTAAGTAAGTAAAGGTGTGAATTTTGGGATTCCCTTTTGACGGAAAACTCTGTGAGTATTTACTTGTTGTGTTTGAATTAAACTGTTATCTCTTTTCCATAAACATCAAGTTGTCGATTGAAGTTTTCATTTCAAAATTAGTTAATATAGGGTGAAGGAATTGTTACATTCAAAGAACATGTACAGATGCAAAGTGTCATTTGCAATAATCTCAATGATGAGTGGATTTTATTCGCCAGTCGAAAATATCAAAATTACAACAGGTTGGGCAATTCTACAGTTTAATAGCGGTGCATGTTATCTTTTATCAAAGCATGCATGCCTGTGTTTACTTGACTTTGAATTTGTCAAGTTCACACAATATAAAGCAAATGCTAAGCTCCCACAAGTGACAATCTGAAACTTAGTTAGCGGCCTGTTTTCCGGTATAGTCTATGAGCAATTTTTGATTGGAATAAATATGGGTCTCACAAAAGTTGTTTTATCAGCATTCGTGCTAACATTATTAGCTTTTGTTGGTATTTACGGGCAAGAAGATGATATTGCATATTTCCCTGATTTGGAGAAACCTGGTGAATTAATAGAAGCCAATTTAGAACCATTGTCTTCTGCTGAGTTTATTCCTGCTGAAGAGCAAGACGCTTCTCTTATCCACTTTTTGCTGTACACAAGGTAAGATGCTTTCAATTAAAACACAAGGAATCGATAATGATTGGGTGTGCACTGAATTTGTACAGAGATAATCCCACAGAACCAGACGAGCTGTTCATTGATGATCGAGAGTCATTAGATGAATCCCATTACAGACCAAACTACCCATTCAAAATCTTGGTTCACGGATTTACTGGAAATTATACGAAAGCTTTCCCCTATGAATTGAGAGAATGTAAATTAAAATGTTTCTGAATCACGATCCAAGTACAGACTTTGAATTTAATCATGTACACATTGTTCATTTTATGCAGTGTATTTACAAGAAGATGATGTCAATGTCATCTTAGTTGACTGGAGTTACTTGTCAATTGGTCCAGATTATTTCCAAGCTGTTGAAAATGCGAAAGTGTGCAGCAATGTAACTACAGACTTCATAGAATATTTGATTTCTGAAGGGGTTCTTCAAACAGAAAAAATTCATATTATTGGTTAGTTGTTTCTAAATGTAATGAATTCGCAGAATCGTGAGTTTTTTCATTGCAATGAATGAATTCGATAATTAAAAAATATATGTACACATCAGGTTTCAGTTTGGGAGGCCAAGTTGTGGGTCAAATTGGTCATAAATTGAAGCAAAAAGTACCTCGCATTACCAGTCTCGACCCTGCCAGGCCGTTGTTTGATGTAAGCAGCGCCCTAAACAAAACGTATATCTAAAAGCAAAACGCATTCGTTTCAAGTTGTACATAAATGTTGATTCGTTCTATATGCATAGGTTGCAGATCCAGAAGACAAAATAGATCCAAGTGATGCCGATTTCGTAGATGTGATTCATACCGCAGGATTAACATTGTCTTTTGTTGAGCCACAAGGCCATGTGGATTTCTATCCGAATGGAGGTTTAGTTCAACCTGGATGCGGATTGGATCCAGTTGGTAGGTTCTCAGTTATAGAAAAATTAAATGCCTAAATTCTTGTAATTTTAAGTATTTTGATTTTTTATGCATTAGGAAGTTGTGCCCATAGCAGAGCCCCTGATTTCACAGAAGAATCTGTTTTTAATCCAACGGGTTTCAAAGGTTATGCATGTGAAGATTGGGAAAGTTTTCAGAATGGAACATGTGATGATAATGAAATTGCCTGTATGGGACATCATACTCTTCCAACGTAAGGATTTGCATAATTTTTTATGCGTTTATTATCTTGAAAAACTTATTCAGTTCCATTTTAAGAATACCACCATACTTTACTTTCGATTTTAGTGCCAGAGGATCCTTCTTCTTGCACACAAACGCTGAACCACCATTCGCTCAAAATTAAAACTCTACTAAATATTTTGTTCTCAAATATTTTGAATAAATTCTGCAAAATTTTCATGCCTGAGTTTATTACATTCTTCAAAAAACACCACGAACTCAAAAATCATGAAACATATCGCGCATGCGCATTGACATAATTACGCGAAACCACGCAGCACATCTTTTCAAGTTGCAGATTTTCCGCGGCAATAGAGATAACATTGAACGATTAAACGTTTGACAAAAATAAGATAATGATTTTCCATTTGCAATCAAACAAGTTTATCAAGAAGTTTGTCAAACTAATTTACCATTCCTATGTGTAACAATTGCAAAGCAGTTTATTAATTTCTTCCTAGTGCCGAATAAAAATGACACGTAACATAGTTTTTACAGTTTCACTTCTATTATTTTCCATCTTGGCACTAAAATTGATACAGTCGCACCCAGTCGAAACTGATTCAAGTTTAAACATCCCATCAATATTTTCTCAAATTGTTGACACTTTGGGTTTAGCCTCGAGGAATGCATCTTTGATTCGCTTTCTACTGTACACAAGGTTAGTGAGTTTATTCCCAAGCAACATTAATGTGAAAAATATGGACGGAGAAAGCCTCAATTGATATTTTAATTAATTGTTAGCAAAAATGTAGACAATCCAGACCAGCTTTACACAGGCAACAGAGAAGGGATAGATGATTCACACTTCATACAAAATGGTAGCATTAGCATAATGATCCATGGTTTCGGAGGCAATTACACCCATTCTTTCCCAAGAGGCCTTAAAAACTGTATGCATAATATACGTATTATTAGTTATTTACAATGCATTTCCTCACTTCTCCATTCAATGCATTAGCTTTGATAAATTCGTTCATAGTCTGATAACATTTTTTTAACCTTTAGTGCATTTAGAACACCATTTGGCTGACAATGTTATTCTCATTGACTGGAGTCATTTAGTATCAGATGGCAATTATTTTGCTGCTGTGGAAAATGCCAAAGTTTGTAGTACTGTGACAGCTGATTTCATTGAGTTCCTTATCGAAGAAGGGGTGGTCGATAGAGAAAATATTTATCTCATTGGTCAGTGTAAAAATCTTGACACTCACAATAAAAAAAACAATCTTTCTGATCGTTCAAAGTTAAAGAATTTACACTTTTAGGTTACAGTTTAGGGGGGCAGGTGGTTGGGCAAATAGGCTACAAATTGAAGGAAAAACTTCGTAGAATCACCAGTCTTGATCCCGCCCGACCATTATATGATGTAAATCCAATAAACACATTAAACACTGCCATTAAATCATTATATTGGGTCTGGTTAGATTTGAATGATTGCCAATTAATGCCAATTCTATTGTGGAAATGCATAGATAGCGGATCCTGAGGACCGAATAGATCCATCCGATGCCCATTTTGTAGATGTTATACACACAGCAGGTTTAACCCAGGCACTGGCTGCACCCCAGGGACATGCTGATTTTTATCCTAATGGAGGTTTGACACAGCCAGGCTGTGGATTAGATCCTACAGGTAGTGACAATATTTTTTTTTAAATGAGAAACTGTCACCAGCTTGGCAAACATCCCAGATTTTTAGTCATGCTACAGTTTTTCCTCACACTACAAAATTCGATGAAAGTTACAATAAACCAAAACTAAATAGGTGCATGTGCTCATGCTAGGGCACCCGAGTACATGGAAGAATCAGTGATAAATCATTTTGGATTCAAAGCGATTCTATGTAGTAGTTGGGCAGACTTCCAAGTAGGTGATTGCAATGATAC
>Ga0210040_10008547_pt1 | contig 12109 bp, 3 predicted proteins | sample CryGeyCG12114_NA_FD_185462 | JGI IMG/M metagenome (GOLD analysis project Ga0210040, IMG submission 185462) | Groundwater microbial communities from aquifer - Crystal Geyser CG19_WC_8/21/14_NA (SPAdes) (version 2) | ecosystem: Environmental > Aquatic > Deep subsurface > Groundwater | place: USA... | reverse complement strand
GTCAAAACCGGCCCTTTTAAGGGCCACCCAATTCACCGAAGAGCTAAAAACACGTAAGCATAAATAAGTAATTGCAATGAAAACAAATACAACAATAATGGGTACAACGATAAAAGTGGCAATAATGTGAGTCAGCAATGATAAAAGCGCAACCATATGAGTTCGCAACGAAATGAGTGCCTCGAAATGAGAACAACGGTATGAGCGCAACGATGATGTGGTTCCCCATTTCATGCCATCGTTGAAATAATCACGAACCGTTTATGCACAGAAAAACAACTTAGACATTTACCGATGGTGTCCCATTGCAAGCCGCTCTCCTTCTTTTGCGTAATCTCAATGTGCGCAAAATTTGAAGTCAATCGGTTGGTGCGTTCGAAAGTTATCGGGAAAACACCAAACAAAACTGGCACGGATGCATAAGCCCTGTACTGGGCTAAAAAAGCTTATTATTTGCTTCTCTAATGGGTGATTTCACACTGTTAACCTTTTTTCCCTATTTCTTCTCCTTTCATTATATTCCCGTTCTTATTTCATTAAAAACCCTATGCTAGCAAATCTGACAATATGCAGGTAGGAGTAAGTAAGTAAAGGTAAAGGATTTCCCCCTTTTTTCTGCTCAGTACTACTACTGCATTAAATATCGTACCATACGTTTTTATTACCTCACAGAAATGGGAAAAACACCGACATCGAGTTCATTATGAGTCCTAAAATTTTCCTTCAGCTATTATCTGCATTCACAATGGACGAGTCTTTACGGAAATTTAATGTACATACATGAGTCACTACCACTATACTATATTTATGTATTTTTAGAATATATTCGAAAAGAAAGATATCTTAATTTTTTTCGTATAGTATATTAATGAAACTTTAAAAAAAATTCCATAATCATTCAAACATTTTAATCTCCGAGGTGAGAAAAAAGACTGCAGGTATCTACATGATTATTGCTATTACTGTTATATAACAAATACAACAGCTCTGGGCGACCTCATTTTTTTCCAACCGGCATTCCAATTCCAAGTATTTTTTTCTGTCACATCATAAACCCTCCACACAATGCCTGTGTAACTATAGCTTATTATCTAACCATGTGAATAATCAATCTCATCTCGTCATTATTTTTCTTCAATGTATAGTATGTCCACAATAAAACTTGTTTTCCAGTCACTAATCTCTTCACATTGATCGTTAATCAGCTTATTATTAGTTTCTTGTATTTATTTGGACACCAAACCGTCTGTCAAAACATCCGTCGCTTGCCTCATCTTTTTTCACGCTCAGTCAGTCAGGTTTATAGCAAACTCATAAGAATACAAGCAAGCGATACTCTCAGTTAGCATAATAATGAATGACCAAAGTCAGTTGGCCCATAATTTTCAGCATTACCATGATTTCTCAATTTACCAGAGCTCACATCCAGTCATGTGAGATATGAACGTGAAACTATCAGCATGAATTATAAACTAAAAGTTTTAACTGTAATTTATGCTGCGCGGAAGATAAATAAAGCAAATGGTACAAGATCCGTTTCCTGCTATTTTAGTTATCCTGAAAATTGAATTTATCGTTTCCTAAGCTCACATAATGCCTGACCAGTAGGAAAATGCATGGAGTTTCAGTTCGAATCAGAGAAAAACTTTTTTAGTCCGTGCACGTATGTGTTTTTCTTGATACTAAACTCTGTATTGTATGTATATATCGATTAATAATTGACGCAGCTCATCGTGAAGCCATGAATCTTACAATGGAGGTAAGGATGGGCCACCAAATGCAGCATATTTAAACCTAAATTATTGAAATTCGCCCTCGTAATTTCTCATTTCTTCAATACAATAGAGTAAATACATGCTTCTAACAAATCCTTTAGCCACTGTGCACAAACTACCTTACATTGTAAGGGAAAACGGAATCAGGAAAGTGAGTGTGAGAAAAATGCATATAGGGCGCTAGCCAACTCATTTTTTTTCACTGTGCACGTTCTTGAAAGCTGCAGTAATCATTCCCGAAAGAAAAGAAAACGTATGATAGAGAGACAGAGACTGTCTCAGAGATTTACGACAATGCCTCCACCCCGAAGCGTTGCTAGAACCGCCCTTGATGATGCTCCCCGTCAAATTAATAATGACACAATCATCGGCCCAGCTATTAATTATTATGTTTTCATACACATTGCACATTGCTTATGACGCCCAACAACAATAATATTGGCGATGCACATTCCCCTTTTTCTTTACCTCAGACCTAATAACTTATTCATTTCAGTTGATGGTGGTCCATTCACTCGCAGGAAATTCACCCAGTGGCACTCAAACTAGAATTATTATAATTTATTTAGCCACAGTGTTACGATTCTTAATAAGTGTATGCACAAATTCAGATGTGATCTATTGCGAAAAATTTTCAAACCGTTCATAAAACATTTAGTGTCTATTAACTTGATCGACCTATCCAACCTAACAGTTGAAAAACATATGGAATACCGTTAATACTTTTATAGTTTTGCATCGTTAGCATTCAATAAATACGCTTAATAATGTCAATAAGCAGAACGTTGTTAGTTACGTTCGTGATAAGAGACGGTGATGACAGCTGAACTTATTGACACTTTGTAAGATAGATTGTATGTGGATTGGTTTAAAAATATAATGGCTAACTGATGGATTCGTGCAACCTTGCAAGGCCACTAGTCAGTAACAAGAATATGAAAAACGAACAGAAAATAGCACACGCAAAATGCGTAAGAAAAAGAAATGAATGAGACCTAACGTGTTTATTGTTCATCAATGAGTTTGCACAGTTAAAGACTATTGCATTACTTTTTTACTCACACACACACACACTTTAGACTGCATTTCAGATGCACTCGCTCTACATGCATGCGATATGCGATGCATGCAACCATGTGTGCAAGTTTTCCACCATTTCAGATATTCCATACACGGAATGGTCTGTGTCACGATCTTCCATGAAAAACAAAGTGTTGTACTTGTTCATATATATACTGAACCAAATTTTATGAACTACACGGGCTTTTATGGAGTGTAATGGATATAAGTTAGCTAGTGAGTAAGTTAAATAGTTAGTGCGTGCTTTCCTCTCTTTTAAAATTTTGGGGCAGGCATATTGCATGCACTTGAGCAAGTTTGCTCGTTTTTGCTATAATTTTATGATTTATTTGACTTCCACACATTTTGCTAACTTTGTATATTCAATGATGGAATCAATCTGCGCAGTGAAGCAAACAATTTATGTCCAAAAAATTGATCTAGCGTTTACCCAGATATGAAAAAAACTAAACCTTACTTTTTTGAAACACTGTTTAGAATCGTGGGAGTAGAGGATTAGGGAGATTTGAAAGACTCCTGAATAATTGATAAATCTAACCAAGCTAGCTGTTTTAGTACATTATGGGTTTTCCTTGGTCCTAAATAATTCAACTAGATGACATTTACAATTTAAGTACATTTGGCAGGCTTAAGTACTAAAGCCGGGGTCCCCTTGTCACTAGCTAATATTATAGTACTGGTGCCAATAGCACTGTCCAATCAATGAGAAACACATGTATTTCTGAAATGAAGGTCTGTATCGGCTGAACAATCAAATTGATGAATAAAATATTTGTTCGTGGAATTGAAATTGTAAGCTGTGTTGGCAAGTAGCAACTCCTAGTGTTTAATGCCATATCATTTTCCATTATTTGTTTCATCCATTATTCAAACACAAGTGTATTGGACATGGAAGCACTAATATTTTCTCCAATTAGAGTTAAAATTATTTTTTCCGGACTTGTCTGCTACTATCTGCCAAAAAGAGTATTTGTTTTGGGTTGAAAAATTGTTAGGAAAGGAATTTTCTTTGTAAGACGTCGTTAAAGTAGTTATTGTCTTATTGTTTAAGTGTGAATATAATATTGTATTTCCTTGAGTTGTAAATCATGTGTGAAATAACTTTCCCCTTTTCAAAAAAACTATACGGCTGGAATTAATATGAAAGCATACAGCTACTGAAAAAAATATAGTTTATACCTATAACATGACACTTAAGCAAATGAAATATGTCTAAAACTTAATTTTTTGCTTACAGCACTCCGTTTTGCAATAAACACGCAATTTTACTCATAAACGTGTCATACTAAAAAACCAAGAAACATATATGACGACTGCATAACCTGACACTAAGAACAAAATTTACAGATCTATCACTGATCGGTTTGGTTAGCAAACAGCTCAACTACAGTAGCATAACATTAAATAATAATCTTCTTTTCATGCTAAAAGTCAGTAAAAGTTTGATCCTTAGTTCCTTCAGTCTTACTGGCCTTCACCTCCTGTTTATCAAAAATATTGTAAACAAATAATTTCGTTCTTTAAGCCCGATGTGAATTATTATCGCTTAGTTTTCCAGTTTTACTCGAACAAGGACGTCAAGGACCACTCTATCATTTACTTGACACATTGCAAGGAATTATGGAGGAGAACAATGGGTCTTCAAATAACGTCTCAACAGTACAAGTCAAATAGGTCTTGCATACCAATTAAACCCAAAAGATACAGGGAGGTACGATTAAATGGATTGCTTACTTATACAAGACTAGATAAGAGGGGGTCATTTAATTACCCTGTGTGTGAGTCTATGCTTCCATACGGCATGCATAACTAACATAGGCTGAGATCTTACAATGAGGGTGACTTCTGAATTTGGATAACTAATTGCAAAACTAAAAAAAATTTAAGTGAATTTAGCCAATATGCTTCAGTTTTGAATTTCCTAAGTTTTCATTGAATAAAAACTGCAAGTGAACAATAAGAAATGCTGAAAACAGATTTTTAATAAAAGATTAAAAGAAATCCAGTACAGCATAGTAAAGTACCCCCATTGTAAAAAACTAAAACCTGCTGAATTTGGAATTTCAGTGCCACTCGAAAGGTTGCGTATGATGACTGATATGATCTAGATTACATTAATGATACTACGAACCGGGTGAAAACAGTCAACTTACAATACACTACAGAGTTTAGAGCAAAACAACACAGAAGTCAACCCTCCGGTGTACTTTTGACTAGTCTAATCTGGTTATAAATATATATAATTTATAACTACGTTAATTTAAAACTTACGTTTTCCCATTTCTCCTCCGTCGTTTGGTGGCATACACAGTGCCCAGTTGACTCATGCTTACGTTCAACATATGTGATCCGTACTGTATTGACTGACTGACTAAAATTAATTTCAAACGGTTCAAAATTGCTCCCACAGTTTTCTCAGCAAACAATCACACAAGCAATTTCAACGTGAAACAATATTTTTTCTTCTGTTTTCTTCTTTATAAAGCACTAAAGTTCACATTTCACATTCGATATTCCAGTACCCACAGAGGAAAAAACTTTGGCAAACATTATTTTTCTACACACAATTTTTACAAGCGATTGGAACTTTGCATTTACATTTTAACTGTTATGAGCCAAAGGTTGAGGATATTTGTATCTATAGGAAAGAACAGCCAGTAGCACTGAAAATTTCAAATTCGCACTCATAAATGATCACCTAAGCTTAGCTACTGATATAACCTCAACCTTGAATGAAAATGGTTTCAAATTAACATTCTGATTTATCCTAGAGAACTATTCCAAATATTTTTACCATTAAACACCATTGGCCACAGTTTGTATTCAGCTCCCAAAAAAGAACAAACTTTGCAAAAAATAAGCTGTTCTCACTCTCCAAACAAATATTGGTCTACTTAGTTAGATAAAGTACACTGATGAGCTTCAGTATGCAATTAGCAGCTCATTACTAAACTCTGTCTGACCATGTGATTGTAACTAACTCGCTTACTAATAACTAAGTAAACACAGATAATGCTAGAGTCCAAAAGTTTCAAAAATCTGCTCTTCAGGGATATTATAAGTTTTTCCGGGTATCGGTCGAATGAACTTCACTTTCTTCAACGCATTGATTGGTTGATGATATGTCGCAGTTATGAACTAACTATTGTTGAGATGTCAAATCCACACCTACTACCTATGTCAATGTGTTCTCTCAGGAACGACTGGAAAGCAACTGAGAGTAGGGTCTTGTATTGTTATTGTATGTATGTACGCTAGTGATTAGCATTGAGAGTTGCAGGTAACACATAGTAAGTTACTTAGTTCTGTTTGTTACATACTGGCTTCCTTACTACTTCATTACTACTCTAAACGTGTTTTGTTGTGGGTACCTTAATTTGGTTTCGTTGGATCGACTCACCTGAAAAACTACTTGAGCGCCAACTTACCAGCTTGATGAGAACTTTTTGAGTTTTACCAAACGCTTAGTTAGTAATATTGTTCCCTAACCCTATAGTCAGTCTGTGCCAGCAGTGTGTTTTGCTGTAGGGGCATGTGTATTTGTACAGGCTGCGTGCATCGCATTGATTTATGATGCACGGACGGAATCCACTGGCTTTTGTGTAGATGGGCTGTTTCCTTTGAAAATGGGGAGGTCCTAAAGACCCCATGCTGGCCCAAGGCGGGTCAAAGGAGGACGCTTTTGCAGCTGCCAATAAGACAAAGTTCTCTGAGCCAGCTTTTTAATACTAATTTGTAGCAGTGATGTTGGATTTTGTAGGATTTGGAGATTTTTTGGATGGCTGGGAGAAATTTATTAAGGTTTGTGGGATGCAAGGCATGATTTGGTTGGTTTACTTAGGTTTTACAAAGTTTGATGGGATTTACGGCTTTTAAGGTTTAATGTGTGTTGCTCCATAGAATTCTAACAATATTTGTAAGTTAAGGACTGAATTATTTTAGTCTTCTGAATTGATTGAATCGAAACGAATATCAGGATGATTTGCTTGGCAGCAAAACATTTAAGATTTAACTTGCAACATGAGCAGCATACTCAGTTATTATGGATTTTGAACTTTACATTCTGGCAGAATTAGCTATTGATTGAAGTAGAGTACACACACAAACATTAATTAAATTTCGAGCTCAAAACTTTTACTTTCATTGGAAACCCGTTATTAAACAAATTGGTTTACAAAGTGAAAAGTTTGATCCTTAATTCCATCAGTCTTACTAGCCTTCACCTCTGTTTATCAAAAACATTGGGAACAAAAAATTTCATCCTCCATTCTCACAAAGAGTTAGGGTGTTTTCTCAAATGTTGGCTTTGAAAAACATTTGAGACAGTAATGAGGAGTTAATTGAACAGATCCTTTTTGTTGTGTGGAAGAAAAAACCGTCTTCCGTGTCCAAAGGAAAACATGCCATAATAACCTTTTGGTGTCTTTTTTGACCTACCAAGAAACATTAAAGTTTCCATACATCCTAAATACTTAAGATAATAATAATACTCTGTCTCCTATTACACTACATACTTGCTGCTACACATTGTATTGCAAGCATAAGCAAGCACTAAATCCCATATTGTCAGTCAGCAAGTTTGGACGACAAAAAAAAAACTGAAGAAAAAAACACTTTTGGCTTCCGTTCACGCTGACTTGAATATCTTCCACGTAATATTAATAATGTACACAGTATATTTTTAAAAGGTAAAAATTTATAGCTGTTCAAGATAAACATCTACGTAGTCCACGATTTTTTTCGCTCAGGATGAGCTCCCAAAAAGAAAGAGTTAGACTCTGAAAGACAAAGCTGTTGTTGTTCTTAACTCAATCTTATTGTCTTTTATCTTGCTCCAACTTCATTGTCTTCATGTATAGATAGTGTTATAGAGTGTCCTCCTCACAGCCTCCTTTTGCCATAAGTTTTATCATAATTATGGTTATTACCATTTCCTCTAATTAATTCTGGGCTTCTCTAATGACAGAGATTGCAGTGGAGTACTCCTGGATGGTCATTGTCATCATAATACTGACTCACTATCGAATTTTGCAGACAGTCATCCCCTGTCATGTTTCCACACAATTTCGTAATGTGGTTATAAGGAAATCATGGTCTACCGACTCCACTCCACAAAATGAGAGACCACGAGAGCACTTAAAAGATGGTCATAAATTGTGTCCCTTTTGCTGCTCGATTATCATTGTGACATTTTATGTTTGCTGGGATGCTTCCGCCTTTTCACAGTGGGTAGCTAATACCCCGAATAAGAGAACATAGCTTTAATGAGTCTTTTAAGTAGTGTGTGACAGTGGTCGTGGATTTTCATAAGGGGAGGCCACCATACCAAAACCAATAAATTGTGTACAACGGATAAACAAGCAAATGATCAATGTGTGGAGTAAATATCTTGCTATGCACTGGAAAAATGATTTTTATCACATAATTTCAAACAATATGATAATGAGTAATGATAATTATTATAGTGCTACTTTTATGTACGGAAGGAGCATTGTAAATTATGATTAGATTGTAAATGCACTTTTAACAGATGCAAGTGATTTCATAGAATATTTTAGATAATGTGTGAAAGAAAACTAACTGAGATATAGAAATAGTTTAGATTAGTTTCTTGAGTCTATAGCGAATAGCATAGGAGGAATTATAAGCAATTTTTTTGCGTCGAGCTCACAGACAAATCCCTAGAGAAATCGAGTGATGGATATTGTTATATTTGACCAATCTAGTAGTGTATCGGTTTTACTGTACACAATCCAAATAAGTTTGAGAGACAACCTTTTTCCCTATAATTGTATTTAACATGAAATGCTATTTAACTAAAAGATGGCCATAGGGGAAACGGTAAATTTGTTGAACGGTACATTGCACATTCATTTTATCCTTTAAGCTATCTCCAGAGAAAATTGTGATCTAACTGGTAGAAGAGGAACTTGCATTCTAGGAAGCATATGGATTGTATTGGTGAATATTTTTAAAGCGATTAAAATGTGCTAATACTTTGAGTTCTATATTTTTAGCAGCTTTTTGCAGCCCGATAGTGAAAGTTTTTCTTTATAGCGAAGACAGCGTTTTAAAAAATTATAGAAATAACAAAGAGAGTAGTACCTATGGTATAAATTTTTCCACAAAAAAAAGAGAATCCATATTTACTACGTGCAATTCAAGTTATTAGTTAGTATCTTTAAAATAATATTGCTATTACAATGACAATTAGGCTTTGAAAGTAAATCAGTAGTTAGTAGCTTGGCTGGTTAGTGTTAGTATCACCATCACCATGTAGGACATGCATACAGTGTTTAGATTCTCCACGGTCAGTTTGATCTCTATCAGACTCCAAAAAATAATTTTGATGCACCCACTCTTCCCTATTATACTCGTTTGGATCAAGAAAGCATTTATCTCTGAATTATTGTTATTAGTGTCATGCAATATTTTTTCTATGCTGGTGTGGAATGTTAGAATGGAAGATAGATCATAAGCATAACTTCGAAAAATCTCGTGGCATGTGAACATTCCCCATCGGGCATACACAATTTGAGAATAATGATGGTATATATTTTGTATCTAGTGCACGATTTTTTCATCACTGTACAAGAATTTCAAGGTTGAAACCATTTCTATCAAAAAAGCGTTTCTCTCTTGTATTTTTATTGTCTTCACTTATGGTAATATTCCCAATCGCCACTGCTTGCACTAGCCCTAACTTTTTATAAAAATAAATTTTCCATAGCAATCAAATGTGAAAATTTATTTTAAAGCAAAGTTTTGCTATTTAGAGTTAGATCACCCTATCTTCGATTATATTAAATTTCATACAGTTTGAGTTCATCCTAAGTCACATGTTGATGTTTCATAAGCGTAATAATGGCAAACTAGCTAAAAGTAAATGTGAATTTAGCTACTAAAGCAGATTAAAATTTCAATACGTTTTTGCAAATATCATGTTTCCTAAAATTCCTAGGGCTACTAGTTACTACGTTCGAGCCTTTTACTTTTAGGCCTCAAAAACGGGCAACGAATGTAATCTAAAAGGCGCATACAAGCCATAAATTTTACAAAACTACATTGATATTGTCATCATTAGTATTATCTAAAGCTGGTGACTTCCCTTTTCACAGATAAAAAGTGATGACACAATTTCAGTGCCAGTGAAACCAAATAATAATAATGCATTACTTCCTATTCCCATTATTATCTATTATGAGACATGATTTATTGCACAAGTATATTCAAATAAAGTTCTAATTCATTAGTTGCATCGTTAATCAGTATCAGTATCCTAATTTCTCTCATTATGATTACCACGGTTTTGAATATCATGTAATGGACAGGAACATTAAACACCGATACGCAAATAAATTGTTGTGGTCTTTCAGTTTCCATTCCATTTATAGTGTACTGTGTGTACTTACCATGGTTGGAACTATTGGCGTTTCACATGTGATCTGACATGATGCCACTCATAATATACTACACTTAGTGAACAATTGGTTAAATTTGCATTGACACTGCTAATGGGAATTGAAATTTCACGCCATTATAGCCATTAGTAGAGATAATCTGAGTGACAAAAGGATAATATGCAGAAATTATGACCACAGTTGATCATATTTGAGGACAAATGAGCATGCAAACGGTATATTCTTAAATCCAAATGAATACAATTGATGCCTATAATGCATTATGTAGAATTACATAGATAGTGTAGTTAAAAGGATTAGACACGAAGTGTGTTGACTTCCACTAAATATGTATAGATCCTTGCTCCAGATCCATTGTAGACAAAATTAGGCATAAATATATAAACTGAATGATTTATTCATTTAGAAGCTACTTATAGCCCACCATTGTTGCTATTTGTATTGCGCATTGCATGTAGTTGGAGGGATTGCATGTTTTAAAGTGTTGCAAAAAATTTGATTTCATGAAGTTACTATATTTGTAGTGTTAGTGAGCACACTGCATGCAAAAGTCTTGTCAGTTGGGTCATGAAGTGCATCTATAATGCAAACATGATTACAATGGTTGTCATTGTCACGAGCATGTGCGCATGAGCAAAAAGATCGTGTCACAAAATTTGAAGGGGTTGCAAGACCACACAGTAGTTGTTACAAAAAAAAGTTAAGAATATTGTTGTAGTAGTTGAGTTCACAAGATAAATGCATAAAGATTCATTAATTCATGAAAAAATTGTTCTTTCACTTCAGGTTTCAGGAGCTTAAAAATCTTATACTAGAGTAAAGTTCAAATAAATCGTGCAATTAGTTATAATTTAGTTAGCCTCTCACTAGTCGAGTTTTTTTTTCTTGGCTTGTAATTGTGCTAGGTGTAGATCTATATGTATTGTAAACCAAATAAAAGGGAAATAATTAAGTATTTTGTTGTTTTTTCTTTGTTCACAGAATCTGAAATAAGATGATTAAGAAAAGCGTAGCTGGTATAATTATATGTGGTAATTAAGATATGGAAATTGCTGCTAAGACGCTCATAATATGAGGTAGTAATATAATTGATATTTATCTTTGCTTTTACTATATTTGTGTGGCATTCGCATTGCAGCGAAGAACATGTCTGCACTGACTTTTGGCGTCTGTTAAATGAATTTTTTTTACATTTTTAAATGAAAAGTTCACCAATTAGCACATGCGAAAAAAATTACGTAGTATTTATGACAGTTCCGTTATGCATGAAAACCATGCATGTGGATATAGGAGAAATTGTAAAACTACAATTTTGTATACAGCCCATCCCATGCATATATTATATTTGTTGCAGACTTGCTAGTCTTGCAGTGGTCAATCAATCAGGAAATATTAGTCCCTCTGTGTGTGTATTATTGGTGCTTCACTTTATTTCTACGGTGGTTAATAGTTTCTGCACAATATGTATACTTATGTTAGGTATTTGCAGGACTTGATCCTCCTTCGCTGTAAATTGATCGACAATTGCCGTGACTAACCGCGATTGTGACATGAAAAACAAGGATTTCGTGTAGGATCCATTAATTTTGTTCCTTATAATATAATAATAGCAGCTGAAACCCATCGGTGATATAGTAGCTACATTCAAATAGTAAGTTTAATGAGTGGTTCAATGCGAGGACAATTATTACCCTTTTTTAAAGCAAAATAAACCTCAGCAAGAGGGTATTACGACGAAGCCGGGTTAGGAATTATTTATGTTAATATTACAAAAAACCAGTAATAATAATTAGGGGTTTTTATCGTTTTTCGGTAGTCTCATCAGCTAGTCTT
>Ga0210040_10008546_pt1 | contig 12109 bp, 10 predicted proteins | sample CryGeyCG12114_NA_FD_185462 | JGI IMG/M metagenome (GOLD analysis project Ga0210040, IMG submission 185462) | Groundwater microbial communities from aquifer - Crystal Geyser CG19_WC_8/21/14_NA (SPAdes) (version 2) | ecosystem: Environmental > Aquatic > Deep subsurface > Groundwater | place: USA... | reverse complement strand
CTCGAACGCCTCCACCCGGCGCCGGAACCTGCTCGCGGCGCCGGGCGTCGGACGGTCGGAGCTCGGCGGTTTCCGGCTGGCCCGCGGTCGCTGAGACCACGGGTTCCCGCCGACGGCCCGCCCCACGGCTCGAGGGGCGGGAGCCGGGCGGCTCAGGCAGCGAGGGCAGGCGTCGGGACGGCTCCGGTCCAGACCCCGCGGCCCCGCAGCCGGTAGGTGGCGCTGGGGATCGACGCCCAGCGCGACTCCAGCTCGACCCGGACCTGCCTGGCCACCAGCCGGTACATCATGGGCTGCGTGCCGGCCGGGCAGCCACCGGGCTGGGCGTCGAAGAGGAAGGCGTAGACGTCGACGGTCAGGGTGTCCCCGTCGGGGATCTGGAGCGGCACACCGCGGCGCGTGTTCATGGTCAGGTTCTCGCTCACGACGCTGTCGTAGACACGCAGCCGCTTGCCCCTCGCGTTCCGGCAGCCGTAGGTGCGGTCGACCTGGACGGTCCCGCCGGCGTTCAGCACGTACGGGCTGTCCGTGGCCCCCGGACGGCTGCGCCCCTCGAGCCCGGAGAAGCTCGCCTCGACGTGCACCAGGCCGCAGTCGAAGAAGTTGCTCCCGTCGCACATGACCGGGTACTCCGGGTCCTGCACGACGTCGGACTCGATGTCGTAGCTGGCGAGGGGGAGGCGGCCGGTGCAGGCCTGCGCGGGCAGCCCCCACGCCGTGAACAGGACCACGAGCACAACCAGAGCCGAGATACGCCGCACGACATCCTCCAGATCACCGTGCACGACTCGGGGGCGCCGCACACTCGCTCCGGCAGCCTAGGGGCTGAGCGCCGCTCGCGCCAGCATGCCGGATGGCGACGTCGCCGTGGCCCCTCCGCCCGGGGCCGCCACCGGCGCCCCGCTCGTCACCTCGGCGACCACCGGCACGGGACGCGCACAGCGCCCCGAGCCAGGAGTTCGGCTCGGAGCGCTGTGGTGCCCGTCGTGGTGCTGAGGCCGAGCGGGCGGTGAGCCCGGCCGGCCGGACGCTCAGTCCAGGTAGTCGCGCAGGACCTGCGAGCGCGAGGGGTGCCTCAGCTTGCTCATGGTCTTGGACTCGATCTGCCGGATCCGCTCGCGGGTGACCCCGTAGACCTTGCCGATCTCGTCGAGGGTCTTGGGCTGGCCGTCGGTGAGGCCGAAGCGCATCGAGACCACGCCGGCCTCGCGCTCGCTCAGGGTGTCCAGCACGTCGTGCAGCTGCTCCTGCAGCAGGGTGAAGCTGACCGCGTCCGCGGGCACGACGGCCTCGGAGTCCTCGATCAGGTCGCCGAACTCGGAGTCGCCGTCCTCACCCAGCGGGGTGTGCAGGGAGATCGGCTCGCGACCGTACTTCTGGACCTCGACGACCTTCTCCGGGGTCATGTCGAGCTCCTTGGCGAGCTCTTCCGGGGTGGGCTCACGGCCCAGGTCCTGCAGCATCTGACGCTGGACGCGGGCCAGCTTGTTGATGACCTCGACCATGTGCACCGGGATGCGGATGGTGCGGGCCTGGTCGGCCATCGCGCGGGTGATCGCCTGCCGGATCCACCAGGTCGCGTAGGTGGAGAACTTGTAGCCCTTGGTGTAGTCGAACTTCTCGACCGCGCGGATCAGACCGAGGTTCCCCTCCTGGATCAGGTCCAGGAACAGCATGCCGCGGCCGGTGTAGCGCTTGGCCAGGCTGACGACGAGGCGGAGGTTGGCCTCCAGCAGGTGGTTCTTCGCCCGGCGCCCGTCCTCGGCGATCCACTCGAAGTCCTCGAGCTGGGCAGCCTTGGTCTTCACCTTGGGGTCGTTGATCTTCTCGTCCGCGAAGAGGCCGGCCTCGATCCGCTTGGCGAGCTCGACCTCCATCTCGGCGTTCAGCAGCGCGACCTTGCCGATCTGCTTCAGGTAGTCCTTGACCGGGTCGGCCGTGGCCCCGGCGGCCATCACCTGCTGCTCGGGCTCGTCGGCGTCGTCGGCCTCGGACAGCACGAAGCCCTGGTCCTCCACGAGCTGCTTCTCCAGCGGCGCGACCTTGGCCGGCTCGAAGGCGGCCTCGTCCACGTCGTCCAGGGTCAGCTTCTTGCCGACGGTGACCACGACCTCGTCACCCTCGAGGTCCACCACCACGTCCGCCGCCGCGGGCACGACCGTGTCGGCCTCCACGTCGACGAGGTCCTCGATGGTCACCTCGTCGAGCTCGACGTCGGCCGCCTCGCCGTCAGGCTCCGCAGCACCGTCGGCCGGCGCCGCCTTGGCCTTGGTCTTGGCGGCGGGGGCCTTGGTGGCGGCCGTCTTGGCCGCCGCTCCGCGGGCCGGCCTGCTCGTCGTGGCAGGAGCGCCGTCCAGCGGCTGGACGGCCTTGAGGGCGGTCTTCTTGGCGGCCGGCTTGCGCGCGGGTGCCTTCTTGACCGGGGCACTGACCTCTGCGGCTCGGCCTGGCGCGTCGTCCACGACGGGAGCGGACGATTCTGCGTTGGAGGGGGGTGTCACAAGGAACCTCTCGGGGCTTGCCGGTGGAACGAGGGCGTGCAGCGCCATCCGGATGTCAACTGGCGCTCCGCGGCCCATTCTGGCACGTGGATCCAAAAGACGACCTGAAGGTTCACGGAGAGGCTCTTGGACTTGCATCCCGACGGGCCTCGGCGGCGAACGCGCGCGAGGAGGGACGGCACGAGGAGCGCCGGCCACCAGGGCGTCGGCCCCGACGTCCACCGGGCAACTTCGGCGGACGGGTGTCCAGTTCCCCGCCCCGGCGGTCCCCGCCGGGTGGGCGAGCGCTCAGGCGCTCTCCGCCTTGACCGCCAGCACGGGGCAGGAGGCGTCCAGCAGGACGCGCTGCGCGTTGCTGCCGAGCAGCAGCTTGCCGACCGGCGAACGGCGCCGCAGCCCGATCACGATGAACGCGGCGTCGAGGGAGTCGGCGGCGCTGAGCAGCTCCTCCGCCGGGTCCAGCAAGTCGGCGACCTCGCGCACCTCGTACGGGCGGCCCGCCCCCGCCAACTCGGTCCGCAGGTCCGTGGCGACCACGTCGGGTGAGGTGGGCACCACGACCAGCCGCGCGCTGCGCAGCTCCGCCTCGGCCAGTCCGCGCTTGAGGGCCGCACGACCCTCGGGCTTGGAGGAGTACCCGACGACGATCACCGGGAGCTCGGCCGCGTCCACCACCTGCCCCTGCGTCATGATCCCGCCTCCCAGGTGTGGACCGGTTCGTTGCTGTGCATGCCGTCGACGTAGCCGGCCAGCATCGCGCGCAGCGCCCGCTCGCGCGAGCAGCCCGCCCGCTCCCGGCGCTGCACCTCCGAAGTCTGCCACGTGGCGCCGTTGACCCCCTTCAGGCAGCGGCGCTCGATGATGTCGAGCAGCCGCCCGCTCTCGGCGTCGCTCACCCCCCACAGGGCCAGCCCGGCCGCCGCGCGGGGCAGCAGCTTGCGGACCACCAGCTCGGCGGCCCGCAGGTGGCCGACCTGCGGCCAGTAGACCTCGGCCGCGATCCCGTGCCGGGAGCCGGCGACGAAGTTCTCGCTCGCCGCCTGGAACGACATCTGGCTCCACAGGGGCCGGTCGTCGTCGGCCAGCGCGCGGACCAGGCCGGCGAAGAACGCCGTGTTGGCCAGGGTGTCGACCACCGTGGGGCCGGACGGCAGCACGCGGTTCTCCACCCGCAGGTGCGGCTTGCCGCCGCTGACGTCGTAGACCGGACGGTTCCAGCGGTAGACGGTGCCGTTGTGCAGCCGGAGCTCCTCCAGGCTGGGCACGCCGCCCGCGTCGAGGACGGCCACCGGGTCCTCGTCGCTGCTGATCGGCAGCAGCGCCGGGAAGTAGCGCGAGTTCTCCTCGAAGAGGTCGAAGATCGAGGTGATCCACCGCTCGCCGAACCACACGCGGGGCCGGACGCCCTGGACCTTGAGCTCCTCGCTGCGGGTGTCCGTGCTCTGCTCGAACAGCGGGATCCGCGACTCCGCGTACAGCTCGTGGCCGAACAGGTACGGCGAGTTGGCCCCCACCGCGACCTGGATGCCGGCGATGGCCTGCGCCGCGTTCCAGTAGCCGGAGAAGTCGTCCGGGCTCACCTGCAGGTGCACCTGGGTGGAGGTGCACGCGGCCTCGGGGGCGATGGTGTCGGAGATGACTGACAGCCGCTCGACGCCGTCGATGGTGATCTCGAGGTCTTCCCCCCGCGCGGCGAAGATCTGCTGGTCGAGCAGGGAGTAGCGCGGGTTCTCGCTGAGGTTGCCGAGCTTGACGTGCTCGGGACGCAGCGTGGGCAGGATGCCCACCATGACGGTCTGGGCGCCGACGGCCCGGGCCCGCGGGTCGGCCTCGTTCAACGCCTGCCGCACCGACTCCTCGAACAGCGAGAGCCCCGACTCCGAGAGCCGGCGGGGCGCGACGTTGATCTCGATGTTGAAGCGGCCGAGCTCGGTGACGAAGGAGGGGTCGGCGATGGCGGCGAGCACCTCGGCGTTGCGCATCGCCGGCTCGAACTCGTCGTCGACGAGGTTGAGCTCGATCTCCAGCCCCGCCATCGGGCGCTCGAAGTCGAAGCGCGACTCGGTGAGCATCCGGGCGAGGACGTCCAGGCCCTTGCGGACCTTCTCCCGGTGCTGCTTGCGGTCCTCGCGCGTGAACGTGGTCTGGTCGACCTCGGCTCCCATGCGCCCATCCTGACCCATCCCGCCGGGCCGTCAACCGGCGGTGCTCGGGGCCCGGGGCCGCCCGTACCCGGGAGCGGTCGGTCGGCTCCCTCCGTGGTGGCCGACGCTCCGGAGCTCGGCCAGCATCCGGCCCGCGGTCTGCCGGGACCCGCCCCGCCCGGACCCGCGGACTAGGGTCGATGACTGTGCCCGACCTCCACGCTGCTGCCGCCGACCCCGCCACCTCCGCCCCGCCCGTCGCCGAGCGCCGGCCCCGCCCCCGGAGCCACCACGGCGACACCTTCGCCGACCCGTACGAGTGGCTGCGCGACAAGGCCGACCCGGCGGTGATCGCCCACCTCGAGGCCGAGAACCGCTACACCGAGGCCCGCACCGCGCACCTCGACGGGCTGACCGACGCGGTGTTCGGGGAGATCAAGGCCCGCACCAAGGAGACCGACCTGACGGTGCCGGTCTACGCCTCGCACACCCTCGGGGTCGAGGGCGCGGGCAACGCCTACTGGTACTACACCCGCACCGTGGAGGGCTCGGAGTACTCGATCCACTGCCGGGTGCCCGCTCCCGACCGGGGCACGCCGCCCGACCCCGAGGGCGAGGTGGCCGGTGAGGAGGTGCTGCTCGACGGCAACGTCGAGGCCGAGGGGCACGAGTTCTTCTCCCTCGGCGCCTTCAGCGTCTCCCCCGACGGAGCGCTGCTGGCGTACTCGGTGGACACCACCGGCGGTGAGCGCTTCACCCTGCGGGTGCGCGACCTGGCCACCGGTGAGCAGCGCGCCGACGAGATCACCGACACCGCGTACGGGGTGGCCTGGGCCGGCAACGAGCACCTGTTCTACACCCGGGCCGACGAGGCGTGGCGCCCCTACGTGGTGCTGCGGCACCGCCTCGGCACGGCGGCCGCGGACGACACCGAGGTGCTGGCCGAGCCCGACGAGCGCTTCTGGGTCGGCGTCGACACCAGCCGCGACGAGCAGTGGCTCATCATCGGGCTGGGCAGCAAGCTGACCTCGGAGGTCCACCTGCTGCCCACCGACGAGCCGGAGAGCGAGCCGCGGGTGGTGGCCCCGCGCCGCGAGGGCGTGGAGTACGACGTGGAGCCGGCGGGCGACCGCCTGCTGGTCGTGCACAACGACGGCGCCGAGGACTTCGCGCTGGCCCAGGCCCCGCTGACCGCGACCAGCCACGAGGAGTGGCAGGAGGTCCTGCCCCACACCCCGGGGGTGCGGCTGCTCGGGGTCAGCGCGTACGCCGGGCACGTCGTGGTCTCGCTGCGCCGCGACGGGCTGACCGGGCTGCACGTCGTCCCCCGAGACGCGGCCGGCGACCTCGGGACCGGGGCCGACATCGCGTTCGAGGAGACGCTGCACGTGGTCGACGCCCCCGGCGAGGCCGAGTACGAGACGACCACCATCCGCGTCGGCTACGCCTCGATGCTGACCCCGGACTCGGTCTACGACTACGACCTGGCCGACGGGACCCTCACCCTGCTCAAACGGACCCCGGTGCTGCCCGCCCCCGACGGCACCCCCTACCGCCCCGAGGACTACGTCCAGGAGCGCGGCTGGGCCACCGCGGCGGACGGGACGCGGGTGCCGCTGTCCATCGTGCGGCGGGCCGACGTGGCCCTGGACGGCTCCGCGCCGGCCCTGCTCTACGGCTACGGCTCCTACGAGATCTCCATCGACCCCGCGTTCTCCCTGGCCCGGCTCTCCCTGCTCGACCGCGGTGTGGTCTACGCGATCGCCCACGTCCGCGGGGGCGGGGAGATGGGACGCGGCTGGTACGACTCGGGCAAGACCCTGACCAAGCGCAACACCTTCACCGACTTCGTGGCCTGCGCGGACTTCCTGGTCGACCACGGCTACACCAGCCCTGCGCGGCTGGCCGCCCGGGGGGCGAGCGCGGGCGGGCTGCTGATGGGGGCGGTGGCCAACCTGGCCCCGGAGAAGTTCCGCGCGATCCACGCGGGCGTCCCGTTCGTGGACGCGCTGACCACGATCCTGGACCCCGAGCTGCCGCTGACCGTCATCGAGTGGGAGGAGTGGGGCGACCCGCTGCACGACCCCGAGGTGTACGCGTACATGAAGAGCTACAGCCCCTACGAGAACGTGGCTCCCCGCCCGTACCCGGCGATCCTGGCCACCACCAGCCTCAACGACACCCGCGTCTTCTACGTCGAGCCAGCCAAGTGGGTCGCGGCGCTGCGGCACACCGCCCCCGCCGCGGCGGAGCGGCCGGTGCTGCTGAAGACCGAGATGGTCGCCGGGCACGGCGGGGTGAGCGGGCGCTACCAGAGCTGGCGCGAGACCGCGTTCGAGTACGCCTGGATCCTCGACCAGATCACCGGCTGACCCCCGGCCGGTGCACCCACCGACCTCCCGCACCGCCGCCTACCGGCCGCTCCCGCCCCCGACGGGGGACCGGCGGGGGCGGCGGTGCGCTCTGCATCTGACTTCCGCAGTCGCTGCGAAGTATGGGTGCAGGACACCTCAGGAACGGTCTCAGGGATTACTCAGGGCTCGACTGGAATCCCTTCCACCTTCTCGGGCGTTGTTCTTCCGAAGGCAACGAAAGGGGCCAGCAGTGGCAACAACAGCTCGTTCGCGAATTTCCGAAGGCATCGATGGCAAGGATGCAGTCGGTCTCTACCTAGAAGGCATCGCCAAGACTCCCCTGCTGACCGCCGAAGAAGAGGTCGAGCTGGCCAAGACCATCGAGGTCGGTCTCTACGCCGAGCACATCCTCAACGGCGACGTGACGTCGGCCGAGCGTGGCCGCAAGGCCAAGCGCCCCACCCGCGACGAGCTGACCGTGCTGGCCGAGAGCGGGCAGGCGGCGATGCACCGCTTCGTCACCGCCAACCTGCGGCTCGTCGTCTCGGTGGCGCGGAAGTACGGTCGGTCGCAGATGCCGCTGCTGGACCTGGTCCAGGAGGGCAACACCGGACTCATCCGAGCTGTGGAGAAGTTCGACTACACCAAGGGATTCAAGTTCTCCACGTACGGCACCTGGTGGGTGCGGCAGTCGATCAGCCGCGGTATCGCCCAGCAGGGGCGCATCGTCCGGCTCCCGGTGCACGTCGCCGAGCAGGTCAACCAGGTCGGCGCGGTGCGCCGCACGCTGGAGCGCCGGCTGGGCCGTGACCCCGAGATCGCCGAGATCGCCGCGGAGATGGACCTCGAGCCCGAGCGGGTGCTGGACCTGATCCGCTACGGCCGGGACCACGTCAGCCTGGACGCCCCTGTCGAGGAGGGCGGTGACACGGCGCTGGGTGACCTGATCGCCCGCGAGCCGATGCCCGGCCCGGACGAGGTCTTCCTCGACGCCGAGGAGCACGCCCGCCTGGAGGCGATGCTCTCCCAGCTCGACGACCGGTCCGCCGACGTCGTGCGCCGCCGCTACGGCCTGCTGGACGGCCGTCAGGCCAAGCTGGCCGACATCGGCGCCGTCTGGGGCATCACCGCCGAACGCGTCCGCCAGATCGAGCGGCACGCCATCGCCAAGCTGCGGGGCAAGTCCGTCCTCGCGGCGTGACCCTTTGGAGCTGCTGCACAGCGGCTCCCTAGGACGAGATGACGAAGGGCCCCGGTCGAGACGAAGAACGTGTCTCGACCGGGGCCCTTCGTCATCCCGTCGGGAGCCTGCTGCTCGCAGCTCCGAGGGCCTGCGGCGCTCCCGTGGTCAGCACCTGCGCAGGCGCAGCAGCGGGCGAGCGTCGAGGGACGCGTCCTCGTCGAGAGGAGGAAGGACGGAACACGCTCTTCGTTCCGTCCTGACGACGTCGACGAGGACATCAGCGCGCCCGCGCGAGCGCGCCTCTAAGAAGACAGCGGCCGGATCAGGCCCTCCTGCGCGACGTCGCTGACCAGGGTGCCGTCCTGGAAGAGCCGCCCGGTGGACAGGCCGAGGGCGCGGGTGGCCGAGGGCGAGATCTGGTCGTAGAGCAGCCACTGGTCGGCGCGGAAGGGCCGGTGGAACCACATCGCGTGGTCGATCGAGGCGGCCTGGACGTCGACGCCGAAGACCACGTCGTGCGGCACGGTGCTGGCCGAGAGCAGCGTCAGGTCGCTGGCGAAGGCGAGGGCGGCCTCGTGCAGCCGCGGGTCGTCGGGCAGCGGGCCCGCGGTGCGCACCCAGACCCGAGCCCGCGCCGGGTGCCGGGGGTCGATCAGCCCGCCGCCGGGACGCGAGTCGCCGACGTAGCGGACGTCGAGGGCCCCCCACTCCTGCTCCCAGGCGCTCGCGGGCCGACCGGACGCACGGGCCAGCACCTCGCTCATCTGCGGGCAGTCCTCCGGCGCCGGCACGTCGCTGGGCACCGGGTCGGCGTGCTCGAGCCCCTCCTCCAGGATGTGGAACGAGGCCGACAGGTAGAAGATGACGCGGCCGGCCTGGCGGGCCACCACGCGGCGCGAGGAGAACGAGCCGCCGTCGCGGACCGCCTCCACGTCGTAGACGATCGGTAGGTCGGTGCGCCCGGCGACCAGGAAGTAGGCGTGCAGCGAGTGCACCACCCGGCTCTCGGGCACCGTCCGGGTGGCGGCGACCAGGGCCTGGGCCAGCACCTGCCCGCCGAACACCCGCTGCAGGCTCGACTCCGGCTGGCGGGCGCGGTAGAGGCCGACCTCGATCTCCTCGAGGTCCAGCAGGTCGATCAGCTCGGTCACGGACTGGGGCACGGCGCGAGCCTAGCCAGGGCCGGCCGTGCGGACGCCGCTCGCCCCGCCCAGATCCGTCCAAGCGTCGCCCCGCCCAGATCCGTCCAAGGGTCGCCCCGCCCAGATCCGTCCAAGCGTCGCTCCGGATCCGTCCAAGCGTCGCTCCGCTCCGGATCCGTCCAAGCGTCGCTCCGCTCCGGATCCGTCCAAGCGTCGCTCCGCTCCGGATCCGTCCAAGCGTCGCTCCGCCCAGATCTGTCCAAGCGTCGCTCCGCTCTGGGGCGGCGGGGCAGGATGGGCCGCCGGCGTGCACCACGCGGGGTGGCGCCCTCGAGCCCAGGAGGAACCCATGGCCCTACGCGGCTTCACCGGACGTCGGCGCGCCGCCCGCGACGACCTGCCGCCGGGGCAGTACGACGTCGGCGACGGCTGGCCCGTGCTCACCGCGGAGGCCACCCCGCAGATCGTGGCCGAGCAGTGGACGATGACCGTCGACGGGCTGGTCGCCGAGCCGCGGACCTGGAGCTGGGCCGAGCTGCACGACCTGCCGGAGTCGGACTACCAGGGCCCGATCCACTGCGTCACCACCTGGTCGAAGTTCGACACGCGCTTCACCGGGGTCAGCGTCGACCTGCTGCTGGACGCCGTCGCCCCCCGACCCGAGGCCACCCACGTGCTGGCCACCTCGACCACCGGCTACACGACCAACCTGCCGCTGGAGCACCTGCGCGGCGGGCAGGCCTGGCTGGTGTGGTCCTTCGACGGCCAGCCGCTCAGCCGGGACCACGGCGGGCCGGTCCGGCTGCTGGTGCCCGCCCTGTACTTCTGGAAGTCGGCGAAGTGGGTGACCCGGCTGACCCTGCTCGACCACGACGAGCGCGGCTTCTGGGAGCGCAACGGCTACCACGACCTCGGCGACCCGTGGCGCGAGCAGCGCTACCACGGCGACTGAGGTGACGACCGCCCCGCCGCCGGGGCCCGGGCCCTGGCGGACCGCCCGGGTCGCGGAGCTCCGGCACCCGTCCCCACGGACGGTGGTCCTGCGGCTGGAGGTGCCGGAGCGCCTGCCGCACCTGCCCGGCCAGCACTACGTGGTCCGGCTGACCGCCGACGACGGCTACGCCGCCACCCGGTCGTACTCGGTGGCCTCCGCGCCGGCGGACCCGCTGCTGGAGCTGTTCGTCGAGGAGCTGGCCGACGGCGAGGTCTCGCCCCACCTCGCCGGCTCGGTCGAGGTGGGCGACGCGCTGGAGGTCCGCGGTCCGATCGGCGGCTGGTTCATCTGGGACGCGGGCAGCCCGGCGCTGGGGGTGGCGGGCGGCACCGGCGTGGTCCCGCTGGTGGCCATGCTGCGGCACGCGCGCGACCTCGGGGTCCCGGAGCGGCTGCGGCTGGCCGTCGCGGCCCGCACCTCGGACGCCCTGCCCTACCTCGAGGAGCTGGTGGCCGCGGGTGCGGTCGTCGTGCTCTCCCGGGAGGACTCGGGCGGCGGCCGTCCGGCGAGCCGGCTCGGCGCGGCCGACCTCGCGCCGCTGGTGGCCGAGGGCCTCACCTGCTTCGTCTGCGGCTCCGCGCCCTTCGCCACCGCGGCCACCGACCTGCTGCTGGCGCTCGGGGTGCCCGCCGACGCCGTACGGGTCGAGCGGTTCGGCGCCAGCGGCTGAGGCCGGCCCCGGCGCGGGAGGAGGCCGCGGACGGAGCCCGCGGGAACCAGCGTCAGTCGTCCTTCTCGCGGTCGGCGAGAAAGCGCTCGAACTCGGCGGCGATCTCCTCGGCGCTGGGCACGCCGCTGTCGGCCTGGAGGGCGTCGTACTGCCGCTCCAGGGTGGCCACCAGCTCCTGCACCTCGCTGGAGCCGGAGGCCTCCTGGGCGATGTCGGCGAGGTTGCTGGCGGCGGCCTTCTCCAGCGGCTCGACGGGCACGGCCAGCCCGGTCGCCTGGTTGAGCGCCCGGGTCAGCGTCAGCGCGGCCTCCGGGAAGGCGGCCTGGGCCAGGTAGTGCGGTACGTGCGCGACCAGGCCCATGGCCTTGTGGTCGCGCTGGCCGAGCCGGAACTCCAGCAGCCCGGCGAAGCTGGCCGGCACCTCGACGCGGTCGATCCAGCTGCGGTAGCCCTGGACGAGCTCGACGTCGGTGGCGTGCGCGGTGAGCGCGACCGGCCGGGTGTGCGGCACGGCCATCGGGATGCCGTGCACGCTGATGGTGAGCCGGACGCCGAGGTCGTCGACCAGCCCCATCACCGCGGCCGCGAACCGCTCCCACTGCACGTCGGGCTCGGGGCCGCTGAGCAGCAGGAACACCTCACCCTGCTCGTCGGTCACCCGGTGCAGGCGCAGGTGCAGGTCGGCGTAGGACTTCCACTGGTTGGTGTCGTAGACCATGGCGGGCCGGCGGCTGCGGTAGTCGTGCAGCTGGTCGTGGTCGAACTCCACCACGACCTCGCTCTCGAGCTGCTCGAGCAGGTGCGCCGAGACCATCCGCCCGGCCTGGCCGGCGTCCACGAAGCCGTCGAGCTGGTGGATGAGCACGGGGTGCGCGCCGCGCAGCTTGGCCACCACGGTCTGGTCCACGGTGTAGAGGTCGCGAGGGTCGATCACGAGACCGCTCCCCGCCACCGCGTCGGCCCGCTGCGCTGCCTCGGACTGGTCATGGAGCCAACCTACCCGCGCCGGCCCCGCCGCCCGGCCCCCGCGCCGCTGCCGGACGCCCGGCCGGACCCGGCCCCGCGGACCGGTTCGGGACCAACGCCGCGGACGTCCGGCCCTGGTGAGCGGCGGTCCCCCG
>Ga0210040_10008545_pt1 | contig 12111 bp, 16 predicted proteins | sample CryGeyCG12114_NA_FD_185462 | JGI IMG/M metagenome (GOLD analysis project Ga0210040, IMG submission 185462) | Groundwater microbial communities from aquifer - Crystal Geyser CG19_WC_8/21/14_NA (SPAdes) (version 2) | ecosystem: Environmental > Aquatic > Deep subsurface > Groundwater | place: USA... | reverse complement strand
CTCGCCCAACGCGCCAGGTAAGATGCTCTACGATACGGGCTGCGATGATGATGGCGAGAAATATGCTGGGAGGAAGCTCGTGAATCTGCTGGTCGATATGGATGTTGTTGGGGCGGTTGTGGTTGCAAGGTGGTATGGTGGTGTGCTTCTTGGGCCTGCGAGATTCGAGCATATTGTAAACGTTGCAAGGGAGGCGATAGGTAAGTGGAAGCAGTCCATGGGGATTGGCGCTGCTGCGAAGAAGGTAAAAGTTGAAACGACTGTGGAATTGACTCCCGAGCAGGAGGCGGAGCAGAAGGAGAGGCTGTTGAAGCAGTTGAGAGATCGAGACGGTAGCATCAAGGTGCTGAGAGAGCTGCTGGCCGAAAAACAGTCGACGCCATCGCAGCCTGTGCATGACGCAGCTGCCGTTCGACAACCGCAAGGGTCGCAGGACAAGCAAATGACTGGTCCGAACTATGCTGTCATGCCATTGAAAACACTCAGACAGCTGGAGAAAGCGAGGGATACGACGATCACCTGGATCCTGAAACAAATCGACACGACCGAGTCTTCAAACGTGGGGAAAGACGCAGAAGCCCCTCGATGATGACTGCTTCACAGGTCACAGTCTGCAGTCTCGTTCACTAAGCTTGACTGCTTACTGAAACAGTTGAACGAACAAGCCCTCTGCAGCACGACTATCTATGTCCGGTTGCTGTTGACTGTGCATACTGAGACACGAATACGATGCTCGTTCGACTGAGCAGTCCACATCCAGTCGTCGCAAGTGTCTCATGTACACAACGCCCACAGAATCGGAGACCTGAACGCCTTCCTGCTAGCAAACGCTGCTGTTTTCGTTGTCGAACTATGCCTTGCCCGATCGCCACGAGTCACACATCACTGTTGCTCACCTTTTAGAAATCTGTTCGATAGGCAAATTGGCATGGTATAAAATGCCGTGCTTTTCAATCGTAGAAACCTCAACAAATCAACAAAGACAGTGCAATCTAGTATTTGGTATATACTTTCAAATAGTACCAAACCTCTGGACACCGGTCAACGCATACAGGACTCAAGTCGAAGATGTGCAAGAACATCATTATTGTCACGAATGCATGCGAAGAGGGCCACCCCCTCTATGCTGAAGCGTGCTGGCGTCAGTGTCGCAATCGTGCTTTGGAATGTGCCTACGAGAGTCACCCGTGGAATACTCACTGTGGAGAGATCATCGAACACATACGTGAAGACGACACTAGGACCCCTATGCTTCTTCATGCTAAGGACGCCATCCGGGTCTCGTGTGACCTTTGCCCGCTGTGCTCGCTAAGAGCCCGACACGACAACCCTGACTACGAGCGGGCTCTACAGGAGCTCGCGACGAGACGAGCCGAACGCGAGTGGCTCCAGGCAGAGTTAGCCAACCTCCCAGAACCCGGCCCAGCGGACCTTCAACGCAGACTAGACTTTTACGACATACTGATCGACCAACTTAATTACTACGCGTTTAACATTGAGGAAGCTGCCGATAAATTACGATCTGCACTCGTCCAGCAGGAGGCCCTTGGTAGGGTTGAGAAACCTGGCGACCCGGACCAATATTATTATGGTCACCAGGTGACGGCCAGAAACGCATTCGATCCAGAGGGAACAGTTTCACCAGCACACTCACCAATGCACTTTCCTCCTGAGGACTTGGTTAACGCGAGGATTTACCGATTTTTCATCATGCCTGCCAATCCTGAGTTCTGGGCCCGTGATCCTGCCGTGGACCGGAACATCGATAGGCGTCCGAATGAGGTGTCGTCTTGGGATGACGATTGGGATATTCGACAGACAGAAGAGCATCAGGAGTGAATCGACCCTGAGTGGTGCTGGTTTTGCTCGATCATCAACATCTTAGAGCCGTTAGTGTATCTTGGTGGATTGTGCGATTTGCTTGGTGACAGGATTTGCTTGGTGACAGGATTTGCTTGGTGACAAGATTTGCTTGGTGGCAGGATTTGCACGAGACATACGTGCTAGCTAGAAATCACAGCAACGATGAGCTTCTTGTATCGGCCCTCCCTGCAAATGCCATCCCACGCGCCGAACAAGCCCTGTCATTGTTGACAGATGCGAAAGCTGACGAGATTACGCAGCCCAGTTGCCGCCTAACACGCTGCATTCCGTCTGTCCTGCACAGGCACAGCTTCACTACATCTGTATCTCTCGACAATCCTGAGCATTGAGTCAAAGCACAACCGAAAATTCTCAGAACAAGACGGAGTACGGATCCTTAGCGGTGCCAACATCTACTGACTTACCAATATAGCACGACACAACAGACGTCCAAGGAGTTGAACCAACCTCATTGTGGGTTCTGCTAATGCGAGGCAGCGTAACGCCCAAGATCTGCCTTTACTGCATCTGACCCGTGCTTTTCTGCACTTTCATGGACCGCAATCAGGATGACAGTGAAACAGGAGCGCTAGTTAATTTGGGCCGTGCTTGCTGGCAATCAAACAGATGAAACAGCAACGGTCTGCAGCTTGCCGCGGCAGTGACGAGATGGTCCGGTAGGCAGACACGGTGCAGGACTGAGCGGTCAGCACTTGCCTTCGTAGACGGCAAGCAGATGGACTACACCTTCACGTCTTTGAACTTTCTTACTCTTCTCTTCTCAGACGTCGTGTACTTCCTCGTCACCCATCCACTGACCAGGTTGGCTCGACGACTCCGAACAGCCAGCATGGCCGAAAGAAAGTACGAGATTACAAGCACCGGCGTCAATGTCAAGGTGCGCAAGATCGATTCGGCTGTTACCATGGTCATCACAAGTTGACAGCTCTCACAGGGCAACCACTACGAGCATAGGGATTACGGCCCTTTCGTCCCAAATCGGAACTCCTACCGTTACCTCAACAGGTAAGCGACTTCTTTCCGCCTAGCCCGAAAATTGATACGAGCACCAACAGCGACGGCGGAGAGTTCCATTCCAATCCCGATGGCTCGCGGTACTACGTGGGCAAATGGGGCAACAGCTGGTATGAGCCACCGGGTCACGCCCCATCTTCAGGTTCGAGCGCTACAGCTAGCCGTGACTACAGTTGTCGACAGGGTGTCGGGCAATACAAAGCTAGTAGCCAAATCGACAGCAGTAGCCTCGAGGCTGGAGCACGACATGACGCGACTTCGAACGAGAATGGCAGTTCCCACAGAGCAGACGATGGCGGCAGTTCCCCGGCTGGCAGTGGACTTAAAGAGGACAACAGTCAACAGCATGTGGTTGACCAAGATGACAATCCTGACGACGACGATGGTCGACCTAAGGAAGAAGATGCTGGCAGGCATGAGTACGGCCTACGCGAGGGCAGCACTGGTTATGGTCAGGTTGGCGACAGTGGGGACAATGTACAGCAACATGACTACGAAGACGATGGCTATAGAGGTTACGGTCAGGATGACGATGTCTACGGCTGGAATGATGCTTGTGGTTATGGCGATGTTGATGATTACAGCTATGATTATGATTGCTGCGGCGAAGGTGATGGATATTACTGAGCACGGCATGTGGTTAACTTCAATCTATGCTCATAGGCTTCCTCCACAGCGTCGTCACCAGCTCAGCAGCATCAGCTTGATATAGTCTTACAATGGTGATGAACGAGATCGAAAGAGGATCCCGCACCTCGCTGTCGGAGCGCTGATAGGTGAAACAGTTGACATGACTCCCTATTCGGATAGAGACGTCAAACTTCGGTACTTCCCGGTGAGGTCGTTGCTGCTTCCCCATAACAAAGTTCAAAAGCTTACCTGACCTTGTCCGTATCAAGCATTACCTCTCTGAGTTGAAGGTGTCGTATTTTGATACCAAGCGAGAACGACGTCGACAAGCATGCTGAGTCAACCTAGAACATAGAGATAGAAAGCATGATCGCGATCCAGCCGTTCATAATCCACGGAAGCTCTACAAACCTACCCAGAGGCCAAATTTCATAGCTTCTAATGCCACTTACGTACCAATTTCCTGTTCTCTCTACCTCTCTAACCACAATTTGAACCTGGAACCATCTGGAACTACCATCTAATCAAACGCCTCTCTCCATCACAATGCTCGCCTTAGATCTCTTTTTTCTTGCTACTTCTACTCTCTTTACCTGTCTAACTCTTGACAAACACGGTGCCTGGAATTTAAGGGGCACAGTCCCATCCTGCTCCGCTGCCGTCATCGAACTCAACATCCTCGACTGAATCGTTTGCTCGTCCGTCTTCTTCTATTGCTCCCTACGTCTAGCATCCGCTGCCTTTGTTTCATCTCAGTGATTGATGGTGTTGACTGTCAGATACCTTGCACTTGCACTTGGCAATGACCCAGGTAGATTAGGCAACGTCGATACTGGACATGTAGACGGAGCGGTCTGTTTGTAGCAATGTCTTGAGCCTGTCCAGCGCGCACTTGAAGAATTGGCAAGGAGGACATGCCTCTTCAGTCCACCAGGTATGTCAACGCCGGGCTGTGTGACCTGTCTCTCCGCATTGAAATGGTCAGAGACTTGCTGGAGCTCAATACTGTTGGTTCGAAGCCCATCAACCGAGGATATCATTGTGTTGGTCGTCGTACAATGCACGAAGTTCGACCTAGCGGAAAAGTTAGGACAGTCCGCAGTTTTGATCTCTGGATGAGGACCATCGTGTGAATGCCTTGATACTGATGGCTGTGCCGTCGTCTGGTTCCTTTATCATCGTGTGTGCCTTGCAGCCGCGCGCTTGGTCTACATCTATATCCCCAATCGCTTTGCCTTTGACAGGGTTATTGCTTTGCATAGTCTGGACATCGGTTCGGCTGTCCCTTTGGGTGTTCCCTTGCCGCACGAAACTTGCATGAAGACGGCGACTTGCCTGTAGAAGTCACCATCCAGCGAGGCTGGACAGTGAACTCGACTTGACGGCTAGCAACGAAACATCCACATTCAACGACGGTGTCGTGTTCGTGCGCACTTTCGATGCAGCACAAGTCTGTCGCCAGATTCTGGAGCCTCGAAAATGAAATGTCGCCTTGGCACAAGGCAAGGTAGAGTCGATATGGTAACGCTCGAAGATCCGGTTTATGGCGAAAGCACCGATAGGCGCATTGATGGCGTAAAATCTCTTTTCTCGACGTAACTAAACATAGTAACAATGTACTAACCTCTTACTAACATGTAGAAATTGCTAGTGTGGCATTATTGAACTCATCAATATCCAGAAATTAATGTTGCTGACATTTACGTCTGTACGACTAGTGCACTCACACAGTCTTGTTGCGGTACGCATACAACGCGGCCTACAGTAACGCTGGAAAGGAACTGATAGAGAAAGAGCAAGCTGCTAAACACAATGTTACAACCGCATCTGTTGCGGCGTTCGCGAGGGTAGTGAATTTCTTGAGATAATGGAAGGGTAAAGTCTATTCGCAGTAGAAGATATGCTGTATTGTAGGATTGAGCTTAGTGGGCTGCAGTGGTTGCTTGAGCAGGATACCAGAACCTCGACTTAGAAGATGCCCTGTTCTTTCCCTGATCAAGGCTAAAGTAAGCTTGTGTTGTGGTTCGGAAACTGTGAGCTTCAGCAGATAGTTGCAAGCACACAATAGGCGCTGTTGAGAAGTTGCGACCCAGTCGTCATTACATGACCTCGTGTATCTCGGTAGCTCTGTGATGTTGACAAGCCACCGATACCATGTTGTTGCCCTTCACTCCTGCCCCTGTCCTAGAGCGCATCAATCACTGCCGAAAGCCTAGACTATGATCCAACACCGTCCGTCTCGAGATAACAACTGTTTTCAACACCTCTTCCTTCTCATAAACGTCGTCAGCATATCCTTGCGCCTCCCGACATGCTCTCCCACACGCCGATGGATCACCGCGATGCCTCGGAATGTCTCGCGGGCAGACATACACCTTTCTCGTGGTCCAAGTAGGATGGTATTCCACCTGTACGTTAGCCTGACTCGTCTTCTTCATCCCACCAAGCCCTTCAATCTCCTCAACAGAACACTCGACCTTCACCGCCTTCTCATACTCCTTATTCCTCAACCAGTCTTTCAATCGCTCAATACCAAAGTACTCAGCTTCGCCGAGTAGCGCATGATATGTGCCGTAATCGTGCCCCGTCTGACTGCTGTAGAAGAGTGGAAGTACGCCAGAGCGGAGATAGCGAAGGATATGAGAGAATAGGTCGCCATCTGCGTCAATGAAGTATGAACCGTCGGTTTGGGGTTGATGCCACTGAGCAGACAATCGGCAGGCGAAGTAGGGACTCTCTGGGGTTAGTGTCGTGGGGAATGTGTTGAAGCGGCGCTCGCCGACTTGGAGAGTGATTGGATTGCTGTGGTTTGTGATTGAGGGCGATGCAGGTTTCGGTGCCTCTGTACCATTGACGCTGTGGCTCTGATCTTGGCCGGGATCTGCCTGTGCACTCCTCGTGATGGACGGTGATGACTCAGAGGAGGCTATCCGTTAATAATTTTGCAGACACGCAACTGAAGTCACAAATGAATATCTTCTGTGCAAGATATAGTAATCTTGCGCCGTGTCTTATCAACGGGCTCCAAGACTGTGTATTGACCAAAGTCTTCTGGAAAAGGCGGAGAAAGGAAGAAGTAGTTGATAGATCATGGAAGTGTGCGACAAGGCAAACCACTATCTATGCACCTTGCCTGACGGCACTTGTGCCCGCCAAGGAATGCTAAGCCTCAACAACTGCAGGTCAGCCTGTCCTGGTGAAGGTTTATCCGTTAAGACTACAGTACAATCTCGGCGATGTCCATTCAATAGCAACTTATGCCAGTGTCTCAAGGCGGCTTCCACGCTGCAGTGTGGAAGCAAGGTAATCCGCTATCAAAGCTAGCTAAGTGCCTCGCCGTCCCGGACAGGCCCATTCTCCACTTCTCAGCTGGTACACTAATATGGCTTTCATCTGTAGGACCATTTTAGCAGGAAAACCAGGATAAATTACCACAAATTGGCGTCACCAATTCGTCTTCTTTCTGTGGCAGTTTTGACACCCCGGCATCAGAGTGTCCGAATCCTGTCTCATGCCATTTATTTGGCGCAATACTCGACGGCCTGGTCTGCTTGGTCTGCTTGGTCTGCTTGGTCTGCTTGGCCTGCTTGAATGCTTGCATATCACTTTCTTCGACTGCTTCAAGTTTCGTTACAGAAAGACGTGACATAAGCTGAGGCTCTGGTGCTGGATCTCGAAGATGGATCTGTGGCTTTTTGCGTCTCTCGCGGATGACAATGTAGATTGTCTGGTAGCGGACTAAACCATTAGAGGCGCAAGTCCCAACTGGGTAATGAGTCGAAAGGCTTAGCTGACTCCAAGCTATTGATACTTGTGGTATTTTCGTCATGAGAGGTAGACCAAGTGTCTGCCTGGCTTGACACAGGTTTGCTCACTGGAAGATCTGCCCTTCTCGCGGCGCGTGAATGCGAGTTACCTCGTCAACAACCAATCGGGGCGTCACCGATGCAACTGTGTCAGGTTTGACTGTCGTCGGTCCATCGGGGATGAATCCGTACCTAACCTCGAAGTCTGTAGCATGCTCCGGAAATGTCTGGAAGGACACATTGCTGCCTGCGTCCTCTAGGAGAGGTGCACTGAACGCCTTACAGACTTCAAGGGGGTTCATCGACACATCGCGACCTAATCGCCACCATCCATGAAAAGTTGCCAGAATGGAAGTCAAGCCAGCTATGCTCATGGTAACAGCAAGGATCAAGTATACCCAGTCTGCCCGATATACGCTGTATGTTCTCCTGCCAGTGAACGCCAAGGTCTGAACTGGCACTGTGGAGTTGTCTCGTCCGACTTTGAGAGAAGCACGGAATGCTATCTCCCGCATCGCGTCCAGCATCATGTTCATTGGATCATTAAAGGTGTAGAACCAACCTCCATTGATGTCCTTCAGCATTTGATTGGCTAAGGAGCCCGAGAGGTGAGTACTACTGACTGCACCTGCGAAGCTCAGTGTTGCTTCTGAATTGAAGAGATAATCACCAGCATACTGAATACCTCCAATCGTGTTGTTGCCTCCAAGATAATTCGGCGCGATCAAATCACTGTGGTTACGTTAGATTGGCGAGAACTCGGGCTTTTTCGCTTACACTGCTTGCACGAATCGGTCCTGGCTCCTGGGACCCAGTTCCACTGTGCCGGACGCTAAGTTGACATCGTACTCGACAATGCCAGGCGTCAGGTTACAGATATGATATGTTAGATATTTCCTTTCTATTCGCAAGTCGATCGATTCGTTTCGCCCTTCGTAGAAGGTGCTGTTCAGGGCTATACCACCCATAGCCTCTACGGCATTAGTTGCGTTATAATCCCTCAACCACAGGCTGACGCTGGAATCAAACAAGATCTCGCTGTAAGGAAGTGAACTGTTGTAGTCGGTGAATTCCTCGTACTGCATACAGTCTGCACTAAAACCAAAGGCCTGGAATGAGGTGTTAACTCAGATAGTCCCAAGAGAGTGCATATGGGAACTTACTTGTACTCTTGTAGAGCAGCTATCACCGCATTCGCTGTACGTCAAAGTCATGTTCGATCGGGCAGAGTATTCGTTCATGATCTCTGTGAATGGGGCGCTCAGTCGGGCCGTTTCACGGGTACTTGCAGCGCGAGTAGCCACGCTCGAACTAGTGTAACCATCTGGTAACTCTCGCGCAATGTTAAGGTCGAAATTACCTTGTATCGTTTCGCTATGACTAGTATCGATCGTGGATGCCCTTTGGTAGAGTGGGCCTCGGAGTAAGGATAAAGCGGCGATGATACGGGCTTGAAGCGTAGAGTCAGGGATTGCCCATGAGTGCAGCTGGGGATCTTGCTCACCTACTGCAGTGGCCCTGCCACCACGTCGATAGCCTTGGGTTATTGCCGAGAGGAAGTGGTTGCCACACTCCCAGTTCCTGTTCAATTGAGAAAGCTTCATGCGTCAGATCAAGCTAGTCAAACACAGGGTAGCTATACAGTGCAGCCTTTTAACATTGTCCGCCAAAATGATACAACCAGACCCTCAGCTAGCGCGAAGCTCATCAAAGTGTTTGAGATAACTGAAAAGACCGCAAGGTAGACTGAAGGGGTGATAGGTGTCCACTTCCTGACATCGCTTCCATTGCTGATGGAGAGAATTACAATCGATGCGGCGGTGCCTGGGAGAAGGCTATCAGCAAGGCTCCAAAACCTGCGATAGTGAGCTTACAGCCCATCGCGCCGAGCAGTGACAATGCCGAGAGGACTGGGAGGCGTTTCCAGAACCCAGGTGCCCATACAGAGCTTTGGCTCGGGCGGTTCTGCCGCAAATTGTCTTCAAGTTTGGCTTCTGCTTCTGGGTGCATAGTAGGAATTGCCTCGTAGTCTGGCTCGCCATGGGGACGCGGAAGCGGTTTTCGTCTGACAATCGAGCTTGTTTCAAGGTCACGAGCTCGAAGCGGTGGGGACGGTTCAGCAGGGTGCTGTTCTATTGACTGATACACACTTCGTCGCTCCTCTGCCTGCTCGTTGGGATGGTCCATCTCCAGCTGTCTGCAGAGTCAGTCACACAGATCTGAGACGAATCGCAGCTACGTGACAGTGCTATAACGTCGACGAGTGATTGCACACGTATTCAAGCAATGAGAACGATGTCGCGCGTCGAGAGCCTGCTTGAACGGTTTTCCAACATTCACTGATCATCGACAGCGCAGTTGGCCCCCCCGAGTGCGACATGATAATTCCTGTGATCTAGTCCTCGCACTGACTGTTAGCAGAAACTCGGATAGTAGTAGTCTGCTTGTTTCTGCAGATGGAGAACATCCTGCCAATCCCAAGTCATCTCGAGAACTAGTGAGTTTTCTCTGACGTTTCGGCCCCAAAGGTTCGGTCTACCGCTTTGCACGCGAGCGAGAGGGTACACATGTGGACTGCTGTTCTAATACTACTAGTAGTCAGGACATGCAGCGGTGCGGCTCATCAGCCAAAGAATTGGCAAAAGCCCCGCAGCCATGAATACAACACAGACGTTGGGAAGATGCGTCGTACGGTAAGTGCGAAGGACGGCGGCTTTGGCTTGATGAACGCTGTTGGGCAAGTGCGGCCCAGTCATTGCATCTACTTCCAACTTGGCCCCACCAGTCTTACCGACCTACATACACTTACCAGCATACCAATACCACCTACATCAGTACTAGCCTTTCAACGCAGCCTGATCCTTGCAACCACTCGGCGAGCAAATTCTTGCGAACCGGTCAAGCTTGAATGGCCTCTCGAACCAGCTTGCTCTTTCTCTATCAGTTCCTTCCAGCGTTACTGTAGGCCGCGTTGTATGCGTACCGCAAAGAGACTGTATGAGTGCACTCGTCGTACAGACATAAATGTCAGCAACGTTGGGTTCTGGATGTTTGATGAATTCAATAATGCCACACTAGCAATTTCTACATGTTAGTAAGAGGTTACTACATTGTTGAGTATGTTTAGTTACGTTGAGAAAAGAGATTATACGCCATCAATGCGCCTATCGGTGCTTTCGACATGAACCGGATCTTCGAGCGTTACCATATCGACTCTACCTTGCCTTGTGCCAAGGCGACATTCATCTTCGAGGATCCAGACTCTGGCGACAGGCTTGTGCTGCATGGAAAGTGCCCACGAACACGACACCGTCGTTAAAGGCGGATGTTTCGTTGCTAGCCGCCAAGTCGAGTTCACCAACCAGCCTCGCTGGATGGCGACTTTTACAGACAAAGTCACCGTCTTCATGCAAGTTTGGTGCGGCAAGGGAACACTCAAAGGGACAGCCGAACCGATGTTCAGACTATGCAAAGCAGCAACTTTGTCAGAGGCAAAGCGATTGGGGAAATAGATGTCGACCAATCGCGCGGCTACAAGGCACACACGATGATAAAGGAACCAGACGACGGCACAGCCATCAGTATCAAGGCATTCACACAATGGTCCTCATTCAGAGACCAAGACTGCGGACTGTCCTGACTTTTCCGCTAGGTCGGACTTCCTGCATGGTACGACGACCAGCACAATGATATCCTCGGTTGATGGGCTTCGAAACAACAGTATTGAGCTCCAGCAAGTCTCTGACCATTTCGATGCGGAGACAGGTCACACAGCCCAGCGTTAACATACCTGGTGGACTGAGGAGGCATGTCCTCCTGAACAATTCCTTCAAGTGTGCTATGGACAGGCTCAAGACATTGCTACAAACAGACCGCTCCGTCTACATGTCCAGTATCGACGTCGCCCATTTTGCCTGGGTCGTTGCCAAGTGCAAGTGCAAGGTTTATGACAGTCAACACCATCAACCACTGCTACGCATCTTTCACTCAAGGTCAATTCATCTGGTGTGTTTGAGCTTGCAACTGATCCACTTACTGGACTTCGAAGATGGCCTCGACTGCATACATGGAGCAACCTCTTTTGGTTGTGAGGAGAAATAAAGTTTGGCAACGACCAGTGGACCATGAGTGCACAGACAAGATGGGCTTTGCTTGCCAGAGATCGTGCTACCTTGTTCCTGACCTCCGAAGTACACTCTCAACACAAAATGAGGAAAGCTGCAACACTCTGAACGACAAAAAGTTGATGAGAAGACGACGTGGACAACTGCACCACCTCTTCTGCGAAGCACGCCTGTGGGCATTGTCCATTCTGTTGCCCTTGGATCTGATTTCTGAGGATCCAGATTACTATTCTGCGCTGCGAGAAACGACTGCCGCGCTATATGGAGAGCGTTACGAAGAGGACAAGATTAATTGTAGGCCAATGCTGATCTGTGTTACTACATGTAGAACTGACACGGATTAGCCAGGTTTAAGAAGATTGGTCAGCACATCCTTCTGCCAGGTCTCTACAACCAGGACAGGAATTCTGTTCTACCTCACGAACCAACGATCGACGAGCTGATACGAACGACTGACGACCGCTGTGTACCAGCATCGATAGTCCAATCTCTCCATACCCTTTATCCCAACGTGAAGGAGAAATATCCATCTGCGTTGTGCCGGTGGAAGCACCTAAGAACAATTGTTGAAGGACTTTTGAGCATGGGTCTACCACTCGAAAAGCAACTGTATGGGCAGCAAGCTAATCAGGCGTGCCGCGAACTTGGACTTC
>Ga0210040_10008544_pt1 | contig 12111 bp, 11 predicted proteins | sample CryGeyCG12114_NA_FD_185462 | JGI IMG/M metagenome (GOLD analysis project Ga0210040, IMG submission 185462) | Groundwater microbial communities from aquifer - Crystal Geyser CG19_WC_8/21/14_NA (SPAdes) (version 2) | ecosystem: Environmental > Aquatic > Deep subsurface > Groundwater | place: USA... | reverse complement strand
AACAGATTTACTTTATGCTCATGTAATCATCACTTTCAGAATAACAAACGTTGAAATTGGATTCTGCCAGTTAGTTAGTATGTAAGTAGAGAAACAAAATTTTCCACATTTTGAACTTACTAACTAGTCGAGAAAGTCTTTTTTGTACAAAGAACGAGAAAACGTGTTTTTGCATGTTCTTGTTGATCTCTGATGACTTAAATGAGGCGAAATGCACCAATAGTGTACCTGGGATTGGACTACAGATGATACTGTAGATTATGGTGATAAAAGTAAGGAAAAGAACGTTAAGCGTAGACAGCACATGCTTTTTTCATCATCATCATTATACAGGGTCAGTCAGTCAATAATTAGATTGTTTAGTTTGTTAGTTAGTGCTACACTTATGATTATTAGTTTTTGCGTATGTATAGTTGGTTAGTTAGTTCGCTGTAGCGCGCCGTACTAATTATGTACATAGACAACAATACGATGATTGAGAACTATAGTGTTCTATGACTTCTTCTCAGTCTATTACGTCCATACTTTACCCACCCTTGCTCGACTGCATAAGCACACTACAGAGTTCTACTAATGTGTTTAACTGAAATCCCTAGGATTTCGTCAACTCTTAAGATTAGTTCATGACTTGTTTTGAAGATAGGTAATTAGTAAGTAATAGCAATAGCTATAGTTAGCTGCAATGTAACTTGGAAATGAAAAAAGGGCACGCGACCAGAATACAACAACACCATTATGATTCGTCAATAATCTGGCGTAGCCAGTATAAGAGCTACTTACTTACTTAGCTAGTTAGTAAAATCTAAAACTAATTGTACGTACCCTATAGAAGGGAGCACGTGAAATAACAAGTGAAGCAATAAAATTATCAGCATCTCATTTCTCGCATGAAATAATTATCAGTACTGACTGTAATATATGGCATATCCTCTCATACCAACTACTTAATCAAGATTATTGAACAATGTACTCTGAAATTCGCACGTGAAATTGATTCCTAGAAAGTTTATATAGTTTGTTCCTAATATTTGAGAAACTAGAAACTACAATTAGGTTTCTTACAGTTAGTTAGTTTCTAGTCGTACAAGAATGCGAAACGTACAACTTATGCATGTATGCATACCATTATTATTATTATTATTACTATGGGTCTAAAAAATTGACTAAAAAAGTTTAAATAGAAACGAGGAAAAGTGTCCCTTCGCAAGTTCCTTACAAATATGGCATGTATATACACACACACACAAAGAGAGAGAGAGAGAGAAAGTAAAGGAAAGCAATTTCGCAATGCGAAATGCGAATATGTGACTTACATTACAATTCTAGTCCAGCATCACTACCAGTTTATGATTACATGTTTTTTGGTTTCTTTTCCATACAAAAAAATGATTTCTAATCAAAGAAATCATTTTAGCACCTGTCAAAAATCACTTTTAGTAGGAAACGAAAAGGCTATGTAAATGCGGCGTAGTTTCGGTATGACTCCCACGAAAAGGTGATTCCCGTAAAACAAACCTTTTACGTATTATGAGAAATTAATACAGATGTGTTCTTGTGGTTTAGCACACAAGAGAACTCAAAACCCTTATAGGTAGTTATTTAGTTGGTACAAGCAATTTTAGATCGGTATCTATTTAGTTAGTTCCGTACGATCGTAAAATACAAGAACAACCACCTAAAAAGACAAGACTTCTCTTTGCTGCTTTTCAATCGTTAAAATAAATACCTTGCTATCACTACAGTACGTACAGCACAATTGCTAAATGTTCCTATTTTAGCTGAATTCTTAAAACATGACTTTTGTTCACTTTTACTACTAACCTACTCGTCCTAACCGATTTTTTGCGTCCTTAAATCGTCTTGCATTTTGTTCACTACCTTATTTAACCGTGCGCAAATCACTGCAAATTCCTTCTGCCCATTCTTAAACTACTACTTGATATATCAAAACGCGGGGTGATGTAGAGTTGTAAAAAAACGGTCACCGAGTAGAAGATATCTCACATTTCAAAATAGGAGCAATCAGTGCGCATGCGCAGTCAGCGGGTTTAGAAAAATTATGCTCAATAATAAATTGCGGGAAATTTAAACTTCTTAGTTTAATCTAATATGCAGTACCACCCATTCGTAATCGTTTCCGTAGTAATAGTCTAAATATCAAACATCGTACGGACATCTGCGCTAATTTTAATCGTAATAATAATTGTAATGATACAAGTCGGACGATAATGACAATCATAATCATAAAAAGGTAAAAATTATTTTCACAATTAGTTCAATAAGTTACAAAGATTGAATTGCAAATCTATATAAAGGTAGCACGTTGAAGTGATTGATGAACATATTTTCAGTCAAGGTACGAGTTATTTGCGTTTTATATAACAATAATACAAAATGTGTACGCAGAGATTGTTTTACCAAAAAATTCAAAATTTACAAACATAGCTCATTTTTAAATAATGTAGTCGCAGTTCTCGTGACCACTGACGGACAGTATAGTCGCTCTTACTTTTGTCTCCTAGTACAATTGATATTTTCATCCCCTTGTTTCACCCTCTCTCTCTACGAATTTTTTCATATAAATCTGTGAAAAACAAGCCCTTATCAAATGTTAATTAAAAAAATGGTGTCTATAGCAAAACCCCTTCCATCCAGTCTAACTATGAGGTATCGTCATAGTCTTACATAAAATTACATTATTACTGTTGTCTTGAGAGATTGACTGTCGTAAAATATGACTGGGTACCCATTCAATTAAAATCATCCATTAACAAAAAAAACAATGCAAAGATCATCCACAAATCGAATATATTGTGTGTACAGCGTATCATTGGGTCTTTCTCCTAACTTAAAATATGACCACAGACTTCGGCTTAACTCTACAGCATGAGCTTCTTGAGCCATCAATCTTCTCAAACATTCGGGTTCAACAGTAGTCTTTAGTCTTAACTAAATCCGGTAGTCATTATACGAACGTGGTTTCCACTTTCTTTCACAAATTGATCAATTAAAAGGCAAACTTTGATCAGTTATACACAAGTATAGACTGACAGCATTGAACAGAACTAAAAATTATATCCGATATTAACTCTTCGGCTGCAGTCAACTATGGGAAATCATTGGGTTGGATTCACTCATACTATCTGCATATCTTTTGAGAGCAATTTAGGCCCTGAATCTTACAGAGGATTTACAAAATTCAAGCACTCGTCATAGTAAACAACAAACCTACGTGATTCTGAATGCAACACCAAATTATAGCGTCATTTTTTAGCTCCGAATACTTGTTGGTGAGTCTTATATATAAATAAAAAGATACACAACTCGTCCCGCAAATATTTATAATAAAAAATGAATACAGGTCGTTCTAAGTTCGCATCAAAAACACTTAAGTGCCATCCAATCAAATGACATATAACTCCTTACCTAAGTAAGCAATGAATGAGCAAGACAAGCAATGTGTATATTTCCAAATCACTCCATTTTTCTTAACGTGCATAAAATGAATAATTAGAACTTTCCTCAGTGACATCAAATTCAGTGTTTCACAACCAACCGGCCCAAAACGCGTACAACTCTCTACACAATCAAATGAGCAACTTAATTTCTTACAGCTGGCAAATGAAAAGAATAATGAGTTCGTTATACCCCTTGTTTCGGGACGTGCATATGATCAAAGATCTTGGGAGTGTAAAAAAAACCATGCAGGCAACATGCAGATGTGTTGGAAGAACGACGGCATTAATGTCGAAATGTAGTATAGGAGCTGCAATAATCTGCTAGTCAAATAAGAGGCTCAGAACATGTCATGATGGAAGTCCAAATATGAAATTAAAATGCGTTCTAAATAGTACAGGATGAGAATAATGAAACCAGAATAGAGCACAAATGTGGCACACGAAAAAAAACACAAAAACTCAGTTAGTACAACTGATGATAATAAAAAGTTCATTAATAAAGCTCAGGTTACAAGAATATCAGAAGGGGAAATTATTACACTGGGATATGGACTGTCTACAAAAATTATTTGGATTCATTCAGTTCACAAGATGTACATCAACATAATATATTTAGTAAGTGTCATTTCAAAATGCACAACCAATCATTAAAGTCAAAAAAAAGGAGAACAAATTGGCCAAAAGGTGATGATACAAAAAATATGTTACTATTTATAAGGTATAAAAGATGGGATGGAGTCATGTAGTCTGAATCTAATCCTAGTAATAATATAAAGAAGAATCCTTTTTATAAAATGGGAAGCACCACAATATCAAATGAGAGTTTGTCTACAAAATTGTGATTCACTACAAAAAATCGCATAATATTGACGAACCAAAAAAAAAGACGGTGTGTTAGCAGCACAGCACAACTGTCTACTGCTTAATTATAAACTACTATAAACCTGGACAAAAAGCTCTCATAGTAATGCTAACATCATTATCTACATGTAATACAACATTACTATATGACCACCATACCATCTACATGTTTACCATTACGACTGCAGGAGTTCCTACTCTCTGGATTTACAAAATGAATAAAACTTAAATTTAATTGTGATTGCTAACATCAATTACCGTAAAAGTTAGGAGTCTTCAAATTAAAAATACATCATTTCGATTGAAGTTTCTTCAGAGCCATATGACTGAACAAAACACATGAAGCACGCGCGACTACTATATAAATAGCAAACAAGAAACCGAACGATTAGATAAAAATAACCCGTTCTTTATATATATGTGTATGTGTATGTATAATATGTAATGCATGTGGGGATATTGAACTCGTCCAAAAGGTGTTGTTGCATTCTTACAAATAATTGAATAATACAGTCTTTATAACGTGATTGAATAGTTTTAAACACTACACAGACGAAAAAAAAAAACAGTGGGCAAGGTGCTGTGTTACACAGGTTCAGCGGCAACCAAACCACACCATCATTATTTCCGGACTAAATTGGCTAATATACTTGTAAATATGAGTGATTTCTAGTGGGAACAAAGTGTTCAAATGTAAAATAAAGATTACTACAATGTTTTCCATCTCATGTATGTGATTGACGTCGACGAACAAAAATAAAATACAACTTCTATCATCTACAAATTATTACAATCAACTAAGGCGCCCTATTCATTAAAAAACACAAAAATACATACAAAAATCTAAAGGCTCGACAACAAAATGACGTGCAGTTAGAGGCAGACTGTTGATCACTGCCTGACTTACATAATACCATCCTACAAAATTCACTATCGATGGCACCATTTTCTAGAGAAAAAAACACTACATCCAGAAGGATTACTTTTAAAAACGCATAATTTTGACCAAAAAACATGACTAGCAGTAGACTGCTTCCTCTCAGCTTACAATAAGTGAGAAACCCCTTTGCTATGCACTACTACATTATAACTAAAACGTACGTTATCCCAGCATGGTTAAAACTTTCCTTCTCTGTTCATTTGATTGCAGTAACTAAAGGTAAAAAATATTATGAGTGGATATTAACTAGGTATATAATATGTATATATATAGTAGTTCGGGCTAAAAAGAGGCTGAACGCGGTGTACAAAAAATTACCCAACTATAACTAATGTGTGCTCACAGCCTATCATCAAGATAAGAAAAAAGACCCTGGGCCTTAGACTGGAAATTGGCAGAAACAACACTCTTAGTTAGTAAACAAACATGTTAGTAAAAGGTAATCACATCTAGTGAACAGAACTGAAAAAAAAAACTTCCGACTCAGATGGATTGTTTTGCTTAACATAACATTAAGGGTGATTGTCTTAACCAATGGAACTTGACTTTTCTTTGCCCAGCAAGTTCATAAAGGTCACCATTCAGTCTGACTGGCAAAGACTTGATTCAATTGTGAGCATGGTTGAACTTACACCAAACACAGATACAAAAAATCCAGTCAAATAGCGGCCACATAAACGGTACGTACAAGCACAAAGTCATACTAAAAACTAAGGATACGTTCAAAATGCAGTATGGAGAAGTAACATCCGTGATAATTATTAATTGGAGCATTCAATATTACATGGCGCGTATGGTAGCAAGCAGTAAACTATTGCAGATAACAAAAAAAAATCTTAAAAATAGTGTGAAACAACGTGGACCTTCATAAGATTGAAATTGAAACATTGAGGAGCATTCCCGCATACTTGAGTTACATTCTAAAAGACTATAGTATAGTGTACGAATGAGGTACTCAAAAATCACTAAACACACGTAGTAAACACATTTTCATACAGACTACTGAGAGAGTTGCTTGATATTTGATATCGAGGAAGAGACCAAGTAATAAAAAAAGTTTTAAAAAGTGACCTTGTTTAAAAAAAATCCGACTACAAGTCAAATGCCAAACCCTTCCTTATTGTTACGTAAAATAAATGAGTGAGAAAAAGGCAAATTGGTATCTAAAGAGGAACGGAAGTTACGTACTGGGACAGTTACAGTCACAAAAATGGTCATACAAGTATATGAAACAAAAAGCATTACACGGTAGGTAAGGTTAGACGATATTAGATTATACATCGAGTCACTTATTCGTCATTGGGATGAGGATCATTTCAGTTTTTGCATCCTTATCTTCACTAGAAACATTGCAGACCACATTTGCATAAAAACATTCTAGTCCGACAAGTAGTAAGAAAAACCTTTCTGTCCCTATTTTAACCTCTACAGAGTCCGTACAAGACAACAACAGTAGCTATCATTACAATTACAGCTACTAACATTATTACTATAACGCGAAATGTGGCAAAATGTAAAAATGTAGAATTTCACCACAGATTAATCAGTGTAATGTAGGAAGAAATTTTTTGTATATCTATGCGTAACTTCAATTCGAAACATACTGTAATATTAATGCACGCGATGATGATTACCTAAAAAAACATTCAAACGATCAAATCCTACTTCTTCCTCGATTAGATTATCCAGCTGCAGCTGATTCTACATAGAAATGCAAACAACACAATCCTCCCTCTCTGAACTCGTCGTCTTCCCCGGATGTCTTCGTCTTAATCATGATTGTTACGAAACTTTTTAATTGTTTTTGAGGATTCCATGCCAACGAAGCCTTAAACATGCGAGTTTACAGCCACTAGTCTTCTGCAATTCATCAGATATTTATCGTAAGATTTGCATTGCAGGCCACATACATGAAAATCCCAGCTCATTTTTTCCAAGCAGTTAAACTAACAGACATAATGAGACAATATGTGGAAAAATTACCGTAATGGCAACGCCCGAGGACGATCTGCACCTTCCTTAACCAATGGTTTGTGATATTCTCGCCCAGGGCGGGAGTGAATAGTAGCCCAACAATGTTCGCAGTAATACTGAAAAGTTAAATGTTCACAAATGAACATTAAATGTAAGGTGAGGTGAGGTGTAAGGTGAATGGGATCCCGTGCCATATACTAAATGAACTCCTGTAGAATTTACATGTAAGGTAAGGCAGTCTAGGTATGTAGGTACGTAAGCAGAAGCACTTTCACCAGGCTGTACAAACAGTTATCCAAAAAATAAAATGCCATTTCCTATTCATTCTTGAGGCTGTGAGTGAAGGAGAAAGCAAAAAAAAAAAAGGTTCAGTTATGGGTGAGGGTACAAAATATACACAAAATCATAAATACAGTTAGTTATTGCTGTTATCAACAAGGACAACGGACAAGTGTAAAAATACTTTATACTCAATCACTCGTGTTAAACAAGGACAATACATCCACATTAACAGCAGGGATCATAGCTAGTCTACAAAAAAAAACAATCACTAATCATATCAGTTTTTGGGCAACTACTTTCAAGTCCACCGAAATACCCGTGGCGCTAAATTGTTTTTCCGTTTTATTGCATTTCCAAATCAAGTAGATCTTACCTGTAAACACGTTACGTTTGCACAAAAAAATGGAGCGAATTTCCCACCGCATCGACCGCCACCACATTCGTCACACAGTTGATCATCCAAAACGTAAGGTTTCACCTCAACCTTAAGGATCAAATTAACCATAATTAATTGTATGTCCACTGTAGCTGTTCTAATATTTGCACGATATGCATGCAGCTAAAACTAAACCGTTTGGGCCCTGCATCCATAATTACCTTAGCAAAGCTAAAGTGCGCTAACTAGCTAGATAGTAGCAAGACACTTACGCGTTTATCGATATCACCATGTTGAAGCTGAACGAATCTAGCGGATATGGCTGCAATGTAGCTCTGTTGATTGCTAAACGCTACTCGTCCTGCTCCTTTCGGATATTTTAATTCCGGATCGGTATCGATTCCAGCATAACAAACACCACCATACAATCGGTCCATGATCATTGCCAACTCAACTGGAGAAAAATAAATTGGCCTTTCACTCATGGTGTCACTGACTTGAATAATAAATGGGATCACCAGCGGTTAAAGCAAATTATCAACTAACCGGCTTTCAAAGGTCGCGGGACACCACCAACAAATACAGTTTTACGAGGATCCAATGGCATAGATGCGTCCAAAACAAAATCCGCATCAGAAAGTCTCCACGGTCGAATCTGTACAGGCTTATCTTTAATTGTTGGGGACGATACACACAAGTAAAGTTTGTCATCGTCTTGAATACAGGCGTCAATCAGTTGTTGAACAGAGCTTTCCTCCTGCCAAAACACAAATCATATTTGTCACATGTTTATGGAATAAATTAATTACAAATTGACAGAAAGCTCAATCTTGTATGTAAATACGCTTACTTATGCACAACTGCACGGATTATTATACAATACACTTACTTGAAATAACAAAAATGCATATCCCTTGGGAGGAAAATAGGATTTGCTTTCAGCCTTGTGAGGCCAATCAACAACCAATGGTCCAAAACGTCGGAAACTAGCCGTGATTTCCTCTGAAAATAATACATAGACGATACATGAACAATCAAAGACAATTTGTTCACTTATGCTGTTATGCTACGGCCACTAACTAAGAGATCTTCACTCCGAATTTTTACCTTCATCAATATCAGGCGGTAGTCCTCCAACGAACACTTTTCTTGAATATCTTTCACCTTGATCATTAGCAGCACCAACACCAGAGGCTCCTGGAACCCCCACAACTACAGGAGCCCTGGGAGAAACATTTGTCACTCCTACTGGAGGCGCACCTGTTCCATCGACGTCATCAAGAAGAAAGCCAGAATTTGTTCCAGTCGGGTCCTCTGTACCAGCGGCATAGTTCCATTTTGCTGGCAATTCAAATAAATTTTCCATCATTAATTTTAACAGAATTCAATTTAACCCCACCATTGACCATAATTAACTCAATCCTTACCTCCTCTTCCATCATGTTCGCCAGTTCTCATCATGTCTGACAAGTATTGCTCAAGGGATCTCATATTATCTAAAGGACCACCAGCACCACCGTTTCGATCCTAAATGATGAAATCAAGGCATTACATATTATTTATTTGATTTTTGATCTATCATTTAAACCGATTTAATCTTTACATATCAGATCAACCCCCCCCCCCTTTAAGTAACTTGATTGCCAAAAGAGTGCTCATTTCCATTTAAAGGTAAATTACCTGATACACGTGTTCCCCTTCGGCACCAACAGTCATACCATCATAAGGAGCAGGAAACGGCCCCTTTCCACCGAATGCCCGTCTAAAATTAGGATGAACCATCATAGTAGGACTTGGCTTTCTTCTAGAAAAAAATGTCCTTTTCGAATAACCATCTCATTTAAAAAATAGGGCAATGGGAGGAGCCATTTATTCGCACTTTCGCGATCGATTCAAATAAAAAATCTATCACCAGCTGATCAAAAAACATATTCAGCTGTTCAAATATTCGGTCGTAAACAATGTACTTATCAAGTTCTGGCTCAACATTACAATCTGACCTAATCACTCCTGTAACGAGACAAGAGAATTGGATAAATAATGACAAGTTTAAAGTGAACCGGAGGACGGTTTATTATATAATATAGACTGAAAAATTGGTGATTTATACCTAGGTGTACTAGTGAAGTCTACAGAACTGAAAGACTGCTAAAACTGGATACCACATATACGTCGGCCACATAAGTTATCATTTCACCTGCTTCGTAATATAAATTGCTTACCCGTATATGGCATTTGGTGTCTTCAGACCTGGTCGCATCTGTTGTCGTTGCTGTTGAAAACCAAATGGAGGATACCGGCCCATTCCAGCACCAGCATTTCCACCAACAAGTCTTTGATTCTGCTGTTGATGGTTGAACGGTGACCGGCGAGGACCGAAAGGTCCATTTTGACTAATACCTAAAAACAGGAAGATACGTCAACGTTCAGTACTTTATCCACATCCACTGGGACTCACACCCACACTCTGTAAAACAGAATACAGACTTACCTATGTTAGGCGGAGGTCCAAAATTTTGGAAGAAATAACCATTTTGTTGGAACCCTAAAGCCGAGTTGAAGAAGTAATTAAAGTCATCGACGGGTGGGGCAGGGGATGCCCACACGGTGTTTATCTCAGGTGCTCCGGCAGTAGTTGTATTCCCACCACTTGGTATCTTCCCATCAATAACAGGGTTTTCGCTAGCCGAATTCAATTTGAAATTATCGTTCTCCTCACTCATTCTACAATGAATTCAAGTTATTCTAATTGAACCGGGCCACTAGTAACATGGGCCTTCGGCACACTTTATCCCGTTGATTGTTTCTTCAAAAACAATACAAAAAGTCCCACAGAATCCTCGTCAACCCCACCAAAAAGGCTGCTCACAAATCCAATCCTATCTAACAATCTTTCTCTCCTTCTTTACAATCCTCCTCTTTAATCTGTCTGCAACAATGCAGGGACAATCAAATGGCAGTTTTCGTCTCTGTGTGGTTTAAAAATTCAGTCGAGTTTCAGTTTCTAACTAAATTAAAATACAAAAAGTCTATCACACCGCGTGCTCCACGTTCTTCAGTTAGTCAAATATCTCTACGTGTAGTACAAGACGTTACAAAAAATTATCTACACAAGTTAGTTAATTCTAACAAACCACTGAGTCAGGACTAAATAAAAATGTTGCACAGCTTTTATTACGACGATAATTATTGTAGCGTGGTTCTGTGGTTTGGGCACAATTTTCGGGTGATCATGGGGAGAAGGTGTGAGGACTAACAGAGCCAACATCCAATTTTATACGGCACCACCACTCTCTCTCTCTCTTTTACTCTTGCACATTTACTACAACTCTCTGGCTGGAGCTCTACTAGCAAATCGACCACGAACCACGATGAAAATACCTACCGTCTTATTCAAGATGGCTGTAGAACTTGCCTCGGCTACTTACCATGTACTAGCAGCACACTAACTAACTAAACTAGTAGTACAACAGGATTGGAATATATTGGAACACTCGGCGGATCAACTCCTGCAGCCTTATACTATGTCCTTTATGCTTTTGGGCTGCAACACGACTTATAGACCATCCGGAAAAAGGAGGTAATTTTTTCCTGTCCTGTGTGTGTTAAATTTGTGTAGTAGGATAGGATAAAATTTACCTTCTTTTTGCGGACAAGGTATACACACGACTACTTTTTACTACACTTGATACGAAACGAAACGAAATACGCACCAAAACCATGTACCAAATATCTCTTGTTTTCTCACTTTACTCCATCCTCGCGTTATTTCGTTCGCTTCTAAAACTAAAACTTTTGTGTACATATTTGTTCGTTCGTATGCCCTGCTCCTTGGGTAGAGTAGTTTTGCCCAGCTTTATGGAAAATCGTCCCAATGTCCCAAGACCCAGTAGTTAGTTAGTTATAGTGTGCTCTGTGTTGTGACTGCCTGCATGTTGTGGAAATGTAACTTTAAAAGCCGAGCCAAACATGTGTACTTTGACTATGTCTGCTTAACTACATGCTTCATATTGTTCTTATGTATAGTAAGTAGTAAGTAAGCGTAAAAACTAGTTAATAGTAAGGGTACACCCGAAGCCATGTAAACTCGTAAATTTCTACGTGCGTAAATCTCCCAGCCAATCAGAGCAGACTTCCAACTTCTCCTTACTGATCTGATTGGCTGGGAGATTAACGCACGTAGAAATGTACGAGTTTACACGGCTTCGGGTGTACCCCTA
>Ga0210040_10008543_pt1 | contig 12112 bp, 8 predicted proteins | sample CryGeyCG12114_NA_FD_185462 | JGI IMG/M metagenome (GOLD analysis project Ga0210040, IMG submission 185462) | Groundwater microbial communities from aquifer - Crystal Geyser CG19_WC_8/21/14_NA (SPAdes) (version 2) | ecosystem: Environmental > Aquatic > Deep subsurface > Groundwater | place: USA... | reverse complement strand
CGTGCCCGTCAGCTTCACCATCGCCTCATTAGGCGGCACGATCGACATTCCCGGGCTGGATGGGGAGACCCACACGATCACCATTCCGGCCGGCATCCAGTCCGGCAAGCAGTTGCGCAAGCGCGGCGCGGGCATGCCGGTGCTGCAAGGCCGGGGCCGCGGCGACCTGGTGACGGAGATCGTCGTAGAGACTCCGACCCGCCTGTCTGCCCGGCAGAAGGAGTTGTTGCGTGAATTCCAGGATACCGAAACAGGCGACGAATGCCCGGAAAGCCGCGGCTTCTTCGATCGGCTGAAGGGCGCCTTCAGCGTCTGATCGGATCGCTTGTGTTCCGTTTTCGTTCCTGTTAGTCGCTGCTGATGGTCAAGGCGAAGCGACGCTATGTCTGCACCGAATGTGGCAGCGTGGCTTCGCGCTGGCAGGGGCAGTGCGTCGACTGCTCGCAATGGAACACGCTGGTGGAGGACGCGCCGGCCACGGTCTTCTCCACCAAGCATGATCTGTCAGCCGGCGGTCGCGCTGTCGTTTTCGAAACGCTGGACGCGCCCACCGTCCCGCTCGCTCGCCGCACCACCGGTCTGGCCGAGTTCGATCGGGCGCTGGGTGGCGGCATCGTGCCGGGCTCCGCCATACTGATGGGCGGTGAACCGGGTATCGGCAAATCCACCCTGCTGCTGCAGGCGGCAGCCAGTGTCGCGCGTTCGGGTGCGCCGGCAGTCTATGTCAGCGGGGAGGAGGCGACCGGCCAGGTGCGATTGCGCGCTGCCCGTCTCGGCCTCTCCGATGCCCCGCTGCGCCTTGCCGCCGCCACCAACGTGCGCGACATTCTGACCACCCTGCATGCGGGCGACCCGCCAGCGCTGCTGATCGTCGATTCCATCCAGACCATGCATTCCGACACGATCGAGGGAGCGCCCGGCACGGTCAGCCAGGTGCGCGCCTCCGCGTTCGAACTGATTCGCTACGCCAAGGAAAGCGGCGTCGCGCTGGTGCTGGTGGGTCATGTCACGAAGGACGGCACCATTGCGGGCCCGCGCGTGCTGGAGCACATGGTCGACGTGGTGATGAGCTTCGAGGGCGAGCGTAGCCATCAGTACCGCATCCTGCGATCCTTGAAGAACCGCTTCGGCGCGGTGGACGAGATCGGCGTATTTGCGATGGAGGGCGACGGCCTGGCAGAGGTCGCGAACCCCTCCACCCTGTTTCTTTCCGGGCGGGAGGAGCCGGTCGCCGGCAGCTCGGTCTTTCCTGCGCTGGAAGGCACGCGGCCGGTGCTGGTGGAGGTGCAGGCGCTGATCGTGAGGCTGCAATCGGGCGCCACGCCGCGGCGTGCGGTGGTCGGGTGGGACAGCGCGCGCCTTGCCATGTTGCTGGCCGTGCTCGAAGCGCGCTGCGGGCTGAACTTCTCCTCCGCAGAGGTCTATCTGAACGTCGCCGGCGGCTATCGCCTGTCCGACCCGGCCGCCGATCTCGCGGTTGCGGCGGCGCTGGTCAGCGCGCTGGCAGACAAGCCGCTGCCATTGCGGGCGATCTGGTTCGGGGAGGTGTCGCTATCGGGCGAGATCCGCCCGGTCGCCCATGCCCCGCTACGCTTGCGGGAGGCGGCGAAGCTCGGCTTCGACCAGGGCAACGGGCCGGCGGACACAGGCAAGGGTGCGGCATCATTGCACCATCGCCACCTCGCCACCCTGCCCAACCTCGTTGACCGGATCATGGGCGGGCAATAGGCATCGCAGGCAATGACGGGCTTCGACATCTTCGTCCTGCTGGTGGTCGGCGCCACTGCGATCGGCGGCATCATGCGCGGCTTCGTGCAGGAGGCGCTGTCGCTTGCCGCCTGGGTGGTGGCGATCATCGCCATCCGCTGGTTCCACACCGATCTTACCGCCTGGCTGGTCGAACCGCTCGGCAGCACGTCTGCCGCCGCGGTGCTGGCCTTCGCGCTGCTGCTGCTGGTGCCTTACGTCGCATTGAAGCTCGCCGCGACGCAGTTGGGCAGGCATTCGCGCAAGTCGGTGCTGGCACCGTTCGACCGGGTGCTGGGCCTGGGCTTCGGCGCGCTGAAGGGCTTCGTGATTGTCATCATGGCCTTTTCCCTGATGGTACTGGGCTACGACACGATCTGGGGTGTTGCCGGCCGGCCCGACTGGTTGACGCAGGGGCGGACCTACCCGCTGGTGAATGCCAGCGCGGACTGGATGGTGAACCTGATCCGCGAGCAGCGTGACCAGTTGCAGGATGTGGACGAGACGCAGCCGGCATGAGTGCGGCCAGGCTCTACACGCCCGAACTGCTCGGCCTGGCGGTCGAACTTGCGGGCCATCCGCCGCTCGCCACCGCTTCCGCCCACGGCGAGGCGCGCTCCGCCACCTGCGGCAGCACGCTGGCGCTCGACATGATGCTGGACAGGGAAGGGCGGATCGAGGCGCTGGGCATGAAGGTGCGCGCCTGCGCCGTGGGGCAGGCGGCGGCGGCGATCTTCGCCCGGCATGCGCCCGGCCAAGACGCTGCCGCGCTGGCGCGCACGCAGCGCGCCGTCGCGCACTGGCTGGCCGATGCCCAGGCGCCCGCGCCCGACTGGCCCGACATCGCGATGCTCGATCCCGCGCGCGCCTTTCCTGGCCGCCACGGTGCCATTCTTCTGCCATGGAACGCCGCGCTTGCCGCTCTGTCGCCAGCGACGAGGGCGGTTTAACCCGAAGCGGTCCCGCGGGTCGCCAGACAAATTGTTGCACCCGCCATGTTGCAGATGCTAATGCAGCATGAACGCACAATCAGGGGATGGCCGCATGGCAGCAGACGAAGCGGGCGCACCGGAACCCATCGTCATCAAGAAGTACGCCAACCGGCGGCTCTATAATACCAGCACCTCGAGCTACATCACGCTCGACGATCTTTCGCGCATGACGCGCAACGGGATCGACTTTCGCGTACTGGACGCGAAGACCGGGGGCGACATCACGCACCAGATCCTGACGCAGATCATCATGGAAGAGGAACAGCATGGCGAGCAGATGCTGCCGATCAGCTTCCTGCGCCAGCTGATCGGAATGTATGGCAATTCCATGCAATCGTTGATGCCGCCTTATCTGGAGGCAGCGATGGACCAGTTCCGCGACAATCAGCGCAAGCTGCAGGAAAGCTGGGGCAAGCCCGGTGGACAGGACGCCTTCGCCCGTCTGGCAGAGACCAACATGGCGATGTTCCAGGCCGCGGCAGAGGCGTTCATCCCGGCCACCCGCGCGGCCGGCGGGAAGCCCGGTGCAGCCGTCGTTGCCACCCCTGCCGAGAAGACGGAACTGGAAGCGCTCAAGGCCCAGATGGAAGCCATGCAGCGCAAGCTGGACGAGCTGGGCAAGTAGCCTCGCGAACGGATCTTACCCTCTCGACAGGGCGGCCGCGGGCAGGCAAGGCGCCGCCTTCCTTGCCCTGCCCGAGCTGAAAGCCGCCCTCATGCCCGCCATTCGCCACGCCCTCACCACACGCCGCGCCGACGATTTTGCCGCCTGGTTTCAGGAAGTGGTGGGCGCAGCCGACATGGCCGAGGAATCGGGCGTACGCGGCTGCATGGTCATCAAGCCATGGGGCTTCGGCATCTGGGAGCGGATGCAGCGCCTGCTCGACGCCCGGATCAAGGAAGCCGGCGTCGACAATGCCTATTTCCCCCTGTTCATCCCGCTGGCCAATTTCAACCGCGAGGCGGAGCATGTGGAAGGCTTCGCCAAGGAGATGGCGGTCGTTACGCACCACCGCCTGATCGCGGACGGGAAGGGCGGGCTGATCCCCGATCCCGACGCCAAGCTGGAGGAGCCACTGATCGTGCGCCCGACCAGCGAGACGATCATCGGCGATGCCATGGCGCGGTGGGTGCAGAGCTGGCGGGACCTGCCGTTGAAGCTGAACCAGTGGGCCAATGTGGTCCGCTGGGAGATGCGCACCCGCATGTTCCTGCGCACCAGCGAGTTCCTGTGGCAGGAAGGGCATACCGCACACGAGACCGCCGTAGACGCCCGGGCGGAGACCATGCGCGGGCTCGAGATGTACCGCTCCTTCGCGATCGAGCAATGCGCGCTTCCGGTGATCGCGGGCGAGAAGCCGGAGAATGAGCGTTTTCCCGGCGCGGTCGAGACATGGTCGATCGAGGGCATGATGCAGGACGGCAAGGCGCTGCAGGCCGGCACCTCGCATTATCTCGGCACCAGTTTCGCTCATGCCTCCGGCATCCGCTTCCAGGATCGCGAGGGCGCCCAGCAGCTTGCCCACACGGTCAGCTGGGGCATGTCGACCCGCATGGTCGGCGCGCTGATCATGACCCATGGCGATGATGACGGCCTGCGCGTGCCGCCGCAGTTGGCGCCCTGGCAGGTGGTGATCCTGCCGATGCTGCGCGGGGATGAGGGCGACGAGGCGCTGCTGGAATATTGCGCTCTGCTGAAGAGCGCCGCCGCCCGTGAGTGGGCGTGGGACGAGAAGCTGCGGGTGCTGCTCGACAGCCGGCCCGGCAAGGCCGCGGCCAAGCGCTGGGACTGGGTGCGCCGCGGGGCGCCCATCATCATCGAGGTCGGGCCGCGCGACATGGAAGGGGGCAGCGTCAGCCTGCTGCGCCGCGACCGGCTGTGGAACGAGGCCGGCAAGCCGGACTTCGCCGCTCCGTCGCGGGAGGAGGCGACCAGTTCACTGCCGGCTCTGCTGGAGGAGATCCAGGCCAGCCTGCTGGCGGAGGCGACCGCCCGGCGTGATGCGGCGATCGTGCGTGACATCACCTCGACCGACCAGCTGGCAGCCTATTTTGCAGAGGACCAGCGCTACCCCGGCTGGGCCGAGGTGCAGTGGTCGCGCCCGACCGGCGCGGCGCTGGACGCGATCGTGGAGCAGTTGAAGGTGCTGAAGCTGACCTTCCGCAACGTGCCGCTGGATGCGGCGCCCGCGGACGGCACCTGCCTGTTCACCGGCGAGCCGGCGGTGGAGCGGATCCTGGTGGCCCGGGCCTATTAGGCCAGACGGACAAAGTCGAACAGCAGCTTGACGTTGAGGGCGATGATCACCGCCGCAATGGTCCAGGCGGCGATGCGCAGCCATGCCGGGCTGGCAAGGTCGCCCATCTTCGCCCGGTCGGAGGTGAAGGCCACCAGCGGCACGATGGCGAAGGGTAGCTGCATCGACAGGATCACCTGGCTCAGCACCAGCAGCTGACCGGTGCCGCTCTCGCCATAAAGCGCGGCGACGATGCCTGCCGGGATGATCGCCAGCATGCGGGTGATCATCCGGCGCAGCCAGGCGGGCATGCGCAGGTTGAGGAAGCCTTCCATCACCACCTGCCCTGCCAGTGTGGCGGTGATGGTGGAGTTCTGCCCCGACGCCAGCAGCGCCACGGCGAACAGGGTGGAGGCAAGGCCGATGCCCAATGTGGGCGCGAGCAGGGCATAGGCGTCCTGGATCTCCGCCACCTCGGTCTGCCCGGTGGTATGGAACGCGGCGGCCGCCAGTATCAGGATGGCGGCGTTGACGAACAAAGCCAGCATCAGCGCCACCGTGCTGTCGATCGTCGCCCACTTCGCCGCATCGCGCTTGCCCGCGGGTGTTGGATCGAAGGCGCGGGTCTGTACGGCGGCGGAGTGGAGGTACAGATTGTGCGGCATCACCGTCGCTCCCAGGATGCCGATGGCGATGTAGAGCATGGCCGGGTTCGTCAGCACCTCGGCTCGCGGTACGAAGCCCGCCAGCACCGCCGATAGCTGGGGCTGCGAGACGATCAGCTCGTAAGCGAAGCAGCCGGCGATCACAAGCAGCAGGCTGACCACGAAGGCCTCCAGCCGGCGAAACCCGCGCTTCTGCAAGGCCAGGATCACCAGCACGTCCAGCGCCGTCAGCGCCACGCCGGCCACCAGGGGCAGGCCGAACAGCAGGTTGAGCGCGATGGCGGTGCCGATCACCTCGGCCAGGTCGCAGGCCACGATTGCGATTTCGCACATGATCCACAGGCCGATGGCGACTGGCTTGGAATAGGCATCGCGGCAGGCCGAGGCGAGGTCGCGGCCGGTGGCGATCCCGAGCCGGGCTGACAAAGCCTGGAGGATGATGGCCATGATGTTGGACAGCAGGATCACCGACAGCAAGGTGTAGCCGAACGCCGAACCGCCGGCGAGATCGGTCGCCCAATTGCCCGGGTCCATGTAGCCCACCGACACCAGGAAGCCCGGCCCGGCAAAGGCCATCATTTTGCGCAGCGGCGCCTTGCCGACCGGGACCGCGACGGATCGGAACACCTCTGGCAGGGAGGCCCCACCGCGTTTGCGCCAGCCTTCTTCCAGTCCCGCCGCCATTTCTTAGCCGTGGCTTAGTTTCTGGCGGAGGGCAAGGAGGCTATGCATCCACCCTGAACTCAGGCGGGGTGCGGGCGTTCCTCCCCCTTCCGCCGATGAAGGGCCAGCGTCAGCAGGAAGACGGCAAGCCCGCTCAGACCCAACAAGGCGCCGATCCAGCCGGTGGACGTCAGGCCGAACCCTGCGGCGATGGCCATTCCGCCCAGCCACGGGCCGATCGCATTGGCAAGGTTGAAGGCGCTGTGATGCGCCGCCGCGGCCAGCGCCTGTGCGTCGCCCGCGACATCCATCAGCCGGGCCTGCAGCACCGTTCCCCACCCGCCGGAAAAGCCGATCAGCGCCACGACGGGCACCAGCGTCCACAGATTGCCCGCGGCGACCGAGAACAGCGCCAGCGCCACGGCGCTGAGCAGCAGGGCAACCACTGCCGAGCGGTCGCCGATGCGGTCGGCCAGCCAGGCCCAGAACAGATTGCCGGCCGTCATGCCCACGCCGAACACCGCCAGCACGACCGGCACCAGCCGTTCGGAAACGCCGGTCACCTCCAGCATGGTGGAGGCGACATAGGTGTAGACGCAGAACAGCCCGCCAAAGCCGATCGCCCCGGTCAGCAGGGTCAGCAGCACCTGCGGCCGGCGCATCGCACCCAGTTCGCGCAAGGGGCTGGCGTTCGCGTCGGCCGGTTGGCGCGGCGCGAACAGGAACACCAGCAGGATCGTCACCAGCGCGAGCGCCGCCACCACGGCAAAGCCGCTGCGCCAGCCCAGCACCTGCCCCAGCCAGTTGGCCGCGGGCACGCCGATGATCGTGGCGACGGTCAGGCCGCTCATGACATAGGCTACCGATTGCGTCTTGCGCCCCTGTGGCACCTGCGCCGCGGCGACCAGCGCGGCGATGCCGAAATAGGCGCCGTGCGGCAGGCCGGAGACGAAGCGGAACAGCAGCAACGCCGGATAGCTGCCGGACAATGCGGACAGTCCGTTGCCCAGCGCGAACAGCGCCATCAGCCCCATCAAGAGCTTGCGCCGGCCGATCCTGGCCGCCAGCACCGCGATGGTCGGCGCGCCGACCACCACGCCCAACGCATAGGCACTGATCGCGTGGCCCGCCTGCGGCTCCGTCAGGCCCAGGTCGCGGGCGAAGAACGGCACCAGGCTCATGGCGGCGAATTCGGTCGTGCCGATGGCGAAAGCGCCCATGGCGAGGGCGAAGATCACCAGCGCCGGATTGGTGTGCGTCTCCGCGGCGGAGGACGGTTTCATGATCGGTGCGACCCCTGCTTGTGCAGCGCAGCACATAGACGCGGCGAGACGTGACGCAAGGGCAGGGGGGCTGGCTGAAGTTGACGCGCAAGGCGGCGAACGTGCGCCCAGTCTCGACGTTCGCGGCCGGGTGCCAGAGGGCTGAAGTTGACAACGTTGACGCGTTCCGCCGGTGGTTTTCCCACGGATGCGGAAGCGGCCGTGCGAGAAGGCCTGTATCGAGGGCCCGACTGCAGTCTGCCGGCAGTGTGAACTTCCGCCGCCAAGGCTGGTCGGCCCTTCGCACACGCACGATCGGCGATCGGTCGCATGTGCCTTCGGCGTTTGGCGTTGCAGCGGTCCGTCACGCGTTCGGAGCTACGCCGGCCAGGGGGCTGTAGGAAAATGGATTCCGCGGCGTGGGGCGGAATGCCGACGGCCTGTTCAAGCCGCCGGCATTCCGAGACTGGCAGTCGCCAGCCGGCGACAGGGCATGGGCACGACCGTGCGCCTTGTGCCCACCTATTCCTCAGCCGATCCGTACTCCGATGGCTGGCGGCGCTTGTCGGTGACGCCGCGCTGATTAAGGGCCTGGCGCACACGGTCCAGCAAATCGGCCCGGCGATAGGGCTTGCCCAGCACGTCCAGTCCCGACGCCTTCGGCCCTTCCGCAACCAGATCCTCATTATAGCCGGTCGTCATCAGGACCGGCAGCTCGGGATCGATCTTGCCGATTTCCTTTGCCAGCACGATGCCATTGATCCCGCCCGGCATGACCAGGTCGGTGAACAACAGGTCGATTGATCCCGCCGGTAGCTGCTTGAACAGCTCAAGAGCGGCTTCCCCGGTCTCGGCGGTCGAGACGAGGTAGCCCACTTCCTCGAGGATCTCGCGCGACAAGGCAAGGACATCGGGGCTGTCTTCAACAATCAGGATGTGTTCGGTCGGGCCAGCGTCCGGCGTCGCAACCATCTGTGCCCGTTGCGGCAGCGGCGGCTGGCTGTCGTCGGCCGTGGCGAGTGGAAACAGCATCCGCACAGTCGTTCCGCGGCCGACCTCGCTATTTATCTCCAAGCGACCGCGGGACTGTTGTACGAAGCCGGAGGCCATCGCCAATCCCAGCCCCGTGCCTTTGCCTGCTCCCTTGGTCGTGAAGAAGGGCTCGGTCGCTCGCTCCAGCACCTGCGCGGGCATGCCATCACCCTCATCCCTCACCTCGACGAAGATGTAGTCGCCCGGCATCAGCCCCTTGGCCGCCGCATCGCCGTTCAGGTGGAGCTTGCCCGTGACCAGCTCGACAACTCCGCCGTTCGGCATCGCGTCGCGCGCATTGAGCGCGATGTTCAGTACGGCCATTTCGAACTGTTCGGGATCGAGCACCGCCTTTGGCAGATTGCGCCGCAGGCTGAGGTGCAGTTCGACCTGTTTGCCGATCGCACTTTCCATCACATCGGCAAAGCCGTTGACGCAGGCACTGACATCGACCGGGCGCGGATCGAGCCGCGTTTTGCGGGCGAAGGCAAGCAATTGTCCCGTCAGCCTGGCACCTCGCTCGGCCGCACCCTTGGCGTTGTGCAGATATCTTGCGGACCGTTCATCGCTGATGCGCGCGATCGCCAGTTCGAGATTGCCGTTCACGACCTGGAGAAGATTGTTGAAATCATGCGCCAGACCGGCGGTGAGCTGCCCCACCGCCTCCATCTTCTGCGCCTGCGCCGACACTCGTTCGCTTTCCCGGCGGCGCGTGACATCGAGCTGGCTGGCAAAAAAATAAAGCAGGTTGCCCGAGGTGTCGTACACCGGTCCGATGAACACCGCGTTCCAGAACGGCGTGCCGTCCCGTCGATAGTTCAGGATTTCGAGCGCGATCGAATCGGTGGCCGCGATCGCATCGCGCAATTGGCCGACCATTTCGCGATCGGTTTGGGCACCCTGCAGGAAGCGGCAGTTGCGGCCGAGAACCTCGGCCTCCTCGTACAAGGTAAGGTCAAGGAACGCCTTGTTGGCGAACACGATCGGATTGTCGGGTCGATGCGGATCGGTCAGGATCATCGGCATCCGGGTCATCTCGATCGCCGCGAAGAACACATTGCTGCGGTCATCCAGGCCCGCCTTGGTGATCGTGGCTTCACGCCAATGATGCAGGCCCCGTGTCTCGATCGGCTCACGGGCGCCGACATCCATCGTCCCTTGCGCCGGAACCCCGGTGCTTTGTCCATTGCCATCGGTGCCCTCGGGCCGGGCCTGCTCGCTATCGTCCACGCATATCCTCTGTGCCGCTGAGCATCGGCAGAGACCCTGCCGACGATCAATTGCCAACTACAAACCTGCAATAAGGTTCTGCCTGTATCAGCCTGGGCCGCCAAAAAGGTGCAGTGGCTTGCCTGGCATACCCGTCCCGCGGAGCGCTGCCGACATACTCCCCGGTTCGGTCTTGCAAGTCGGAGTCAGTGAAGTGAAACAAATCCGCCACGCCGGTGCAATGATCGCAGATTAGCGGCTCGCAAGACGCAGGGCCAATCGTACGGCCCGCGCTGGGGGCTTAGATGACAACGATTTCACAAATTCGGTGCCGAGCGCCATCGCGCCGCGCAACTTTCCTCTCGGCGACCGTATCGACGCTGGCGCTCTGCGCCATGCCGGCCCACGCCCAGGTCGCGCCGCAGGAACTGGATGGGGGAGAGATCGTCGTCAGCGGCTCGGTCCTGCAGAACCAGGCGGAGGTCGAGACGAGGCGCAATGCGGTCGGGATCGTGGATTCCGCCAATCGCGACGAGATCGGTGCGCTGCCGGATATCACCATCGCCGAGAGCCTGCGTCGCATCACCGGCGTGACCACCGTCTACAATGACGACATCGGCCAGTTCGCCAGCATCCGCGGATCGCATCCCGACTTCGTGCCGGTGACGCTGAACGGCATGATCCTGGCGACCACCGGCGATCTGGGCGAGGGCACGCGCAAGGTGAACCTGCAGGTCATCCCCGGCGATGCGGTGCAGCAGCTGCTGGTCTACAAGACGCTGGCACCCAATCTGGAGGCGGGCGCCCTGGCGGGCCTGATCGACATCCGCACGATCAGCGCGCTGGATTCCGCTCGCTCCGTGCTGAGCGTGACCGGCGGGGCCAGCTATTCGACCTACATGGACGTGGACGACGACAACAGCTGGGGGCATGACAAGGACAGCCCCTTTGGCTACGCCTTCAGCGGCGTGTTCGCGCCCCGGCTCACCGCCGACGACAGCCTGGGCCTGGTGGTCACCGGCATGTACGAGATGCGCCCGCGCACGCAGTCGAACAGCTCCATTGTCGAACGGCTCTATTACACCGATGCCGGCGTGGCGACGACGCCCGACAGTGCCGACTGGAACGGTGTCGGCGTGCCGGAATCCTTCGTCACCCACAATTACACCAACCGGTTCACGAAGTGGGGCATCACTGCCCGGCTGGATTGGCAGCCGACCGACCGGGTGCAGTCCAGCCTGTTCGGCTTCGCCTATTTTTCCGAAGAGGAGGAGACGCGCAACACCAACCGCGCCTACCGCCTGGATCAGCCGCGCAACACGACGGCGACCACCGGCACCGTCCGGGCGCGCAGCGCCGATCTCCAGTGGCGCTGGAACACGTTCGAGCGCGACCAGCGCGGCATCCAGTGGCAGAACGACATGGCCATCGGCGATCGCGGGCAGCTGTCGCTCGACCTGAGCTACACCTATGCCTGGTTCCGGTCCGACCGGCCTTATGCCGCATTCGTCTACAATGCCGGCACGCGCCTCAGCTACGACCTCGACAATCTGCAGTCGCCTTTCACCTACGACAATCCCGATGCCTTCGTGAATCCTGCGAACTACGCCGTCAATTCCCTGTACCGCGACAGCCGCAAGGCGACGGAGGACGTGTATGAGGGCAAGCTCGATTACGCCTTCAACAATGGCATCGACGATCGCGGGCTGGGCTTCGCGACCGGCGCCGCCTATCGCGAGCTGAACCTGCAGCGCGACAATTCGGGCGTGAACTACGTCAACGGCGCCAGCCTCGAGGGCTATTCCTTCATCCCCAGCTTCACGTCACCCGGCTATGGCAGCAACACGCTGTGGCTGGATGCCGACGGATTCTGGAACGATGTCGTTCCCGGCGTGGCGGTGAACGAGGCGGCCACCCGCACGACCAATCTGCAGAACGACTACAGCTACCGCGAGAAGGTCGCCGCCGCCTATGTCGACCTGAACTATACCACGGACCAGTTGCGCGTGGATGTGGGCGCGCGGCTGGATCATGCCGAGTTCACCGCCTCCATGGCGCAGATCCTTGAAGGCGTGCTGCAGGACAATCCGGTGGGCAAGGACGGGGACGACACGCACCTGCTGCCCTATGCCACGCTGAACTGGTCGTTCACGCCCTCGCTGCGGTTGAAGGCGGCCGCGACCCAGACGCTGGGCCGCCCAAACCCGGAAACCATCGCCACGGTAGAGAATGTGGACGAGACCGAGCTGACCATCAGCCGCGGCAATCCCGACATCCAGCCGCGCCGGTCCACCAACCTCGACCTC
>Ga0210040_10008542_pt1 | contig 12112 bp, 6 predicted proteins | sample CryGeyCG12114_NA_FD_185462 | JGI IMG/M metagenome (GOLD analysis project Ga0210040, IMG submission 185462) | Groundwater microbial communities from aquifer - Crystal Geyser CG19_WC_8/21/14_NA (SPAdes) (version 2) | ecosystem: Environmental > Aquatic > Deep subsurface > Groundwater | place: USA... | reverse complement strand
GAAATGATTTTTCAACCGGTTCAGGTATAAACCTAGAGCATCAGAATTAATTAAATATAAACAAGAGCCTGTAAGAAATTGTATCTTACAGGCTCTTATTTTATAGCTTATACTAAGTACGATGAACCGCATTAAAACTACAATAGATACGGGCGGAAATAAACCGGTCTTGGTATTTCTGCACGGCTTCTGCGAAAGCAAGCAAATCTGGGAACAATTTACCCATCCTTTACAAACCCATTATCGCCTTATTTTAATCGATTTGCCGGGTTTTGGAGACAACACGGAGCCCCAGCCCAACTACACCATGGAAAGCAATGCGGCTTATGTCCGGGAAGTTTTAGCCGCTTTGGCAATCCAAAAATGTGTACTGATCGGGCATTCGATGGGGGGCTACGTGGGATTAGCTTTGGCCGAAAAATACCCCGAAATACTGCTGGGCCTAGTTCTGTTTCATTCCAGTGCTTTGCCCGATTCAGCGGAGAAAAAAGAGAGTCGGAATAAAACCATTGAGTTTATAAAGAAAAACGGCGTTGCTACTTTTATGGATACCTTCGTAGCGCCGCTTTTTTACGAAGGCAATCGGGAGAAAAATCAATCCGCTATCCAACTATTGGCGCAAATCGGCAAAAAAGGAACCCCGGCCGCCATAACCGGAACCATTGCCGGCATGCGCGACCGGCCCGACCGCACAGAAGTTCTAAAAAATATACCGTGCCCGGTGTTATTTATCGCGGGCAAACAAGATCCGGCGGTTACCCTGGAACAAACCTTGCAGCAATGCTACCTGCCCGCCATTTCCCATGCGTTGTTCCTGGACCAAACCGGCCACATGGGCATGTTTGAACATCCTGACTTAACCCGAAAATGGATAGTTGGTTTTGTAAACAGCCTTGATTTAAGTATTTAAACGAGAAGTTGCTAATATTTTGTAAGCACTGATAAATAGTTGCCGGAAAATAAATAAATTCGGTTTTTCAAGTAAACACAACATGATACGATTAGCGGCCTACCTGTTTTTAATAAGTTTTACCTACTTTAATTGTCAGCGGCAAACGCCAATTACGAATGCTACCACCAAGACTACTACAAAAGCTACCAGTACCAGCTCTAATATCCGATCTCGATTCGAAGATAAAACTTTGAAAACGGGAGCGGATCAGACCGAGAAGTATTTGCCTTATTTGCGCGGGAAGCGGATTGGCATGGTGGTAAACCCCACAGCGATCATTCATAAAACTCCTATTGTAGATAGCTTGAAAGCCTTGGGTATCAACATTGTAAAAGTATTTGGCCCGGAACACGGTTTTCGCGGAAACGCCAGCAATGGAGCAAAAGTGAGCGACGAAGTAGATGCGAAGACTGGTATTCCTATCATCTCGCTGTACGGTAAAAAACGGAAGCCCAGTAAAGAAGATATGGCCGATATCGACCTGCTGATCTATGACATCCAGGATGTGGGGGTGCGTTTTTACACGAATATTAATACGCTACGCGATGTCATGGAATCGTGTGCCGAACATAATGTGGAGCTCATGGTGCTGGACCGCCCCAACCCGCACGGCTACATGATCGACGGACCCATTTTGGATAAACAGTATTATTCCGGCATTGGTCAGTTTCCTATTCCGATTGCACACGGGCTTACCGTAGGCGAGTTTGCCCAAATGGTAAACGGCGAAGGCTGGATGGCCAATAACCTAAAACTTAAAAAACTTAACATCATCAAAATCGCCAATTACAACCATGACCTACCGTATGTGCTGCCGGTGAACCCATCGCCTAACCTGAACACCGCGCAGAGCATCATGCTGTACCCCAGCACCTGTCTGTTTGAGGGGACTATTCTAAACCACGGTCGCGGCACCTATTTTCCGTTCTCCATTATGGGGGCGCCTGCGCTGAAAGGCAAATACGAGTTCAGCTACACGCCCGTAGGCATCAAAGGCATGAGCGAGACGCCGCTGCACATGAATGAAGTCTGCTACGGCCTGGACCTGAGAAATTACGACGTGAAACAGCTCCGGAAGAAACGTCAAATAAATTTGGGCTGGATGATTGATCTCTACAACGCCTACCCGCAGAAAGAAAAATTCTTTGACTCATCTTACAGCAAGCAGATGGGCGTGATTGAGCGCCTGGCCGGCGTAGCCGATTTCCGGAAGCAGATTCAGGAAGGTTGGTCTGAGGAGAGAATCAGGGCCACCTGGCAGCCCGGCTTAGTCGCCTACAAAGAAATGCGGAAGAAGTACCTGCTGTACCCGTGATATTAAAAAGCTAACTGCCTTTTTTAGCTTCTATGATGGCTAAGAGATTTCCATAAATCAATTTAAATACCTTTACTGTTTTGAATGTAGGCATTAACAGCCTAGTGGGTGATGTGGTTTTAAACAGTAAGCAGGAAGCAAGTACTAAGTAAAATGAAAGACAATTTAGGAAGCTTAATTCTAGTAGGAAGCTTAATTCTAGTAAACTATAACCAAACATGTTACGTGCATCAACTTATTTAATTGCGTTGTTTTTAATTGTTTTAATAAATCTGAGTTGCCAGAAACAGGCTCCCGTGAAGAGTTTGGTTTCGGATGCTAGTAAGAACCATAGCAGTGCTGAGAGTGAAGGTATTGTGCCGGGAGTAAACCAGACAGAAAAGTACCTGACGTATCTGCGCGGCAAACGGGTAGGAATGGTCGTAAACCCAACCTCTATTATCGGGGGAAAAACTACCGTTGATAGTTTAAAGGCTTTAGGAATAAATATTGTAAAAATATTTGGTCCCGAACACGGGTTTCGGGGTAATGCTAGTGCCGGTGCCCACGTGGGCGATGAAGTGGATCAGAAAACCGGTATTCCGGTTATTTCTTTATACGGTAAAAACCAGAAGCCTACCCAAGAATCCCTGGCGGATATTGATATTATGGTATTTGATATCCAGGATGTAGGAGCGCGGTTTTATACTTATATTGCTACTATGCACCGAGTAATGGAAGCTTGTGCCGAGAGTAATAAAGAGTTGTTAATTCTGGATCGGCCCAATCCAAATGGGTATTTAGTAGATGGTCCGGTACTAAATATGCAGCTCAAGTCCGGTATTGGCATGCACCCGGTGCCTATTGCGCACGGCCTGACGGTGGGAGAATACGCCCAAATGATAAATGGGGAAGGCTGGCTGGCTAATAAAATTGCGTGTAAAATAAATATTATTAAGGTAGCTAACTATAAACACGACCTGCCCTATACGTTACCGGTAAATCCCTCGCCCAATTTAAATACCGCTCAATCTATTCTTTTATATCCGTCGCTGTGTCTGTTTGAAGGCACCATTATTAGCCAAGGACGCGGTACTTATTTTCCGTTTACCGTCTTGGGTAACCCGGAGCTGAAAGGCAAATATGCTTTTTCATTTACTCCGGTTGGTATTCAAGGCATGAGCGAAACACCCTTGCATCAGGACCACGCTTGCTACGGCTTAGATTTAAGGAAATATGATACGGATCAGCTAAGAAAAAGCCAGCAACTTAATCTAAGTTGGCTTCTGGAAATGTACCAGGCATATCCTTATAAAGAAAAGTTTTTTGACTATAAGCAAAGCAAACAAATGGGGAACTTCGATAAACTGGCGGGAACAACCCTCCTGAAAGAACAAATTATTGCCGGAAAGTCAGAAAAAGAAATACGGCAGAGTTGGGAGCCAGGTTTAAGCCAATTTAAGCAAATGCGGACCAAATATTTGCTTTATCCCTGAAATACCTAGATGTAAGATGTTTTTCTATTTATGCTGTTGCAGTTCACAGATAGTAATCTTTTAATAAATTATTATCTCCGATTGATGGCTGCGGAAATATCTGATTATTAATGACATTTCATTCGTTAGTCTATTTTAGTATCTGCGTTTTTATATTTTTTTATTAAAATAGTGGCATAAACATGTTTCACTATTGTTTATTTTATAAAGTTTTATATAAACTTATAACTATTAATATTATCGTCTAAATTAAAAGCCTCAAATAGAATTTATTTAGTGTTTTATTGTCTGGCTTAGTAAATTTTAACTATTATTGATAATTATATTTTAAAATTATAGTTAAATAGTTAAAATGTAAACGCAGAATAAGTAAAGATGTATCTTTAAGTAATTAATTTAATATAAAATGTTCCTTAAAGAGTCGAAATAGATTAAGTGATTGAATTAACAAAAAGTTACAGGAAATTTCGGCTAAGGTTTATACCGATTTAATTAAACATCCTTAATTAGTAAATTTAAATAATTTAAAAATATACGGCATCGGGTAGCCTGTACCTACTTATTAAAACGCATTAAATCTTTACGCTTATAAATTTAAATTCTTATCTTTTTTATCAACTTAAAACAAACATTCATGAAAAAAAGGCTACTCACCTTTGTTTTGTTTATGGTCTTCCTGACAATGCAAGTCAGAGGCCAGCAAATAGCAGTAAGTGGTAAAGTAACTTCTGCCGAAGACCGATCGGCCCTGCCGGGCGTTTCTGTAATTGTTAAAGGAACAAGTTCTGGCACTAGCACCAATGCCGATGGTAACTATACGCTTAGCGTTGCGCCAGGTCAAGTACTGGTTTTTTCATTTATCGGGATGGCTTCAGTAGAACGTACTGTAGGTGCGAATACTACCCTTGATGTTGCTTTGTCACCAGATGCCAAAAACCTGAATGAAGTAGTGGTAACCGCTTTAGGTATTACCCAGGAAAAAAAGGCTTTACCTTATGCCGTTACTGAAGTAAAAGGCGCTACTGTTGCGCAAACGCAACGCGAAAACTTTATTAACGGTTTGGCCGGGCGTGTAGCTGGAGTAGATGTAACTTCCACTTCGGGTGTTCCAGGTTCCTCTTCTTCTATTATGATTAGAGGGGTTAGTTCTTTGAGCGGTAGTAACCAGCCCTTATTCGTGGTTGATGGCTTACCTATTAATAACAGTACCTTTAATACGGGAGCTTTGGCTTCTGCTTCCAATTCAGCTACCTCATTTGAAAACCGGGCTACTGATTTTTCTAATCGGGGAGCCGATATTAACCCGGAAGATATCGAAAGCATCACGATATTAAAAGGTCCGGAAGCATCGGCTTTGTATGGCATTGATGCTTCTTCCGGCGCTATTGTAATTACTACCAAAAGAGGTAAAGCTGGACCCGGGCAAATTAATTACAGCAATAGCTTTAGAATAGATAAATTATATAAATACCCGGTAATACAGCAAGTTTATGGCCGAGGAACTTCTGGGGTAACCGATGAAGGAACAACCATAGTAAGTTACTTTGGCTCACCTTATCCGGAAAATACGCAATTTTATGATAATGTCGGTAATTTTTTTCAGAATGCTTTTACTCAAAAGCATAATCTTTCTTTTTCCGGAGGCGCCGACAGGTCCACCTATCGTATTGCTGGTTCTTATACAGGTCAGGAAGGCGTAATGCCCGGCACCTCTCTGGATAAACTAAATGTTTCTTCGGCTATAACCTCTACGTTAAATAAACTAATATCTACTGATTTAAGTTTTAACTATACTTACTCCGATAACAATTCGGCTTTAAAGGGTGAAGGTGGGCCTATGCTGGGATTACTGGGTTGGCCGTCTAATGACGATGCAAGTGTTTACCTGACACCTACCGGAGAAAAAAGGGTTTTTTCCACCAGTACCTCAGAAGTGGATAACCCGTTTTTTAACGTTAATAGTAATAAAAGTAATAATATTGTAAATAGGTTTATCATTAATTCTCGGGTAACTATTGATCCTACTTCGTGGCTCAAATTTGTTGGTAATGTTGGTTTCGACTATGGCAACGAAAGAATAACCCTGGTGCGGCACCAAGAGTCTAATTACGGTAAATCAAGAGGTGGTATTTTTGACCAGGCCAATAGTACCAGCAGAATTGCAAATATTCAGTACTATGCCCAGTTTACAAAATCTTTATTTGCGGATAAATTTCACGCTGATTTAAAGCTGGGTAGTGCCATTAAAGATGAAAATTATTATACTCAGGCTGTAACCGGCGAATCTTTCCTGGCGCCAAACCTTTATTCTATCGAAAATACCGATCCAACCAAGCATAGAGGTAAAAATACGCTTACCCAGCGGCGTTTAGTTGGCGCGTTTGGTAACCTAACCTTAAATTATGGCGATCTGCTATATCTGAATTTTTCCGGCCGTAACGACTGGAGCTCCACTTTACCGGTTCAGAATAATTCTTTCTTTTATCCGTCAGCTGGTGTAAGCTTTGTTTTTACCGAGCTTGGCCATTTAGCTACAGCTAAAAATGTGCTTTCGTTTGGTAAACTAAGGGCCTCAATTGCGCAGGTTGGTAAAGATGCGCCTCCCTATAAAGTGCGTACTTCTTTAGAATCGGCCCCTACTACCGGTGGCGGTTTTCGTTATTCATTTACCGGGCCCAGCTCTGATTTAAGGCCCGAAATGACAACCTCTTACGAGTTTGGTACCGAACTGAAATTCTTTAATAACCGGTTCGGAATAGATGCTACTTATTTTAATAAAAAATCAGTAGATCAGATTGTATCTAACCTGCGTTTAAGCTACGCTACCGGTTTTGTGCTGCAAGCATATAATGCCGGCGAAATGAAAACCGAAGGTGTTGAGCTACAGTTAAACGCTACCCCGGTTCAGGCAGGGGATTTTTCTTGGGATGTGTTGGCTAATTTCACCCACCTTTGGAGTGAATTAGGAAAATTGCCGGAAGGGGTTACGGAATATTATAATTCTGATACCTGGTTAGCCGGTAATGTTAGGGGTGGAGCCAGAATAGGAGGGCCATTAACTACTTTAACCGGTTTCGATTATTTGCGCAACAATAATGGGGAAATCTTAATTAATCCGGCTAATGGTTATCCAATGCGAAATACCACGGATTGGGTTATTATCGGTGACCGGCAACCGGATTTCACCGCTGGTTTAACCAATAACTTCAATTATAAGAATATTTCCTTAAGCTTCTTGCTAGATATTAGAAGAGGCGGTGACATCTATAATGCTACCGAACACTGGTTAACGTTGCGAGGATTAAGTACCAGAACCCTCGACCGGGAGCAGCAAAAGATTTTTCAAGGAGTTTTGAAAGATGGTTATGAGAATACCGCTAATCCTACCCGCAATGTCATTGTGGTAGATCCTTCCCACGATGCAGCTTCTTTCTACTCAAGTACCAACACCCCTGATGTTATGTTTATAGAAAAAGATATAAACTGGTTGCGTTTACGCGATGTTACCTTGGGGTATAATTTCCCGGCTGCTTCTTTACAAAGAGTCAAATTTATTAAAACAGGCAGTGTATTTATAACGGGTACCGATTTATTCCTGATTACAAATTATACCGGTTTAGACCCAGTAGTAAATGGAAATTCCGCCGCAACCGGTGGTAGTGGTGGCGCCGGGGTAGATTATGGTAATTTGCCATTACCTATGGGCTTAAATTTTGGTATTAAAGTTGGATTTTAATTAAACAATAAAATGATAAATAATAACCGAATTAAGAGAAACATACTTTGTGTTTCTCTTATAACTGCCAGCTTATTTTTTTCTACTGGTTGCGAAGAATACTTAGATGTAAACACTAACCCCAATGCCCCGGACCAGGTTGTAGCACCGCACTTGTATTTACCAGCTATGCAATCGGAATTAGCTCTGGGTATACAATTCGATTCCCGGTATTTAGGTAAGTACGTGCAAAATTGGGTAAGCCGCGATGTGGACATTACCTGGGATTTACACGGATACGCCGCCGGCAGTGATGCGGCTGGCCAACTCTGGCGCGCGGCCTACTACAGCTTCGGGGCAAACCTTACCGATATGATTACCAAAGCCGAAGAAGAAAAGAAATATGACTTTGTGGGTGTAGGTTATATTATGCGGGCACTGGGTTGGCAAATTATTACCGATTATCATGGCGAAGCTGTTGTTTCGGAGGCCTTTAATTTCCAGGAAAGTTATAAATATGATACCCAGGAGTTTATTTACGGAGAAGTAAAACGCTTAACCGAATTAGGTATTTCTTACTTGGAACGAACAGATGGGGTGGGACCGGAAGTTTCGCTCTTAAGTCGTGGAGATTTAATTTATGGCGGTGACCGGGCAAAATGGATTAAGTTTGCTTATGGGTTATTAGCAATCAATGCCCATCATTTATCCAATAAGTCTTCCTATAATCCAGCTCAGGTTATAGAATATGTAAATAAATCACTAGCCAGTAATGCCGATGATGCTTCTGTTCGTTTTCAGGGATCGGTAAGTGATGATACTAATTTTTTTGGTCCCCGAAGAGGAAATTTAAATACTTTCCGGCAATCTTATTTTATAGTTGGTTTATTGGATGGTACTAATTCTACTTTTCGGGATCCGGACTTAACTGATCCGGTGTTTACCGGGGAACACTTAAAAGATCCCCGTTTGCCGGTAATGCTGTCTCCGTCGCCGGATGGGGAATACCGAGGGGTTTTTCCTAGTATTGGCATGAATAATCAGTATTCGGTTGCCTCCGAACGCCCTAAAAATCTTTGGAACACCGAAACTGATGTAGTGGCGGCAACTGCTCCGGGAAAATATCTCTTTGGCAATGATACCAGATTTCCTATCATGACCTATGCCCAGCTTCAGTTTATAAAAGCAGAAGCGGCTTACCTAAACAACGATAAAGCGCTTGCTCTGGATGCCTATACCAAAGGAGTTAATGCCCACCTGGATTTTGTAAAGACTTTTACCACCGATGCTACCTTTAACCAGAGAAGAGAAGCTTATACGGCTAGCCCGGCTTTAATTCCAGCAACGCCTGCCGACCTAACCTTGTCTAAAATCATGTTGCAAAAATACATTGCGCAATGGGGATGGGGCTTTATCGAAACCTGGTCAGATTTAAGAAGATATCATTATACCGAAAATGAGCAGCACCAAGGCGGTAATGCCTTAGGTGTAGCAGATGAAAATGCGGCTGATAATGTTTTCCGTGGATTTATGTTGCCTACGACCCTCTATAGTGTAAATCAAGGAATGCCGGCTTATCGGGTACGGCCTAGGTTTAATTCCGAATACATGTGGAACCGAGCTGCTTTAGATCCAATTGGTGGTTTAAAAGATGAATATCATACCATGGAAATGTGGTTCAGTAAAAAAGAATAATACTTAAAACCGAAGAACATGAATAAGATATATTATAAGACTTTTGCTATTCTGTTATTAGCTGTTTTTTTAGGGGCCTGCGAAAATAATGCAATTGATGAACATACCACCCCGTTTACTTCCGGTGCTTTAATTAAATTCTTTACCCAGGCGGAAGGTGCTCCCCGTGTAAATTTTTACCTGAACGACCAAAGAATTACCGCATCAACTCCTACAACAACTAATATACCGCTGGGACTTGCCTACGGAGCCGCTTTTCCGGCTAATGGCTATGTAAGCGTACCTACCGGAGATTTAACTTTAGCGGTAATGGATACGGTTACTTCGGAAACTAAAGGTAAAGCAGATTTACTTACGTCAACTTCCGCCAAGCTGGAAGATAAAGTAAATTACTCGGCTTATCTGGTTGGTACCGCCGGGAATTATGAAACGTTTGTCGTTAAAGATAACCTGCCACCGGATAATTTCAACCAAATCTACTTTAGATTTGTGAATACGATGGTTAACCTGCCTTTTAACGTAGATGTGGTTGCTTTTCGCCCGGCTGTGGCGGCAACTGCAACCAGCCCGGCTGTTCCCGAACTTCGAATCCCGTTAGCTACTAACATGGCTTATAAACAGTACGGCGACTACGTAGAATTACCTGCCGGTAGTTACCGGTTTATACTTTACCAGGCCGGTACTACTAAGATATATGCCAATTATCCATCGGCTACTACATCTCTTTCTCTAACTTCACTCGGACGGGTTTATTCGTTTTTTCTGCGTGGTACCTATGCGGCAACTCCTAAAACAACCAACCTTGATTATTGGCGGGAGCGGTAAATTTTTAACTGATTTGTTTTTAATGAAAGAGCCACTAAAAGTGGCTCTTTCATTAAAAACTGTAATTGTGCTTTTACTTTGTTGTTGTAGCAAATCTGATGTTATGCAATACAAACAACTAAACATTTTTAATTACCCCACTTTGCCGCTGTTCCTGTTTTTAAAGGAATCATCATATAGTTACTCATACTTAGTGTAAATCTGATCATTTTGAAAATTTAAAGATCGATAATTTAAGATCTTCATACAAAGTAAGTTATATACGTATGTCTTGCTGATTTTTGACTTAATATTAAACAAGTTTGCGTTTTCGTGTAGGTTTAAGAAAAAGTTAGTTAGATTTATTTGTTGATATTCATTCTATTAAGTTTATTGTGCTGCTTTTTGCGTTTTTTCTGAATTTAAGTGTGGTCTTCTGAGATAATGCGGTGTTTAACATATTTATGGGCCTTTCTACTCTTACCGGTTTTAGGTAGAGGGCAAGCCTTCCAATTTGCCTTTGTTTCGGATACCCACATTGGTAACCCCATCGCTGCCGAAGATTTACGGCGCACGGTGCAGGATATAAATGCTAACCAAAATTTAGCTTTCGTGGTGCTTACCGGCGATATAACGGAGTTTGGCTCCGACGATGAACTCAGTCTGGCAAAGCAAATGCTGGATAGCCTGAACAAACCGTACCATATTATCTCGGGCAACCACGATTCCAACTGGTCCGAAAGTGGCAGCAACAGCTTTCGTACTGTCTTTGGGCGCGAGACCTTTGCTTTTATGCACGGCGACTATTTGTTTACCGGCACCAGTTCCGGTCCCAACATGCGCATGGGGCCCGGACAAGTTCCCCGGGAAAATATTGTACAGCTCGATTCTGTTTTAAACCACCTGCCCGATCCGAACACACCGGTTATCTACCTCAATCATTATCCCCAAACTTCCAATCAGAATAATTGGTACGAAGCCCTGGACCGGTTAAAGCAACGCAATGTGCAACTGCTGTTATGCGGGCACGGGCATAATAACCGTAAAATGAGTCTGGAAGGCATACCAAGTGTAATGGGACGTTCGAACCTGCGGGCCAAAGATAATGAAGGCGGTTATAATATTGTTACGTTTAAAGATAGCATTGCCACTTTCGAAGAAAGACGATCAGGGACGCAAACGCAAACCAAATGGGCTGAAGTTGCTTTAGTGAATCACTATTTCGCCAAAGATACCACTAGGTATGCACGGCCATCTTATACGGTAAACTCCCAATACCCGCAGGTTAAAAAAGTTTGGGAATACCAGGATAAAAGCGATGTGGGTGCTGGCACTGCTACGTTTAAAGATTTTATTATTGCCACCAACACCAACGGTTTAATTTATGCCCTGAATAAAAAAGACGGTAAGCCAAAATGGTCTTTCCAGACCAATGGTAAAATATATTCTACGCCAGCGGTAACCAATGGCTACGTGGTAGTGGGGTCTTCCGATAAAAATATTTATTGCTTAAACGCCAGGAATGGTAAACTAATCTGGAAAACAGCTGCTTTAAAACCAATTGTGGCTTCTCCGGTAATTAAAAACAAAGTAGCTTATATCGGCGGTTCGGACGGGCATTTCCGGGCGTTGCGCTTGCAAGATGGAAAAGTTATCTGGGATTTCGATCAGGTAAAAGGGTTTGTGATAACTAGGCCCTTGCTGCACGCAGGTAAAATTTATTTTGGTGATTGGGCAAATGAGTTTTACGCGTTAGATGCTAAAACCGGTAAGCAGGTTTGGAAATGGACCAATGGAGCTACTAATCGTATGTACTCGCCGGCCGCGGTTTACCCGGTTGTCGCCCACGGCCGCATCTTTATCGTGGCTCCGGACCGTTACATGACCGCATTTGATGCCGCTACTGGTAAAGTTATCTGGCGGAAGCAAATGGAAGGTACGCGCGTGCGGGAATCAATGGGTTTATCCGCAGATAAGTCTTTGGTTTACGTGAAAACCATGGATGGGCAACTGGTTGGTATTTCTACCACTGCCAATGACATGCAAATTAGTTGGAAATCAGAGTTGCAATTGCCTTATGAATTAAATCCAGCGGCCATTGTAGAAAATAAAGGCGTTATCTTAGTGCCCACGCATTCGGGTTTGGCTTGTGCCGT
>Ga0210040_10008541_pt1 | contig 12113 bp, 9 predicted proteins | sample CryGeyCG12114_NA_FD_185462 | JGI IMG/M metagenome (GOLD analysis project Ga0210040, IMG submission 185462) | Groundwater microbial communities from aquifer - Crystal Geyser CG19_WC_8/21/14_NA (SPAdes) (version 2) | ecosystem: Environmental > Aquatic > Deep subsurface > Groundwater | place: USA... | reverse complement strand
GCCTTACCCAGCTTGGCAAGCACAGCGACCTGCCGATGGCGCATGTCGTCGAACTGATCGACTGGGCGACCGGCGGTCCGGTACCACCCGGCCTGTCCCACCTGAAAACCAGCGGAGACGAATAATGACGCAGATTTCCCTAGCCGAGGCCGAGGCCGTGATAGCCGGAGCATTCGAGAGGGGGGCGGTGGAAGGCTGCGCTCCGCTCACAGTAGTAGTGCTCGATCCGGGCGGCCATGTTGTGGCGCTCGCACGTGCCGACGGCTCCTCCACTTTGCGGCCCGCCATCGCCATCGGCAAGGCGGCGAGCGCGCTCGGCCTTGGAATGTCCTCGCGCAAGGTGGGGGAGATGGCTGCCGACCGGCCGACCTTCTTCGCCGCGCTGGGGGCTATCGCGCCCCATGGACTGATCCCGGCCGCCGGCGGGCTGATCATCAACGGGGAGGACGGATCTCCGATAGGTGCCGTGGGGGTAACTGGCGACGTGTCCGATAATGATGAAATCTGCGCGCTCGCCGGGATCGCCAGGGCTGGCCTGCATACCAATTGAGAGGCAAAAATGAACAAGGCCGTCGAACGCGCCGGGCTCAGCGTAGCGCCCGAACTGGTCCGATTCCTCGAAGACCGCGCCATCCCCGGCACAGGGGTGGACGCTAAGTCATTCTGGGACGGGCTGGCACTGCTTTACGCGCGTTTTACACCGGAGAACCGAGCCCTGCTCGCCCGGAGGGACGAATTGCAGTCGGCTGTCGACGGCTGGAACCGCACTCATCGCGGACAGAACTTCAACCGCGAGGCCTACGTCGGCTTCCTCCGCGAGATTGGCTATCTCGTACCCGAGCCGGAGGGTTTTCGGATCAATCCGCTGGGCGTTGACGACGAGGTCGCAGCAATCGCCGGGGCGCAGCTTGTCGTGCCGATCCTCAATGCCCGCTTTCTGCTCAATGCGGCGAATGCGCGCTGGGGAAGCCTCTACGACGCGCTCTACGGGAGCGACGCGATTCAGGAGCCGAGCGCGGCACAGGGCTATGATGCGGTGCGCGGCGCCGAGGTCATCGCCTGGGGGCGCCGCTTCCTTGACGACGCGGTACCGCTTACCGGCAAAAGCCACGCGGAGGTCGACAGCTATTGCGTGCTCAATGAGGAATTGCGACCGGCACTCGTAGACCCCTTTGCCCTTGCCGGATATAGCGGGTCGGCCGAAGCTCCAACGGCGATTCTGCTTCGTCACAACGGCCTGCATATTGAGATTAGGATCGACCGGAGCCACGCGATCGGTCGGGCGGATCGCGCCGGCATCGCCGATGTCGTGCTGGAATCGGCGCTGACCACGATCTGCGACCTCGAGGATTCGGTCGTGGCGGTCGATGCCGAGGACAAGGTCACTGCCTACGCCAACTGGCTCGGCCTGATGCAGGGCAAACTCGAGGCGACTTTCGCCAAGGCCGGACGTCAGGTGAGGCGCCGGTTGGCAGAAGACCGCGAATACAAGGCACCCGATGGCAGCGCCCTCGTTCTTCCGGGGCGCAGCCTCCTGTTCGTGCGCAATGTCGGCCACCTGATGACCACCCCGGCGTTGCGGCTGGAGGATGGCAGCGAAGCTTTCGAAGGGATACTCGATGCCGTCGTGACAACTTTGGGCGCACTGCACGATCTGCGTGCCCCGGGCGGCTCGCGCAACAGCCGCGCCGGGTCAATCTATATCGTCAAACCCAAGATGCACGGACCCGACGAGGTCGCCTTCACCAACCGCCTGTTCGATGCGGTTGAGGACCTGCTCGGCCTGGACCGCCACACGATCAAGGTCGGCGTCATGGACGAAGAGCGCCGCACCAGTGCTAATCTGGCCGCCTGTATCGAGGCGGTGAAGGACCGGATCGTGTTCATCAATACCGGCTTTCTCGATCGCACAGGCGACGAGATTCACACATCGATGGATCTCGGCCCGATGTTGCGCAAACCCGACATCAAAAATGCCGAGTGGATGCGGGCCTATGAGGACCGCAACGTGCTGATCGGCCTGCGGCACGGCTTCTCGGGCAAGGGACAGATCGGCAAGGGCATGTGGGCGGCGCCCGACCGGATGCGCGAGATGCTCTCGGCCAAGATCGGTCATCCCCACGCCGGCGCGAACACCGCCTGGGTGCCGTCGCCTACGGCGGCAACCTTGCATGCTACGCATTATCACCGAACCGACGTGTTCGAGCGGCAGCTGGAGCGGGGCAAGGAAGCGATACCCCCACTCGCCTCGCTGCTGACGCCACCGCTGGCATCCGGCAGCGGCTGGTCGCGGGAAGAGACCCAGCGCGAACTCGAGAACAATGCGCAAAGCGTTCTTGGCTATGTGGCACGATGGGTCGAGCAGGGAGTCGGATGCTCCAAGGTGCCCGACATCGATGATATCGGGCTGATGGAAGATCGCGCGACGCTGCGCATCTCCTCACAGCACATTGCGAACTGGCTCCGGCACGGCGTAGTCGAGGCGCAGCAGGTCGACGACGCGCTTCGACGTATGGCAGCCAAGGTCGATGCGCAGAATGCCGGCGATCCCGGCTACACGGCGATGGCGGGTACCGATGGCAACAGCTTTGCCTTCGCGGCGGCCTGCGCACTGGTATTCGAGGGCGCCGGCCAGCCGAATGGCTATACCGAGCCGCTGCTGCACCGGTTCCGTACTGCGGCGAAACGCTCCACGACGTAGTTGCCCCGCGTGGGGTGGAGGAGTTCCGGACCGGCGTGCCAATTACCGGCCGCTCGCCCACATCTTCTGCGAAATTAAAACACCAGGTAATAAACTTCTGGGCTTCGCAGCGGGCGTGCATTCCCGGGATACGGCCTGCTGGTTCCTGAGTTTGGTCTGCATTGCCCGCTCAGTCCCAAGTCTATTTCAATATGGCTATAATAACTTGTGAACGCACGATTCATGCGGTAAGTCGGTGTGACAAGGCCCGCATGCGCGACCCGACTGGTGTTTCCCGCACGGACAGAGGCCTGAAAATTGGGAGACGAGATCTTGCAACAGCGCGCATCTCCACCTTTGTTTTTCACGGCTCGCCTGCCCCGCCTGGCGATCGCTGCAACTACCGCGCTGCTGCTTGTGGCCTGCTCGCACGCAGGGCCGGGCGTCCGCGCGTCCCGCGATCTGCAATTCTACGGGATGCGCTCGACCATTGAGCTCGCCCCCGTTCACTACGCTATCGACGCCCTGGGTGCTTCGCAGACCGAAGTTCGCCACGGGGGCGTTCCCAATCTCTTCACCGCCACGGATGGTCCGCTGGCCGACCTAGCAGGCCATGCCGAGACGCAGGTGCTGCGCAACTCATTGCAGAATCCCGACGTCCGCATCCTGCTGACGATTACCGAGGGACACTACCGTGTGATCGCGCGCCGTTCGGCGGGGATCGAGACTGTGGCGGACCTTGCGGGCAAACGCATCGCAACCATGAACGGCACCTCGGCCGCGTTTTACCTGCACAAGGTTCTCCTTCAGGCGGGGCTCGACGAAGCGGATGTGGCGATCACGTCCACGCCGCGGCCGCACGATATCTCCCGTCTGCTGATCAATCGTGAGGTGGATGCGCTGGCGATCTGGGAGCCGGAGGCGCAGATCGCCGTCGCGGCGCTGGGCGAGGATGCTGTCATCCTCGATCCCGATGTCGGTTATAGCGAATTGTACAATCTCCACACGACGGCGGCGCATCTTGGCGATCCTGCGATGCGGGCGCGGATCGTCGACTACGTGGCAAGCGTGATCGCGGCGCAGCGAGCGGTTGTCGAACGGCCCGGCCCGGCCATTGCGCTCGTCTCTGAGGCGAGCGGATATCCAGCCGAACTCATCGAACGGAGCTGGCAGCATCACAGCTTTCCGGGCGCGCTTTCGCCGGCGCTGCTCGACACATTGGTCGAGGAGGATGCCTGGCTGGCCGCACAGGAAGGCCGGGAACCGCGCAGCCGCGAACAACTGACGCAGTTGATTGACGGGTCGGTGGTCACGGAGGCCAAGGCGCAACTTGAAGCCCGCTGAGCAGAAAAAGAGAGTTTGGGAGGGAAGTGACAATGATGTTCGAAATGAATTCCGCCCGGACCGCAAGACATCGCTCGCGCTGGCTTTTCTTCGCCACGACCAGTGCCGCCTCGCTGAGCGTCGCAATGCCCGTCGCAGCCCAGAACGCGAGGGAAGGGACCGACCTTGAGGATGCCAGTGTGCAGCCCGACACGATCGTCGTGACGGGTTCGCGCATCCGCCGCGACGGTTTCGAAGCACCTACTCCGCATACCATCGTGTCGAGCGAGACGATCGCGAACCTCGGTCAGGTCAATGTCGGTGAAGTGCTCACGACCATCCCCCAGAACACCTCGTTTCAGTCGGACACCAATGCCGGGCCGAGCGTCGGCTCCAGGGCCAGCTCCAATATCGGAGCGACCTATGCCAACCTGCGCGGGCTCAATCCCTTCTACGGTACGCGCACGTTGACGCTGGTGGATTCGCGTCGCTTCGTGCCCACCTCCGACAGCGGCGCGGTGGACGTCAACCTTGTTCCCACCGCGCTGATCGAGCGGGTCGAGACGGTCACCGGGGGCGCCTCTGCCGCTTACGGCTCCGATGCCATTGCCGGAGTCGTAAACATCATCCTCGACAGCGATTTCGAGGGCCTGAAAGGCCAGGTCGACTTCGGCATGACCACGCGCGGCGACGGCGAATCCTATCACGGCGCACTCGCGGCGGGCACGTCCTTCGCGGGCGACCGGGGCCACGTCGTCGTAAGCGGCGAGTACCAGAAGAACAAGGCGGTGGGCGATTGCTCCGAGGTGCGCGACTGGTGCGCGGAGAGCTGGGACGTGTTTTCCAACTCGCGGGTAGTGGTCAATGGCGTGCTGTCCGGGTTCAACATGCCGGGCACGCCCACCTACGGTCAGCCCAATTTCGTTCTCGCGCCCGATTCCAAGCTCGCCTACAACACAGCCAACGGCGTTATCCGCGATCGCGCCAGCACGTCTCCCGCGGCGCGCGACATGGTATTTGACGAATCCGGAACCTCGCTTTCGCCCTTCGATGCGGGGCTGTACCGGCAGATCACGCAGATCGGACCGCGATCGGGCGGTGACGGCCCGTCCAGTTTCGCGGATTCAGCCCTGCGCACGCCGATTGAACGCTTTGCCCTTTTCGGCAGCGCCAGCTACGAACTGAGCGACACGCTGGGGGCGACGGTTCAGGCTTCCTATGGCGAGAGGGAGGCAGTGGCCACAGGCATCGCGCTCGGCCCGAACTCGGTCACCTTATTTCGCTCGGACAACGCGTTTCTGTCGCCCGAGGTCGCGGCACTGCTGGGCCCCAATACCACATTCACTCTGGGCAAAGATCTCGATGCCCAGATCCCCAACATCAATTCCGCACGCGCCACCACGGGCCGTGCGGTGTTCGGCCTGAATGGCGAACTGGGCACCGCCGATTGGACCTGGGACGCATATTACCAATATGGCCGGAACACGCGCCACCAGGAACTCAGCCGCTCCCGAGTGGACAGTTTCTTCGGATTCGCCATCGATGCGGTGCGCGATCCGGAGAGCGGGGACATCGTCTGCCGTGCCGAACTGCAGGGCAACGCAGCGGCGCAGGGTTGCGTACCGATTAACCTGTTCGGGTTTGACAACCTGACGCCGGAGGCGATCGACTATTCGTATCGCAGCGCGACCGAAGACTTCAGGTACGAACAGCATGTCGTCGCGTTCGCGATCCAGGGCGATCTTTTCGCCGGGTTCGGGGCGGGGCCGGTCGGCGCCGCCGCGGGCGCCGAATACCGGGCGGATTCGGGCGAGGTCACGCATGACGACGTGCCCTATTACGACCAGTTCGCGCTCAGTTTCGGGCAGGATTACAGCGGCCGGATCGAGGTGATCGAGGGATTCGGTGAACTCAACGTGCCGGTCCTGGCGGATCTGCCGGGCGCCAATCTGCTCGAGCTGAACGGTGCAGCCCGCTACACGCGGACCAAGAGCACGAATGGCATTACGGACGAGTCGCGTTCGGCCGGAACGACCAGCTGGAAGCTTGGGCTGGTCTATGAGCCGGTGACCTGGCTGCGTCTGCGGGGTACCCGCTCCCGCGATATCCGCGCCGCTGGATTTCGCGAACTGTTCCTCCTGCAATTCCCCACCGATGAGGGGACGCGGCAGGGAGTCGTCGACAATCCCTATATCGGTAGCGCGTCAGATCCTGCGCCCATCCTCAGTGGCGGTAATTTCGCGCTCGAGCCGGAAAAGGCGAACACCACCACCATTGGCTTTGTGTTCTCGCCGACAGGCAATCTGCGCTTCTCGGTCGACTGGTATGAGATCGAGATTGCCGATGCGGTAACCACGCCGGGTGGCCAGCAGATTGTGGATAGCTGCTTCGACAACAACGTGTTCTGCGACCGGATCGCCTTCAATCAGGGAGTGGCCGACCGTCAGGACATCACCTTCGTCGATGCGCGTCAGGTCAATCTCGGCTCCTTCACCTCACGGGGCGTCGACTTCGAACTCGGGTACAATCTTGGCTTCGAGAACTCCGATCTGAACTTTCGCCTGCTCGCGACCTATCAGTACGACATGATCATCGAGGCGGAAGCGGGAGCGACCCCAATCGACTTCGCCGGACAGACCGGTCCGAGCGCGCCCCTGGGCGATTTCAACCCGACGCCGAACTGGCTCCTCACCGGCAACGTGACCTATAATCACGGACCGTTCACCGGCACACTCCAGGGCCGCTATGTCGGCCCGGGCGCGCTGAGCAAGATCCTGATCGGACCCGACGATCCGGGATACGATCCCGCACTGCCCGACACGATCAATGTCAACCGGGTGGACGATCGCTTCTACCTGACCGCGGGTCTTACTTATCGCATGACGCCGTTCGTCCGGGATGCTTCGTTCGAGCTCTTCGGCGTAGTCGAGAACCTGCTGGACGTCGATCCGCCGATCGCCCCCGGCACCACAGGGAGCGTGGTGCAGTCGAGCTATCCAACGAATCCCGCTTTCTTCGACACGCTCGGCCGTCGCTTTCGTGTGGGCGCGAGAATGGAATTCTGAGGTGACCACACAGACGCAGCGAAAGCTTTGCGGCTGCCGCAAGGCCGCCCGAAGATCCACAACACCTGCTGTCAGGATGATCCGGTCGTGCTGTACGATATCGCGAATGGCTGCTACAAGGTTCGCTGTCAGCAAAGCGTGCCATTTAATGACGGCCCACCGCGTGATCACCTGTTCGATGCGCGCGCTGCAAGGAGCGGACCGGATCGATCCGGGAGCGCCGGGTACTGTCACCTTCGATCCGGCTCCGGCGGCGCTGCTCCACCAACTCGAGATGGCGCTCGCACATCCCGTGGACAGCGCGGCCTGCGCGCTGCGCGCCGTCGAATATACGCTCGACCGGGCCGGCCGAGGGCTGGACCCTCTCGCTAAGCCGCCGTTCTCCGGACAGCTATTCAGTAGCTTGACCGCCCCAGTGCGGAGCGGCATACACGATAATTAAAAGCATCTATAATAATCTGGGCGCGGCTGGCCTGATCGGCCCTCCGGGACCGCAGATGAGATGAGAGGGACCAATGGCTTCTGGATCATACTCGATCGATAGCGTGCTCGAGCAGGAGGCAATGGGCACCTACCGCTGGATGCTCTACGCAGCCTGTGGAGTGTTGATGGCTCTTGAGGGCTATGATGCCTACGTCGTAGCCAATCTGGCCCCGATCATCGCTGAAAGCCTGGGTATCCCGATTCCCTCCATGGGCTTCGTGTTTACCGCACAGGCTGCCGGGATGGCCGTTGGCTTTTACACAATTCCCGTCCTTGCTGATCGCATCGGGCGTCGCGGGATCATCTTGGTGGGTGCTACCATCTTCGGGTTGCTCACCCTCGCTTCGACAACCGTCGAGACCCTCATGAGCTTTACGATCATCCGCTTCCTCGCTTTCGCAGCCCTTGGAGGCACACTGCCCAACATCGTTGCGCTCATTTCGGAGTTCATGCCGGATTCGCGGCGTGGCCAGCTGTTGACGTGGTTGTTCATCGCGCACGGGCTGGGGGCGTCGCTCGCCGGGCTCCTTGGTCCCAGCTTTGTCGCCCTCCACTCGTGGCAATTGGCCTTCTGGGTAGGAGGAGGATTGCTGCTGGTGTTTGTGCCCTTCCTCTACACATTCCTCCCCGAAAGCTGCCGGTACCTGATCGGCCGCGATCCCGCGGACCAGCGCGTGGGTCACACCCTGCGCAGGATTCAGCCGAATTTCGCCTGGGTGGAGGGATCCAGCTTCTTCACTGCCGAGCTAAGTGTCTCGGGGTCCCCCATCGCGGGCCTGTTCCGCGACGGCCGGGCCATGATGACCATATTGCTCTGGATGGGCATGGGTGCGGCGCTCTGCGTTACCGCTACGCTGTCATCCTGGTTGCCCAGCTATCTGCATTTGCTGGGTGGACTCGAGAGCGCGACTGCGACCCGAATGTCCTCCGTCTCGGCATTCGGCGCTATGTTGGGCCCGCTGATGCTGACATTCATGATGAAGCGCTTCGGTATGCCGCTGTCGCTCGGGCTGACCCTCTGCGTGGCCTACGGCGCGATGGTGTCTTTGACCTTTGTGGAACAGCTTCCGTGGCTTGGCTGGGTTCTCGGTTTTGCCTTCGGGCTGTTCGTGATTGGCGCGCAGGCCGGACTTAATTCGCTTGTGGCATCCAGCTATCCGACATCGATCCGCTCCACTGGGATAGGATACGCGGGGGGGATTGGCCGGCTCACCTCCATGATTGGTCCCGGCGTCGGCGCCGCGATCCTCGCCGCCGGGTGGAGCGCGACGGCGATTTACGCGACGATCTCGGCTCCGCTGTTGCTTGCCGCTGTCGCAATGCTCATCTTCCATTTTGCCAAGCGCCAGGGAGTGGGTGCCCGTTCAATCGGGGCCCACACGTGAGCGCGCAACTGCGCCTTCAAGCTTCGCGACGCGGGGTTCTGGGGGGCTGCGTTCTGCTGCCTGCGCTCTGTCCTGCGATCGCGGTTGCAGCCGACTGCTCGCCCATTTTCGACGCGCATATCCATTTTTTCACCAACGATATCGCCCGCTACCCGATCGATCCGCGCGGCGCACGCGAACCGGAGGAGGTGATGCGAGCACGGGTCCTCCGCGATCCCGTCCTGCCGGACGCGACCTTGCGGCTGTGGGACCGGCTCGGCGTGAGCGCGGGAGTAGGGGTGCAGTATCGTGGCGCCTACAAATACGACAACAGCTACGTGCTCGACGTCGCCGATGCCAATCCCCAGCGTGTGCTGACCGAGATCCTCCTGTCCGACGAGGACGAGCAAGCGCCCAAGCGCCTTCGCGAGCTCGCCCGGGCACGTCGCGTAACTGCCGTGCGCCTTACCGGCTTCGAGGACGAGGAGGGGCTTTATCCCTGGATGACCTCGCCCGGTGCGCACCACATCTGGCAGGCTGCGCAGGAGCTTGGGCTACCCGTCTGCCTCACCTGCTTGCCCCAACGACCTATGCCGGGGCTGCTGCGCACCGTCGGTGCGCTGGCTGAGCGCTACTCAAATTGCGTGATCGTGCTCGAGCATCTCGGCTGGACCGGGGGAAGGGATACGGGAGACGGCCTGCTGGCTGAACATTTCGCCCTACGGCACTTGCCCAACCTCTATTTCAAGTGGACCACGCTCAATATCGACGATCTCGGGAAGGCCGGCATTCCGGTACCCGACTTCCTGGAGGCGGCGGTGCGTACTTTTGGGCCCGGCAAGCTCATGTGGGGTTCGGATTTTGGCAATTCGACGCGGCCCTATGAGGGGTTGGTGGCCGAGGCGCGCAATGCCTGCCGGAGTCTCACTTCGACCGAACGGCTTATGGTGCTGGGCGATACGGGACGTGCGGTGTTCATCTCGGGCGTCCAGGTCTGACCTACCAGGGCACTTTGCCCCCGTCGCCGTAAAATCCGCCAGTCGGACCCTCTGGCCCGAGAAGCGCAAGCCTCACCGCCACGGCTGCGCCCTCGCTCGCGGGCCTTCCCTTGCCGAAGGACAGGTCGGTCGCGCACAGGCCGGGATTGGCGGCATTCACCTTTATCGGCGTATCTAGCAGTTCATTGGCGAACTGCACCGTCAACGCGTTCAGCGCTGTTTTGGAGGTGTTGTAGGACAGCAGTTGCATCCTGTGCATCGGCGCCTCGGGTCCGGCCGTGAGTGTCAGCGAGCCGAGCCCGGTCGACATGTTGACGATCCGCCCCGCGGGCGCCTCGCGCAACAGCGGGAGCATGGCCTGGATGATTGCGACCACGCCGAACACGTTGGTCTCATAGACCTGCCGCATCACGTCCACATCGGCCTGGCTGGGCAGTGTGGTCCGCTCGGCTGAAATGCCGGCGTTGTTTACCAGGATGTCGAGCTTGCCAAATCGCTCGCCGATTGCACTGGCGGCCTGCGCAATGGAACCGCGGTCGGTCACATCGACAACCTGGCAGCTGGCGTCGAGGCCCTCCTGCCGCAGCATTTCAGCGGCCGCTTCGCCGCTTTCGGGCCGGCGCGAGCCCACCAGAACGGTGATCCCTGCACTCGCCAGCTGCCGGGCGATCTCGAACCCGATGCCCTTGTTCGCCCCCGTGACGAGCGCGACCTTTCCGCCGCCTTGCTGTATGTTCGCCATGCCCGGACGCGCCGATCAGACGTCGAAGGGCGCGGAGCGGGGATAGTTCTCAATGTATCGGAGGAACTGTCCGAAATACTTGTCCGCGCCAAGCAGGGCGCTCTTGCCGTAGCCGCGGAAGCGCAGGCTGAACAGGATCGGCTCGTCCTCGGAATAGAGCTTGTGCATGTAGGCGACCCGCTTGTTCAGCTCCTCCTCCACGGCCTCGCCACCCATCTCCTCAGCCTGGGAGCGGCGCATGGCGACGACGAAGAAGGCGTCGGACCAGCCGTCCCTGACCTGCGAACTGCCGGCCATGAAGAAGCGCTCGATGCCGCCTTCCAGCTGGGTATGCGCTGTCAGCCAGGTGCCACCATACAGCCGCGTGTCGGCGACGCGGTCCTCGGATTCCTGTCGCACAGTGATGATGTAGTCATCGAACTCGACTTTTGTCGGGTAAGGGTTGGGGATCCCGTGAACCGTACGCAGGTGCTGGAAGTCGACGAGGTTGGACGATCCGATCCACCCCTCGATCGGGCGGTGACCGCGATGGAAGACCTTGTAGATCAGATCCTCCTCCGCAATGTTCGGCATCTCGGGCAGGGCGAAACGCGCCTTCTCGCCGTTGAATGCCCAGATCATACCCCACCGCTCTGCCGAGGGATAATTGTAGATCCTCGCCACCCGCGGAATTTTCTCGTTGCCTGGAATTTCGACACAGGCGCCGTTGGTGCCAAATCGCCAGTGATGATAGGGGCAGCGAACCGCTCCATCGACGATCTGGCCGCAGGACAGGTCGGCACCGACGTGCGGGCAATAGGCGCTCTGCACGATCGGGTCGCCATTACCGTCCCGGTAGACGATGACTTTCGTTCCGAGAAAATTGACGCCCTTGATCTCTCCGGAGAGAAGATCCGATGCCAGCATCAGCGGGTTCCAGTTCTTGAGATAGGTCCCGTCGTGCTCGCTTTTATATTCGCGTCCAACATAGGGCCGGTTCAGATCAACCGCGATTTCGCTGCCTTCTGGCGTCATCATGTTCATGGCAAGCCTCCCGTTCGAAGGACCGGTTAGCATGCGACGCCGCTGATGAAAAGTATTTATACATGAATAGAAATCAGACGCCGGGGCGAGTTGTTCCGCGTTTTTCCCCCGCATGTGAGTTCCGGGCGAACGGCACCGGCTGAATAGATCTGGAGGAGCTTGGGTTCCCGGCCGCCGACGGCGCTCTGGCGCTCATTTCGGCGCCGTTCCGGCCTGCTCCGATCCCAGCCCATGGATCAGCAGGTTGTAGACAAAGGCCTTGTACCGCGATGCATCGTCCTTTTCCTCAGCACGGCCGCCGGGCTCCGACTGATCGCGCAGCCGGGAAGCGTGCTGATATTGCTCGCACAGCCCCATGACCGCAACGAAGGTAAAATAGGAATCGATCGGGCGCAGGGTGCCTTCCCTGACACCTGTGTTGATAATCCCGTTGTA
>Ga0210040_10008540_pt1 | contig 12114 bp, 13 predicted proteins | sample CryGeyCG12114_NA_FD_185462 | JGI IMG/M metagenome (GOLD analysis project Ga0210040, IMG submission 185462) | Groundwater microbial communities from aquifer - Crystal Geyser CG19_WC_8/21/14_NA (SPAdes) (version 2) | ecosystem: Environmental > Aquatic > Deep subsurface > Groundwater | place: USA... | reverse complement strand
TTGTCGCCGTCGTCGTTGTTGTTGTTCTCGGCACAACGCAAAGCTGCGGTGTAGAAAACGCTGAACACACTCCGGCAAGATGTGAGACTGACTGGTCGAGGATAGATCAAAGGATTAGCGAGCAACTGCGAAGCGAGAAGGGTGATATTCAGAGGATTTGACAATCGCGACAACAGTCCAGTTGCGGAGGGAAGTAGCCGTGCTGCATCCTCAGCATTTCGAGATGTCTGAAGCGACCTCAATAAGGTCGCCAGCGACCTGTCCATACGGGTCCGAGGTTAGGAGCGTAGTTGCGAAACGATCATCTTCTTGTCATTCTATGAACGCCGATGCTCACACGCGTTCGCGGGCACATCAACAGGGTGCCGAGGTAGGTGCTATCCGGAAGTTCACTGAGACTCACTACGCAGCACTTGCGTCTTTCTCGTTGACCGTACTCGTGTGCTTGCTTCTTAGTGAGAATGCTGCGAGGACGGAATGGCTCCTAAGCCCGAGCTAAGGCTTCTTACTTTGCTACTAATACCAAACGCTATATTCGTTAATATTAGTAACTTTATTATAACCTAGAGTAAGGTTATAACCTAGGTCTACACAAAAATATAACTTTCCCGAACAATCCTCGATGGCAACTTTAGCGACCTAAATAGCGAAAAAGACGATTTTAAACACGTTACGCGCATAGTATTAACCACGTTAAAGAATAATAAAATTGGTATCTAGACGTAGAGAATAAACGAGAGAATCACAGAAGAGATCTAGTATTAAATTCTTTGTGGTTGCGCTGTAGTGACAGAAGCATTTCGAACGTAGGTAGCTGGGTTATAACCTTGCCCTGGGTCATAACCTGGTCACTGATGTTACAGCACTGACTGTCGAAGTCGTCGTTGCATGTGTCCACCATCACGAGTATCTACCCAGTAGCAGTATTTGAACTCAAATTGGTACGATCCTGGGTAATGGAAAAAGATCTATCTTCATGCAAGATGTCTATTGAATGTCATAGATTTGCTCTTCTGCGCACCATCTACCCATCAAGCAACCACTGCATATGACTCCTCGGCACCTGCTTCATTTGTTCCTTTGTGTTCTTCCACCTGAAGAAAACAGCCGCAGGGAAGAACAATAAGATATTGACCGCCGTCCAGGCAAACAATACTCCGAAATTCAAGCCGATTTGGGAGTGTGTATCGAATAATATCGTTCTCGAAGCTTCGACAATGTTGAACAATGGCCATGCATAGCCCCATTTGAAGAAGCCGGGCTCAAGAGGAATAGCGTAGAACGAAGTGCTAACGTTTGTGATAACCCAAAAGATTAACCAAAGAGCTGCGTGAAGGATTAGCATCGAAGCTCAATTACAGGACTGGGTGATGCCCCATCAAGCCAACATACCTGTCCACGGCTGTCCGATCAACATCGTAACATTCTCTGACGCGAGGCCTAAAGCCGCCATCCCGACCCAGTTCAGCATCCAGTACACCACAAAGGTGGCTTTACCGTATGCATCAGCATGAGTCACTACTGAGGTGTCGGGCGTGGGGTATGTGTTGCTGAATGGGATTAGGAACGCCAACGACACCAACGAGTATGCCAGGCTGAGGAAGAAGTAGGTAAGCAGCACCATACCCAGACGCCATATCATCAGTTCCCAAAAGTGCATCGGTGGATGACCCTGGGTCATGATGAATTGGCTGTATATGGGAAGATAGAAGCTGAAGCTAAAGAAGGCAAGAATGATGAGGTAGATGAGGCCTATGGTGACAGCGGGTGTAGCGGCCGCTGGCGAGAAGGGACGCAAGTTGAAGGTCGAGAAGCCAATTGCAGGTGATAGAGCTTGCGGTGCATTTGCATATGTGGCTGGATCGAGAGCGTTGTTAGAGAGCACTTGGCCAACCCACTGCTGACCGAAGGTGGATGTGACCTGTGTTTGGAATTGTTGAAGTTGTGGCAGGATGTAATTGGCGTACGTCGTTTCGTCGCGAGCTTGGACGTAGACCAGCTGCGCAGCGCCTAAGGGGTCGTACTGAGCGTTTCCGTTCTGCACAGCCTGGCGCAAAAGCGCCGTTGCATTGTTGTTGACGATCACCGCCGCCCAAGCATGCTGGTCATAGACATATTGCCGGACAGCAATGGGATCGTAGTCGAATTCTGCAGGAGACCTGACTTCCCAGCCAAGGGTGCCAGTGGGCTTGCGTATTTGCTGAGCTGCCTGAGTCATGGCTGGTCCGACAAGGGCCTCCACGTTTTGGTATGGCGCCGATTGCCCGTCAAAATCGACCACTATCGTTGTGAGGGCAGACATGTTATCCTCCACTTTAAACAGTACAGCCCAGTACATCGCGAGCACGCAGAGAATAAAGCACATTAGGAGCATCGCTGCAACGTGTCAGCCTGGCTACCATGTGTACCTAGGTAACCTCTTACTCATTAATATCCATTTCTTCGCTACATCAATGCGCGTCTTGTGCAGTCTTGAATCGAAGAAGCCTACCGGCTTGGGTGGGCCTTGTTGTGCCTCCTCTTCTTGCCCAGAACCGCTGTTATCACCTGCGTCTGATTTTTCATTTTGTTGCTCGCGTTCGCCGTCTAATGTGTTATCGGAGGATGTCCTGTAAGCATTGTTGCCTTGTCTACCGGCGAATGACATGACAAGATATGTGCTGATTGATCCCAATGGTCGTGTATATCGCTTTCCCTGGGTAGGGAACCGGGGGACGGAGTCGAGACATTGTGCTGTATTTATTGCAAGTGGAGAGTCTCATTGAAGGTTGAAGGTTCCGTCCGGTGCTTAGTAGTCGATGGTGACCTCATGACAGCATGCACGGCAGATTGAAGTGCCAAGAACGATCTCGGTGAAGAAAACGTCTTTTTTGCTGCACGGACCTGCAGATCGAGCAAGCCCGGGCGGAATGACGTCCATCAAACACCCCACAGCCGCATCTCACCAAGCTTCATCTATTCTAGCGCTCCAAAGCTTAGCATTGCCGATCCATCGGGCGGCGAAAAAGGAATGCCAGATCGGACGTTGGCAGACCCTCAAGCAGTGTGACTATTGTGTAGTTCGGTGGTATGATTGATACAAGTCCTCGCACGATGCACACAGATATCGCGTTACGCCAGTGTTAGCAGAACTGGGGTGCTGAGCTCTCTATTAGGGGTGCACTTCTAGAATCATTTCGGAGATAGTCGTAAGATTATCAATAAATTGTGCGTGAGTACTGGAGTACTATCTCGAAAACAGCAAATTGCTCTATCCCTATTGCTGCATGTTCAAGGACTGAAGCACAGGAGACGTCTAGCTCGTTATATCACCAAATAACCATCAGCTCAAACGAGCACCTTCGCTTCCTTCGTCCAATTGCCCGATGTGCTCAATCACGACCTAGGCAGTTCCGCATTCCATTCCAGCTATAGTGGCGGGAGGGAACCATACCGTAGGAATGACCAGTGAGTTCTCGTCGTTAAGGTTCTTATCTAGGTACGGAGTGTTAACAGCTTCGTGGACGCTATTATCGAAGGTAAAGTCGCAAGGTCCCCACTTGACTCTCGTACTCACACCTACAGCAGGCCCGATCTCATCACAGGGCACGCAAGCGGCATCAGCAAGTCGGACACAGTGCATGCTGGATGCGGAATGGTAATGTATGTCAAGAGGGAGAGGCGCGAAGTATATGTGTCCATCTGTAGTGGTGACGACGACTTTCCAGTCAGCAGACGCTGGGCAATTCGAGTCTGCCGAGGATGGTGCCGCCAACTTTGTGTCGCGTTGAGCTAGGGCAGGACGAGTGGCGAGACCGTTGTCTCGGGCAAACACCGCGGTGGAAGGCGTGGATGAAGGAGGAGGAAGTCCTTGCCAAGGCAATCCGCACTCGACATCAAGGATCTGAGCGGGTGGTGAGATGGTAACAGAACCGCCCCAGTATTGATTGTAGAGAAGGTTCGTGTGGCCAGAGATGTTAAAGGAGCAGACGCCAGCTTCGGACGTGACCTCCAACTTGTTCACCGGGAAGTTGCAAGGTAGGCACATCGAGTATTTTCCATCAAGCTGCACACACCCGAGCTGCTGGTCGGGCCCAACGACACTGAACTGTGTCTTGTTTGCGGGGACTGACATCACATATGTTGCGGACCCGCTGGTCACAGTGATGTTGGAGCCATGGGTCTGTGGACAGACTGCACCAGCTGCGATAGGTGAGGAGGTTGCCAGGGCCCATAGTGGCGCAAGTGGAAGAAATGAAGAAACACGCATCGCTCCTACTTAGGTATTGGTCGGCGTCAGTGAGAGATGTGGTCTTCGGTATATGGTTTGTATGTATTGTGTAAATTGGTTATCGGATGATTAGGATTTCGCGGAAAGGAACTGGGGCAGGAAGACTGTTTTTATAGGTTTCTGACGAACGCCAGCAAACGGGCGTGAAACGCGACTACTGCTCCTCGTTCGCAGACTGAGTCTCATCACCATCATAGCCATCGGCGATGACGTTGAAGTGAGACTCACAGTGTTCAAGTTGACGTTTGGTTAAGAGTCACCAGCTCGCTGATTCAAGACAAGAAACGCAATTGCCTACCTTGTCCGCTAATGTCCTTTTGAACGCCAGTCAACCACAAACGAACTCCGCAAGCTCATTGCCAGCTTCGACTCCAAATCCAGTCTCGTCTATAGCATCGCCAGTGAAGACAACGACAAGGGCGAGACTCCTCTTCTCATCCGTCTCAGCCACAATATCTGGTAGGCGCTCTTCGGGAATCTCGAATTTATCCACCTGCAGATCCTTGCAAGGGAAGCATTTTTTCATCTTGTGTCAACCCGTACGTTGCCCGACTCCAGTCGACGTGACTCAGGTTTCGAGGCACGGCTGTTGAGAAGGGCTCACTGGAAAACAAGGCAATAGAAGGAAGATGTCTACAAGTGCGTAAATTTGCTGGCAACAAGGCTTGCAGGGACCAACATAGGCCTCATGCGCATGGAGCATAAAAATTGTACCTCTCAAAGGGACTCGATCCATCCATCCAAGTCAATGTTCTTGAGAATAGTCGAAAAGGTCCCCGAAGCTGGATCATTGTAGATCGCCGCCTTAACAGCTGCCTTGGCCGGCCTGTCATCGTTCACCTCCTCGCCTTTCGGATACTCGACGTGGAACACTGCTTTTCCAGAACCCACGAAGTCATTGTAGACATCACATTCGTTGTATTGATGGCATTGCTCGTTCACGGCGAATTCGACATCATCGGCTAGAGTATCGATGATCTCGAGGCTGTTCTTCAACCCAATGGCGAGGTTGCGCGCATGTGCTTCGCTAGCCAGGAACTGGACATAGTCGACACTGTCGTCTGAAGTCAGGCCTAATCCATTGTCGTTGTTATACCCATCGATATTGTCCGGATCCACCGCATCACACCCCTTCTCCTGAGCAAGAGCAATACGACTAGCCATGGCTTGTCGCACAGTGGCTGAGCGAATATCTGCCCATTTCTCGCCTTCCCAGCCGCTCAAGTCGTTGCCCACGTCGCTTGCCGCAGGGTTGGTCCAGTCGTCGCGCCAGTCCTCCCAGGAACCGGCGGAGAAGTAGCAGATGACTTTCGTGCCGGCGGATTGCAAGGCAGAGATGGTTGTGGCGTCATTGTCGAAGAGATCGATGGCCATTACGTCGGCTGTTGGACTGTTTGGAGCGGGCTCGAGGAGGTGATAGTCCCAGGTTAGGCCTTGGGGTGGTTGCCAGATGGAGGATGCGGATTGGCGTGCGGTTAGGGCTGGGTAGGCTGACGCTGTGCATGCCAGGATAAGACCTGTGAGAAGTGCTTTGATTGGGGCTGCTTGAGAGCTCATGTTGGCGTGCTAGGTATGAAAATGTAGGTATACGCTGCTTTTGGTAACAATAGCCCGGCTATTGAAGGTGGACGATGGATGACTGAATGAATGACTGAATGAATGATTGAATGAATGACTGAATGAACGACTGTACTAAGGAGCGAAAGAATGGAAAGTGAAGGAGGAAGGACTCGTTCTTGAAGCAAAGATCAGTACATTCTATACTTGTGATGAAAGAGAGGGGAACGGGACAGGGGGCTTTTGTATGTATGGGAACGACGCGGGTTCTGCTGGCGTGGTACAGTGCTACCGTACTTCCCTGTATGCCCGCACACGATCTTGAGTATCGTTCGCTAGATAGGCGACTTCGAAGGAGAAGTGATTGAGGGTAAGAAATACTTGGCGGTTTGAGAGTGCAATAAATGCCTGGAACATGCAGCAGGAAGTGGAGTCACGCCCGGTGTACCTTGCGGACTGCTCTTTCCTCCAGGGATGGTCCCGAAGCAGTACCTAGGTTACGAGAATGCGCAATCCCCTTCATGACGTGTGGCCTTTCCGTTGTACGAACGTGCATCCAATCTAGGATGGTCGTTCTCCGAATGGCTGGAATGCTGAGGATACCATCACGACCTGAATTTCTCTCTGACGGAAGTTCACTGTCCACCGAGGTTACGCCCAGGGTTGAGAGTCCAACCAGAATAAAGGTCCAGGTCGTGAGGGTACTGTAGCTGTGGTCAAGGATGCGGAACTTGACTAGGTGTCCTGCAATTTCGCAAAATCTCTTGGCAGGACGTTTCAAGATGAGATTAAGGATGCACGTGACTAATGATGGTGCCTGACTGGAAATATGTCGACCAGCAGTCTTGCATAGAAACGGAGGGCGAGAGGACACATCTAGAGGACACAGCCTGATACTTCTAAGCAACCGCCGAGAGCTACTTACAAGTTGCAGCAAAAAGGCGCGCCCGGAAGCTGGAGACTGAGGCAAGAACATATGCGCTCGACGAGTAGCAGGCTGGAAGGAAGCTGTCCTGGTCACGTCATCGTCAGATGTGCTTCACGTGACCTCATAGACACTGTCACCAGGGAGGAATATGGGCAATGAAGATATCAAGCATTTTCGGTCTTGAGACGTGATCGCTAAAGCATATATACGGAATTCGCTTGGGTGCTTTGTGAATGAAGCACTGCGAATCTGTTCAATCACTTCTTCTGCTCCTCCTTCTTCTCCTCGGGCGGTGGTGTTGGTAGCTTGAACTGTGGCGGTTTGTGGTCCATACCAGTACCAACCTGTTCCCAGGCGCTAGTGCCGCCAGTAAAGTTCCGAAACGCTTGAGTTAGCTCAAGTGGCTCGACGACTATCCTCTTCTTCTCCTCGTCGTATCTGATCTCTGTGTATCCGGTCAATGGAAAGTCCTTTCTCAATGGATGTCCGTCGAAACCGTAGTCGGTCATTATTCTCCTCAAGTCTGGGTGGCCTGTGAAGAAGACACCGAACAGATCATAGACCTCTCTTTCGTACCAGTTCGCACCGTCATAGAGAGGTGTGATGGATGGGACTGGTGAAGCTTCGTCTGCATATGTCTTGACTCGAATCCTCGAGTTGTGTCTGACAGATAGCATATTGTACACAATCTCAAACCTGTTTGACTTGGTCGGGTAGTCAACACAGGTCAAATCTGCCACCATGGTGTACTCTGCTGCTGTGTGATATTTGAGGAAGGTGAATACGGGGATGACGCCCTGGGGTGCAATATGGATCATGAGCTCGTCCTTCCACACGCTGAACTGTTGTACATATTTCGGCAGGCACGACATGATGTATTGGCCATACTGGTGCAAAGGGACAGATTTCTCGGCGTACTTGTCTGCTTCGTTCACGATCGGGGCGGATAGCTTGCCCATGCTAGCTGCAGGTCATTAGTCCTGATCGTTGTCCGTGGTTGGAATGACATACGAGATCGAGGCGCCTTCCTCAGCTCTCCAAGCAGGTCATCGCCAGGCTGCCGCAATCTCTGGTCGCCTGTGGTCTCTGTCTTGATCGGATTGCCGGTTCCCTTCTCCGCCGAGTTGATATTGATGCTCCTTGTAGTGGCCACGATGCCATTGGAGCTGCGAGAAGCTGTCAAAGCAGCCCTTCTGCTCACGCGCAGCAAGTTGTTCGAGACGGACATGGTGCTGGTCGTAGTGATTGTGCCGCGACTGCGGGTTATGGTATTCGACATACTCCAGGATCATTGACGAAATGGAAGCTGCGATCCATGGCGACACGTGACTGGTTGCATTGCGCTTTCCTTCTTTGAGCTTGGCACAATGCAGCGTGACTTCCGTCGCGGCAGAGTTGACTTTAGCATCGGGTTTCAATGCTGGCCACAGTTGTACACTCATTGTACCATCACCTTCTATTGCCTTCACGACGCTACACCACATCAAACATTCACTAATTACTTACACCTGCTACTTGGCTTGATCGCGTCAGCATAATCTCGGATCTGCCATAACTGTACTCCTCAACCTTCCACACGCAACCCTGCTTCCCTGTGCATGGATGACAAGTTGACTTCACCATCAACGGAGAAGGAGGTGCAGGTCGCGTTAGCCTGCAGTCACACACGATGAGTCGGTATCAAGATACAGTCATCGACGATGACGAAGAAAGCTGTCCTCTGTGCATCGAAGAGTTCGATTTATCCGACAAAAACTTTCGCCCGTGTCCTTGTGGATATCAGATATGTCAATTCTGCTTCAACAGCCTGAAGAATACCTACGAAAAGTCGACCTGCCCTAACTGCAGAAGGCCCTACGATGAGTCTACCATAGAGTGGAAAGTCCCGACCGCCGAAGAGATGAAGGCCGACATGTTGAATAAAACCAAGAAAGCTGCCTTGGCCAAACGAAAAGAGACAGAAAAGCGTGAGGTCGAGACTTCATCTCGTCGCAACCTCGCGGGGGTCCGCGTGAAGCAGCAGAACCTCGTCTACGTTATTGGTCTTGAGCCCTCGAAGAAAGACGAAGCCCTGTTGATGGAATTACTGCGAGGCAAGGACTACTTCGGTCAATATGGTCCCATTGAAAAAGTCGTGGTCAGCAAGCCCAAGCCCGGTGCTCTTAACCAGGGCGTCGGCGTCTATGTGACTTTCAAGAACAAGGAGGATGCTGCAACCTGCATCAATTGTGTCGACGGCTCATCAAATCAAGACAGGGTACTGAGGTATGTCTGCCATATTCCATTGTCTGTAGATATGCTAACTCTGCTTGAAGAGCACAGTATGGGACAACAAAATACTGTTCTACCTACCTTCGAGGCGACGTGTGCCAGAACAAAAACTGCTCATTTCTGCACGAGAATGGAGAAGAAGGACAAAACACTTCCTTACAGAACGAACCGATAGAGTCGAAGTCGAAACCTGTACCCACGCTTCGCGGAAGCACCGCCACTCCTCAGCCGCCGCATGCCGCGTCCCAACCCATGGCTCGTGAAGGAAGCAGAGAGGGCGCTACCAGCCGACAAGGTAGCACAGATGGTTCGGCGCTCCCGCCAACTGCTGGCTGGGCAAATGCACCCGTTCAGAGAGCGAGGAGAGCAAGCCAAGCAGCGTCCGCATCTACAGCCAGTCCACAGCTGACCCAAGCCGCTCTCTCTCATAAGAAGCTAGAACCCACAAAGCAGCCGGAAACCGCACCGCAACCGCGGCCAACCGTTGTTCCTGTCGCGTCTAGTAGCACTAAAGCCTCTCAACAGCAATCCCCCATCTCAGCTATCGAGTCTGAACCGGAACCTCTTGATCCTATCGCAGCCCTCGTTCAACAAATCAAGAAGCAATTGGAACAGGGAATAGCCAATAATCAATTCGCTTTCCGCTTCGACGAATCTGCAATCTCTCCCGAGGCCAGACCCATAGTTGCCTCAATGCCCCCACTGATCGACCCTTACGGGGGAGTAAAGAGACGCATCACGCTCGAAAAAGAGGCCAAACATCGTGCGAAGCTTGAAGCCGAAGACAAGCAGAGGTTAGAGGAGCAAGCGAGGTCTGCCGCCGAAGACGCCATGGACGAAGAAAACATGGCTGCTGGCAGTCTTGCTCTGGGCGGCGAACCAGAGGAAGCCCCCAGAAGTGCTTCCGCTCGCGGCGCCATTGGCCGTCCGTCTCAGCCCACCTCAGCAGTACCTATTGATCAGCTGTCAAACATCAACCTCAATCGAAGCTTCACTCCTCAGCAACGACAGCAACTTGCAATGCTCAACGTCGGTAACGCTCGAATGAGTCAGCCTCCATCCGCGAATACTGCCTTCGAGATGTCAGATTTTGAGCGACGCGGGCCACAGTATAGTCAGGCTCAGTACGATCAGATTAGCGGCCATGCGAGGCATGGCTCTCGGTACTTCAACAACGAGTCGAAGGCCAACAACGGCCGCTTTTCGTCTCAGCAGCAGCCTTACTTTTCTAGTGGCGTTCAAGGCCCACCACCTGGGCTTCCCACTGCAGGCACTCCGCCAGTCAGCGGTGGTGGCATGTTTGCCCATGGACAGGGTTTTACATCTAGCGGCTTTGGTGCAGCCAAAGACACCGATTCTCTAAGAACACGCAGCGGAACAAATGCTGGTCATGACGTGAAGCGTGAGTTACTCCTTTCCTTACAAAACACTGGTGTAAACCCTTTGCGTTCGCCTCCCGCCCAAGCCCCTGCCCCTGGTCTTCTCAATGGGATGTATGGTCAATATCCAGGTGCATATCAAGATCCTAGTCTTGTCAAGCAAAGGAAGAAGGGCAAGAAGCAGAGACACGCTAACACCTCTTCTTCAGGAGGAGGTGTCGATCATCTGTCTGACCCGAGCATACTATCAGCGAGAATTCACCAAGGCGCAGGCGGCCAGGGGCTGTTCGGGGGCAACCAAGGTGGGTACAATCAGTCCAACATGGCTGGATACAGCGGAAACTTCAATCGTTGGTGATAGCAGATATGTCAATTTTTGCTTTTAGTATGGCGTTGGTGGTTGTTGCGTCTACGCAGCACGAAGTGAGTAGCTACGGTGAAAACTCAGGGGTCAGCATAGCGGGTTATACGATCACGAACGATGGACCACCGCCTTTACTGGGAAACCGCGCTTCTGGCGTTGGCTTTCTCATGGCACCAGACCATCCGAGAAACATGGCACGTTGTCTTTCACAAACCACGGCATTCCGAGAGATTTTATGTATGTTAGGTACGCAAATTCCTGGCTTCGGTCAGCTGAAATCGAGACAAAGTTCTTACTTCTAGCTATAGGTCTTGGTTCCTATCTACACTAGATTCTCGAACTCGTGATTGTGAAAGACAACGCGTCATGCGAGCGTGGTACTTGTGTACATAGATGCTTTGCTTCGGCGTTTCTACTTTGACTTCCGCACCATTTCACATTCATATGAAAACGACAGATGGCTGACAGTATTTTCACTAGATGACGAAGACAACTTTCCACCACTACCAAAACTCCCCGATTCGGCGATACATTCACGTGTCGCATCAATTCAGAGTGGCTACGAAGCACGGGCCGGAACGCCGAAAGTGCCACCTGGGTTCGAAGGCTCATCCACGCCAAAAGTCCCACCAGGCTTTGAAGAACGCTTACCCACAAGACCACCCCCGGGGCTAGAAGAGTTGCATGCGCATCCAGGTCGAATCGAGCAGCCAGCGGGAAAGCCTTCGCCTAAGAAGGAAGGTGTGACAGCGCCGGTTGTTCCTGTGGTACCAGCTGTACCTGCCCTTCCTAGGTCTCGAAAGTCGAGTTTGAAAGTCGAGTCGAAGCAAGATGAATCAAAGAGCTTCGAGAAACCTGTCACAGCCGTCTCCGAAAAGGATGAAAAATCACTCGATGAAGCAGACGATGCCACAGTTGTGTCCGATGAGCCGAACCAGGTGGTGAAGCAAGTGGTCGCGAAAGCTGGACAACGGCCATACAATTCGTCTGCAGCCGATTCACAACTAAAGGCCAAAGCCGTTCAAGAACCCTTCGCGAAGGAAGAGGCTCCAGTCAGCGTGACGCGAGGTATACGCGACGACGAGACCACGGCTGCGAAGGTCCAGCCAAGCAAAAAGGCAACCACCGATACCGAGCTGCTGAAGCAAGAAGTGTCATCCCCTCCGGCCCCAGTTCAAGAAGCAAGAGAGGATGCTGTGCTCGATGATCAAGTAATCAGCACTCCCGACGTCTTGAGCCGAGCAGCTACACCGCCATCAAAAAGGCCAGTGCCGGTCAAGCGGCTGACTCTGCGTACACTCAACATTACCTCAGAAATGATAGCACAAAGTGAGTCGCAAGCACC
>Ga0210040_10008539_pt1 | contig 12114 bp, 4 predicted proteins | sample CryGeyCG12114_NA_FD_185462 | JGI IMG/M metagenome (GOLD analysis project Ga0210040, IMG submission 185462) | Groundwater microbial communities from aquifer - Crystal Geyser CG19_WC_8/21/14_NA (SPAdes) (version 2) | ecosystem: Environmental > Aquatic > Deep subsurface > Groundwater | place: USA... | reverse complement strand
GTCAAATATTTGCACAGCTTTCATCTTCAATTGAAATGGGCTGGTCGTTGTCAGGATATATAGCAATAGTTATTAATTATATTCCATACTTATATACTTACTTGGCAAATCCTGTGAATATCAAACGAAAGTTTGGTTAGTTAGTTGTTCGTTCGTATTATCCTGTATTATGAAATTGTATGTCATACAAAGCATACTATGGTATGTGTGTGTTTCCGGGAAAATTTCGAATGAATTTTAGATAAAGTTTTTCACACAAAACGTGTGTGTACGTCTGGAGAGTAGCTGCGTAGGAATTCAAGTATGATGCAAATTGTTTAAAAGAGAATGAAAAAGCCAAAGAATGTGACCTTTGTAAAAATTGCTTTTTCATTGATATCTACGGAGAAAGTTTTTTTCATCGACTTGAGAGAGCTTTGTTTTCACTCTTAAATGTTTGTTCCGGAGTGTGTTTTTGTTGCAGAATTTAGTTAGTTAGTTAGTAGTGCTTGGATCTTTCTACCTCCCACAGCAGAAGGTAAAAAGAAAAGGAAAACAAACAAGTTTGTATTTTTGGACGACACTAGTTAGCACAAAGTGGATCAATAATTGGAAGCACGTCTGGCTGAGAACTGCAATGCAAACATTAGCTCTCAATTAGGCAAATAATCAAGTTTGTTGGAAGCTCTCTTGCTAATACACGTTTTGAGTCCTAACATTTCAAGTGGCGCGTGCAAAAATACAAGGGTTTTTGCCTCCCGATTGGAATGCTATAGACTCACTCACTCGCCTACACCGCTTTCAAACGGAAAAATAATCTACATTGTTTACCTATTTATAGCGCTGTTAACTTTATACTGGAACTGGGTACTCTTTCTTCATGTATGTTTTATGCATGAATACTTTTACTCCAGTTTCCGGGAGTGGTGAAATCAACAGACATAAGAGTTTTCCTTTGCGTAATATTCTCGTTTTTTTTTCAGAATTCAAAATGAAAAAATCATTTTTTTCTGAACAACGCAAGTCATTGTGTGTGCTACTAACTAGCTAACTGAACTAACTATCCCAATGATGTGTGTGTATTCGTAGTAAAAGCACAATGCTACTTCTATTGCTTTTAAATTATCTAGCCAGACTTGGTCCAGAGGGAATCACAAAGAATAGAACGCATGAAGAATGCAAATAAAAGAAATTGTGAAAATGCTTATGTTATTCCATGAAGGATGAGTCCAGGCATAAAAGACAGGTAGTCAAAGAATGGAAATCTTTGAGTTTCAGTCCTCCGCCTCTCCCATTAGAGTCTTGCAAAGGATCCACTCTGGCATGCACCAGCTAGCAGACGAGAGGAAATAAGTTACTCACAGTCCGTAACTAACTACATGCCTATTTCCATTTTTCTAGCTCTATTTTCTTTCTGCATCAGATGAGACACATTACAACACATGGACTGCCCAATTATAATATTCAAGTTTTGATCTCCCAAGAATACGACGATACTGTGTAGGCAAAAATATTGGCCTAATAGAGACTAATCTAAAAAATGAACGTTTTTTCTCGCTCCAACAGAGAGCCTCTATTATGAACTTGCTCAGATGGATTGTATTTGATAAAAAGAAAAAAATCCCAGTCATTGTTACATTTTTAATAAATGTTTCACAATCTTTGATCGCTTCCAAGTCAGTCCCATTGCTACATGGGAACATTCTTGGGTGAATGCAATGTCAAAAGGCTCAACAGCAATATTTTATGCAATAAATTCCCTTATTAAAGTGAATAACGCAGGGTAGAACAGCACTCACGCGACGATTTATGTGCAAAGTGTAAAAAAAAACTTTTTGATCCACAAAACAGCACGAGACAAGGCCGGATCCCATACATAAGTATAAGTAAGTAAGTAAGTAAGTAAGAACGAAACTTATACTATATGCGTGAATTTTGCGCTTTTCTCTTAGACCGACTTGGAAGAAGAAAGACAAATAAATATGTACGTATACACACCAGCTTACTATTTCCACATGCTCCACAACTTGCATACTACATTCTGGCTTCGCTCAAATCCATTTAAATTCCTCCCAAATCAAACTTTACAAACTAAACACACCATAATGGTCTTAAAATTTATAGATGTCACAAATTCACCACAACTCATCAACGAACTCAAGTAAATTGACCAAAAATGCAGAGCTCTAAATAATTAATTTCCATCACAATTTTTCCCCATCTCCTACCACTGACTACATACCTTTATTTGGCACATTAGACCCGACTGGAATGGCTAATCTTGGGAAACATAAATATTTGAGTTGTATTATCATAACTAACTGCAATAAATTTCCACTAACTAGATTAATACGGAAACATGTGCAGTTTTACCATAAGACTGATTGAGTTAAACATGAATATGCAATCAACTGCCTGTGCGACACATTGCCGCAGCGTGCTAGAGCTGTGTATATGTTTGGCCCAGCACACTGTTGTGTTACATTTGTGAGCCAACTGACTTTATGGTCATTTAATTACAGGGGGATCATGTAACGGAAAGTCATAGTAGTTAAGTTAGTTAATACACATTGTGTACTTGTGTGCAATATCATGTTTTTATCATAGGTGCTTCTAACTAACATAGGGTGCAATTATTCGCCCATTTAATTACAGACCGGAATAGTGGCAGTTCCTTCCAGTTGGGTGGCACAACAACATTAATGATTATATGAGTTGTAAAAAGATATGGGGAATACGAGTAGCTCTTTAGTTAGTTAAAGATAATAGGGAATTCCAAAGGTGAAGGACAATTGAGAGTGTGACTATAATTTGCAAACAGGGGAGCGTCCACAAAATAGTGTAGCTGTGTAGCAGTAAGTTTTGAGAGCATATTTATGAAATATAGAGTAAGTGTGTGGGATGTGATCTTTTCGTACAATTTGTTAAAATGGACCATTTGAAGAAAACGTTAATTTCAACAACTATGCTTGGTACATTTCGTGTTTACGCGATGAATTCATTTGTAGTGAGCACATTTGTTTAATAGTAGGCTGGTATGGTAGTACAGCTGGAATAACAGTGTTTCGGCTGGAAAGTTTAGTTTCCGTTTCTGCACACACAACTACATTAGTGTGTTATATCAAGATCATATCGTGTAACTAATTGAGAAAAAGTGAATACACTACATTTTGCATTGCCTTATTAGAAATTCATGGGATTTTGGGCCAAGTTTTAGCGACACGAGAAAAGCTACTGTAAAATTTGCACTTTTTGCACACTCAAGGTTTTCCGGACCACGGGCAGATTGTATGATAGATATTACAGTTGCGTTTCTTTGTAAACGAAGAGGAAACGAGGTAATAGAAAGATCCTGAAAGATTTTCCTTATGAGTCTCCAGAGACTAATATTGAAACTGCTATATAGCTGTTTCTGGTCCAGTAGGCATTGTTTGCTAACTTAAGTAACTAGCTATGAAAGTACAGAATTGAGATTAGTTAAAATTTCTTATAAAGCCGGTAAACGATATAACTTAGGAATCCTCGTGGAGCTTAAAATGGGAGAAAGATTAATTACAAATTAAATGGTGGACTTGGTAGGATTTATATTTATGAAGTATGGGTAGTTATTTATCATAATATGTGCATGGACTGAATTCCCCGATTATAGAACTTAATTTGGAGTTATGGGAGCGCAAGTAGTGCTGACAAGAAATTAGTGAAAATTTTCACCATACAGGCAAACAAAGAGTGTATAGTGGCTGGATAGAACTAAAGCAAATTGTTTACATAACTCTTGAGTTCAGTTGAAAGCGAGAAATCTTTTTGGAAGAAACAAAAACCTGGTCTCGGCATTCTTATATATGTATTTCATATGTTCTCAAGTATTTTTTCATAGAGCGCGATATGAGCACGGAGCACGATGTTAAATGTGCTCGTAAATCATTGCGATTTCTAAAAACAAATTTCGTGTTTCCTGAAAAAAATATTTTTTTTAGTCTCCATGCTTTTTCACTTTCGTGTGACGCTAGATTGAACTCACTGTACACATGATAAAATAGGTTAAACTCTGAGAATCATAAAAAAATGTTTGAATTTAACAATCCTCCCAATTTCTTGGAACCACTCATTCGTACACAAAGAATGGATTTCACTGAGATACTTGGGCAGTCTGGGGCTAGAGGTTGATTTGATGTACAAATGAAATGTCTACCATCCTAATTTATGTGTTTGCACAAAGAAGAAAGTTTATTTACTTGTTTGAGCCTCAGGAATTATTCAAATGTGAAAGGAATCACTACAGATTAGATAACAATTACAGTACGGTTCCCCTGCTGAGTGAATGAAAAACCTTCAAGGATGGCTTACGAACTTACTCACTCACAATCCAACTAGACGACTAGGAGAGTTAAAGTTTTTAACCTTAAACTTATATCAGCTTCATTGGCTCGCGACACACCATTATAACTTGGACCTACACACAACTCAATATATTAAAGTCTTAATCAAGTTTATTTTATGCAACTACGAACGGAAGTAACTCAACCTAGTTACAAACAAGCTATCTAACTAGAAACTAACGACAGTTCAAAAATCTTAGAAACAGCAACTTTTAACTAACAAACTAACCAACTTTAAGGAAATACTGTACTTTAACGACTCCTACACAAGTATGTGTACCCCATGCAAAGTCACACAAGTTACTTTCTCCTAATGATAAGATACATGGGGCGCACAGTCTAATGTTTCCGTTCCAATCCCATTTCAATAAATCAGTAAAACATTTAGGGGCAGTAAGTAGTCCTTTTCAAACAAAAGGGACAAAATTCTGCACCTACAGATGTCAAGTGACTGTAGATTTATTGTGCAAGTGGACCCTAAAAAACATGATTTTATGGGCCCTATCATTGGAATCGTTTAAAAAATTTTAATCAATTTCAAAATTTTGGCACATAAATAGTTCTAATATTTGTACTATTTGACATGTAGTAAACTAACTAACTAAACTAAAAGCTGTGTAAACTAAAATAACTAACCATTGCAATCCAATTCTTAGAATAATTGCAACTAACCCAAACCACATACGATTCCTGGAATCCTACAAATTCATGGACAGAGTCACAAAGTGTATGACCTTCGTTCAAGTCACTATCATTTATCTCAATATGTTTCCCCATACTTTTGTTAGAAAACTTCTGGTGCCAATCTATTCAATAGTAGTAGTGTTAGCGTTGGCCATATCTGTCTTTGCCACTCCACTGCAGGGAAAAAGAGGACGGGAGAGGAAACCGAGCTACAAGGAATTCTCTTTTTTTACTTAACCTTTGAATATCGATAAATCTGAGAAGAAGAAGAAGAAACTCTATAGAGCAGCCAACATTATTGCTGGTCCTCAATGAGCCGTAGGGGTTCGCATTCACTCTGCTCGTCCAAAATGGAATTTAATTTGAGTCGCGCGGCAATGACGTAAAGTGTTCGTGTGGACCGCATCCCTTTCAGTGTATGCAAGAAAAATGTAGCAGCTCGGAGAAGAAGCCATGGTAAGACACGCACTTCATTTGGTTGACCTCATCTGGATTGAAAGTGAGGGAACGAGCTTACAGAGTGCACGAGAAAGTCAAGTCGATTCCCCGCTATATACATGCATATGCTAGTGGAATTAGATGGATATACTACTAATTTATACAAGTTGGTTTGTTAGTACTAGGGATACATCATTTATGTGCTTCTGGCTTGCATCTGTTTGTGTGATCATTTCTCACTTGCTATTTTATCAAGGGAGTTGTAAAACCTATTCATGTTTACCCATTCAGTTAAAGGGTTTTATATGGCGCGTGGCGCTCGTAATTTGAGCCAAGTCAGGGCTAGGATTTTAATTTCAGGGGTTGTAAAAAGTAGTGATTAAGTAAGTTAGTAAGTAAGTACAGGTATTGTTTTGTGCTTTGGATGAACTAACTAACTAAGTGAAAATACTAATGTTGTGTGGTTAGTTAGTTAAAAATGCAGGAGAAAACATCATTTTTAGAACTGTAGAAGATTTCAATAGTGGTTTTGATTGCGATTTTCATTCATTCATGGTTCAGCAATATATTTTTAGTTTTTCATAACTAAATATAACTGGTTATGCCATACTGAAGCAAATCATGTCAGTACATGAAGAAAGCGTGTTAGTAAACAAATCTTTGTTTGAATAAGTTTGTCACACAACGTACTTATACGAATTGCTATATTCAGAACTCAACTGTGACTACAATATGCAAAATATTTACGGTAAAAAAAACTTGAAACCAAGATGGAAACTTAAACCAGTGTAATGTTTTTGTCTTGCTTACTAACTTACTCAATAATGTTATCAGATAAATAAATTTCTAACAATATTAAAGGAGTAAATTTAACTACAACTTTCTTTCCGGTTCGTTAAACTAACTAACTGTAGACAAAATCAATACGAGATCTTTCATCTTCCTTTTACAATGTTGTGCATTTTTTTGCGTTACACTTTTAGAGCTTTGCGTCATCCAGACACACCAGCTATAGTCTTGGCATTTTTAGCTAGCATGCGATAACATGGGAGAGTCATATGCATTTGTGTGTATTTGACGTACTAGCTGAAAATGCCAAGACTATACACGTTTTCGCTGTAATGACGAAATCATTGAAGAAAACGCTCTGAAAAACACATGTTCATCACCGTTTCTAAACTTCTCTGGTTTCAATCCGATCAAAGTAGTGAGTGAAAGTACAAAGCGGGGCATATAACAATCACATGGAGGTGGGAGAAAGCAGAGAGAAGCTCTCAATTCCTTCAAATTAAGTGTTGTGTGTTAAGTAACTCAAGTCCCTGGGAAAATTGCGATCTATGAGAACACAACGTTTTGTCCTCCTAAAAGTTGCAAGTACGCAGCAACTTATACTAACTTGCTAACCAGTTCAAATCAAATGCTTGTAAATAATCAGCTGAAATAGTGAAAACAGATACCAGCACTGCAGTTCCCATGAGACGTTTGCAGTGAACAAAGAATTGGTGTTTTATAAACATGAATAATAGTGGAAGATTTCTGCACAAAAATTATGCATATATTTTTCGTGCAGAGTTCGTAAATATTACTGACTGCATATACTCATGAGTGGATTTAAATTGGGATGTGGTAATTTTCACTACGTACATACATAAATAAGGGTCCAACTGTAAGTTCGCATTCCCGTAGATTAATAGAATTTACTTAATGGAGCCAAAAACTTATTGCTAAATCTACATTGAGTACTTTGATTCTACGCGGCAACTGTGCAGTATACTTGCGTGCTTTTGCTATAAGGCTCCTGATTGGTCCATTCAAGTACGCAGCTACGCAAAGTACCCAAGTACGAGCTATTCAGGTGGACCCTTAATGTTTGTATTTGAGCAACTAACTCCAGTTTGTTATTATGTTACAGCTGTGCAGTAAAGTATGAGCTGAAAGTTTTCGCATAAAATGGTAAAATCCTCTTTTAAGTGAAAGTATGGAGGAGTTAACTTTTACCAGTAGTCAGTCAATTTTATCTTGTGTGAGTTGTCTGTGCCTAAAAATCATTGGGTACCCATTCAATATGATGCCTACTACCCTACCGTTTATACAATATGATGCCTACCAAATATTAACTCATGAGATTGCCTAACATGAAAAATGGATCTATACAGTTTGATACCTACTTTTTTGTCTCATGTCTCCATCTGTAAGATTGCGTCAAGTTGGATAGAAGTATTTTAAAAAATTAATATTTATTATTAATCGAGTGGTTCACTGTTTTATGCACATAACCATGGTCTGGAAGTTTACTATAAGCCTTTCATTGGTCAGAGTGTATAAAGTTGAGTTGTTTCCTTTTACACTTGGTTTTGGATAATAGGAAGCAACGTTTTAGCATCCCTTTTCTCCACAATAAAAAATCTTTGATACAAAATAACCAACTAACATCATCTGTCTTCGCATTTATGCATAATAAAAATAACATTCCAGTGTGGTTTTATTTTAAAATACATGTATACGATAGGACTGTATTTTAGGTAGGCATCAAACTGTATCATCCGACTGTCTTAAAAATATGGTAGGCTCAAGTAGGCCTTGGTAGGCATCATATTGAATGGGTACCAATCATTGTTGCATGGCATCCATGTGAATAGAAGTTCATTCAATCTTAAAGTTGGGAAATGATAAAAATCAGCGAATGAGACAGTTTCAGAATTTTTTGGGTTAGTCAGTTGGTTGGGTTGGTTTGATTGAGATAAAACATTGAAATTTCAAATTGGAGAATCCCAAGTAAAGATTAGCGAGTTTTTTCCTTTATTTTTCTGCCTGAATGAGAGAAAAAAGAAACGAGCCAGTTGGGTCGTTTTTATAGATCGATTTAGCCCATTTTAAATTAAAAGTGAAGCCAGCCATGGCTATAACGAGTGGAAAGAGAGAGAGAAAGCTTGAGTGTGCAAATTAGCGTAAATCTTGTAAGGATGAAAAATGAAAAGGTTGCAAGACTTTTTTGGTCTGTCTTGACTTGTGAACCATGAGTAATCATGTAGTTTTTTGTAGAGAGACTTGATTTTTGAAATGATGAGTTATTGAGTTTCATGGTTTACTTACATGTTTCTGAGCACGAAATTACGTCTATTATATGAGATGGTGGAAAACTTTGTATTAACTTACGAGAGTTTTTCTTCATGCTACTTTTTGTGTATTCCAGTTAACTTCCAATTTGAGGGATATAAAAAACTTGACTCACAGGCATAATGTTGATATAAAAATTCCATTAAAAATCACTATGTAGCATTACCTGTGCCGCTAATTGCTATTACATATGTAAACACTATTATTAAAACCTAAAATAGTTTCTTCTTGCAGAACAAAAATTCTCTCAATCTTTATAAAACGTATTTGCATTTACACTTGAATCGCTTCACTTTGTCCCATGTACATATTTTTAGATGTTTTACATTCAAATGCATGTGAAATCATTCCAAAACAATTTTCAAAGAAAGCATTATGCATCTTTAAAAAGTCATTTCAAAATATTCAATTCGTACTACGTAATGTAAAAGTGTTTATGACATAGGCGATCTGGCAATCACTTTTCTGATAGACAAATCCATATACATGATATTTATATCAAATTTTTTTGTAAATTCAAAACTTGGGTACTATTCACATTGCTTTCCAAGTTTTCTCTGTTCTTAAAACATGCCATGTATTAACTATCATACTTACCCATGCCAACTTTCTTCATATGCATACTACTACTCCGTCTTCATACCAGCTACACACGCTGGGTTTCCACGGAAAATATTCACTATGCCAAGTATACATTACTCAATAGTAAACATAAAAATGTATCCAACGAATACGAATATCGAATTCATACTGATACACGCACACATGCAATCAGTCAGTCATGGTACATAATATAAGTTGCTCACTTGGCACTTTTCGAATTCCCCTGAATGTTCTTTTTTCTCTTCAGCTCCTTCATCACAAGTTATCATCAGGGAGAAAAGCATTTCAATTCTAAAGATGTGCAAAAAAAAGGAGACATTTTCTTTCCAAATGCAGAGTGAGAGAGAGAGAGAGTGATTCCACAAAAGGAAAAACTGAAACCCACCGAGAAAATGTCTTGATGCATACACATATCCTTGCATAACGTACTCACTACACGCATGTCAAAGTACTCTGGGTTTCTTTCCCCCCACCATTTTCATCCGACGAGCTCAATTTATCTAGACAAGTCATGGTGTGATCAAAGAGCTCATAAAATTGTAAATCTCATAGCTGTGCCAATAAATTGATAAACTGCACAAAAAGAATCTATGGAATCAGCAACAAATATGAATGGGACTGGATAGATTTATCAAATACGCATTCACGCATGCATAAAGAATCAAAGATGAGTTTCTTCCACTTGGTTCCCTTGAATGAGGCTCTTATTGAAAAAAAAAGAAAATGAAAGGGAGTTAGAAAAGTGGATTTTTTATTTACAAAAATCCCATCACAGCGTCAAACATTCACACAAGTAAGTAAATAAGTAACCCAGTAATGAATTTGAATTCCATATTACCTCAAATACGTTTAAGCGGCGGAAAACAGAAACCGTAGGAAATCGTCAAACCAAGCATAGGATGAACTCGTGGAATCTTCTAATAATACGAAATGCAAAAAGGAAGAGGGAGAGAAAAGACCGTAATAATAGTAGGTGATGAAATATCATTAATGTCATTCGTACATGCCCTTTGACAAAGAATTTTGACTGGTAAAAACGGATTTTCCTTCAAAAAAAAAAGTCATTTGCCAAAAGTTCTAGATTATTGAATCCTTTTATCTGCTAACAAGGTTCCCCAATTCTTCTGATTGTATTTTTCCAGTTCACAGCATTTGCTAACTTACAGGGAAATGAGTCAATGAAGTCTTGTGAGCCCTAGCTTGGATATACTTGGAAGCAAACACGGGGGCGAAGTGGTCCTGCTCAAATGTTTGCGGTTTTATTGATGAAAACCCACATTCATCTACGAGTCCAATTGAACCAAAAGGAAACCTACGGAGAATACAATGAAACTACTTTTTTGATGAGAGTCATTTTCTTTGGGACCGTTTTACGACTCCCAGTCTAAAAAAACGAGTAGCCTGTCTGTTATCAATCTTGTGAAGATAATGCAGTAGAAGGAGTATACAAATATGTTGGGCAATAGTCGTTTTGTAAAGATGGGGTTTTGTCATCAGCTATCTGCTGCCCATGAAAACCAACGTACAAATTACAAAAATACTGCAACGTTTGAGGACAATTGAAAACTGTAGTTTAGTTTCAATTCACTTCCCACTAAGTTTTTCCAATTCAAAGCGAAATACTATATACAGAGTCGTAAATTGTGGAGTATGAAAGCGTAAACTAGGGAATCGGGGTAGAAATTGATCTCTGCCGTATAATCTATGTTGAACATACTTTGGTCCCATTTGAAACCATACTTATCGTCATTGTTTGATGGGAGCGGATGCATTCTAAGCACTAGATTAGACTTTAGGTCACATTCCATGAATAGTGGATTCTTTATTGAGAGACGGTTTACAATCCAAATGAGTAAGGGAAACAATGAGAAGCCTTATAAATGGGGGGATCTGAGCTTCTTTATTCCAACAAAAGAAATTTGGAAAGGTTTGGAGCAAATGATAGTCAGTCAGTCAGTCAGTGCCCATGGATTAAATTAATGTAACGAAGGAGAGTAAGGAAGGGTAGTGCTAAACTTATAGAGTCTCATCTCATCATTATGTATGTAGGCCCACTCGTGCAAACCTAATGCCGGCCCAATTTCTCACACTTCATTTAATCAATTTAACCAGGTTCTTTCCTTCATTTATGAGATCATCTCAAACTTATCGTTTCCTTTTTTTACTATCACACAAAAAGCTTATGTATGCAGGCATCATTAGGGTTTGAGTTCTTCGTAGTTGGCATGCCTGTCTGAAATGCATGAATGATTCAGACATTTATTTCATTTTGAATTTAAAACTAGACTGATTAGCAAACTAGATGGGGCACTAATATTTACAATTCAGGGTTTGTATAAAATCGAGCCCGGTTTGGTTCCACAAATATATATTATTTCAAGCCGGGTCTATAGTAATCAAAAGGGAAATCTCATTTCATTTCCAACTATATGAATGCACAAGGGCAATTGAAATGCATGAGATTTATTCACATTTCCACATGTATGGAATCCTGATGCTACCAACACAAACAAAGATGGTACTATATAGTATAGTAAACTTTGCAGTGGTAATAATAACTTTTTGTATTCATGATAGGAATCGGGACACAATATTGAGCATTCCTTTTCCCATTGTGATTGGTTCACACAATTTGTGATGCTTAGTTAAACAATGGGAGAGGAAAAGACAAGAGTCTGGATTTTAGGCAGACAGGGAGCGATTGCTGTAGACACAGCTTCATATTACATCCATGTATGCAAACTTACAATGCACTTTTCCAACGTGTTTTCCTCAGAATACTAGCTACCAACATTTTCCATCATATACTTGTACACTTACAGAACGTTAAAAATGCCTGGGCTTCATGATTTGAAAAAGATCAAACGTTAAATTGCCTCGGGTTCGGATTCTTCAAACAAAAATGGAATCTGTA
>Ga0210040_10008538_pt1 | contig 12117 bp, 2 predicted proteins | sample CryGeyCG12114_NA_FD_185462 | JGI IMG/M metagenome (GOLD analysis project Ga0210040, IMG submission 185462) | Groundwater microbial communities from aquifer - Crystal Geyser CG19_WC_8/21/14_NA (SPAdes) (version 2) | ecosystem: Environmental > Aquatic > Deep subsurface > Groundwater | place: USA... | reverse complement strand
AAAACAGAGAAACTTTCACAACCGATCGGGTCCACCACTCATTCGAGACTGAGCATCCGTTCAAACTCCCTTCTCATTTCGTAGCAGTTCAATCTGTTCTGCCTGCACATATTTTCCAGTCGGCGTTGCGTTCAGCTCAACGCTGAAAATGAACAGCAAGTAAGTAAGTTGCTGTTGCTAACTTGGCAAATACGGGTAAAAATGTGGAGCAAAGCAAACCAAATGAAAAAGAAGGGGAGTAGAGCCAATCTGCCATATTTTCACATACTTTTTCCACCCTGGTTTACTTTATCCACACCAAATGGAAGCCCGTAGGGAGGTAAGTGTGCAAAAAAATGTTTAGAATTGAATGAGATTGAGAAATATGTTCCTGATTTGTGTATACTGCACAATACGTTCAGGTAAAGTCTTAAGTTGGCTTGATCTATCTGACTGTTATTCCATTGTGTACTCTAAATCTAAAGAGGATAACAAATTGAATTTTATGAGTATCTCTTGTTGACAAGGTGTTGACATGTATGGAATTTCATACCGATGATTTGTACTCACTAGTCACTAGTAAGTTAGTTTTTTGTGTTTGATGGGTACGTCAAAGTTATCATCAGTTTCTTGCTAACTGGAATAGTCGTAGAGAAAGTGAGCTGTGACAGATTATATTATTATTGTCAATTGAGTGTTCAAGTTATAAACTTGTGTGAATACAATGAAATCTGAGAGGGTGAATTAGTTTGACAGCTTTTTTAATGCTGGGAAAACTTTTGTGTATGCTTGTCAATTCGGTATTTGCTGACGTGTTGAAGGGAGATGAGTAGTGAAAGTTCTACATAGTATACGTCTCTCATGTTAAACATGATGTAATTGTAGTGATATTTTTCCATTAGTACCTTGATGAAGGATACAAGCTGTTTTTTCCGAACGCTTGGCGTAAACTGTATATTATGGCCTTAAGTTTACTAACACATTGTTTTCTAACCTGAAATAAAAATCATGATCAAATTTGTTGGAAACTTTGCCCATGTTACTCGGCATTTAAGGATGAACTTTATGTACTTGAACTTTTGTTGTCATATTTGAAATCAGCATCATCGATAACACCAGTTGGGCAAAAAATTATTTACCGTTAAATTTAAAAAACGAAATCCCCGGTACCCAGTTTTAGCTCACTTTCGCACTTATAGAGCCCCAAATTAAGACTAAAGCATTTTTACCAAATTCCATTACTTCGCCGCAATATATCAATTGTCAAGCAAACAATACGCTACATGATAATCATAATAACCTTCGGCTACTGTCAATCTGTAACAAATAATATATTGCATTTATATAATATGCGGGACATTATTTTTGTTATTTTCGGATGAAATAGGAATCTCTACTTTCACAATCATGTCTATTATTGTGGCTTTATTTTACAAGTTTGACAATGACTTTTTGAGTTCTGTAAATCAAGGCCTTTATTATTTCGTAGCTTATTGACGTAACATTAATTTATTACAAAGAGCTTGTATTTGTTTTATCTGGCATTCAAAGGAGATTGAAAGTTGGAAAACAATAGGCACGAACTACATTATAACTAAAACTTGGAAGCATATTATGCTTTCACAATATTCATCTCAATTCAACTCTTTGACAAACTCAATTTACTGCGGGAAACTGTTTGCAAGCCTCAAATACATAGAAATCTGCTAGAGTTGAAGATATATTTAGTTATTCAGAAAGATTAAAACCAAACAATTTTATTGCTACAATTGATATATACTGACAACTTACCAAAAATCTACTGCTTGCGATTACATGTAAAGCAAAATTTGGCTAAAGCAAACTTTAAGCATTTTGTGAACTGTGCATGAAATTGAATTGAGTTTAAAGCATACGAAAGTTTCTTATCCTCAGACGAAAAGACTTTACTTTCACTGGTACAAAGTGACACTTTTGGAGTGTAAGTCATTTTCGTTCGTAAAACTTTCCAACTACAACACAAATGGGCTTACGGGAGAAGATAATAGACACTAAAGCATTAAAATGAAGTAGCATTTGAGGATGAATTATGAAATAAGATTTGCTCCTTTTATTAACGGCTCATTTAGTTTGAATGGTGATGACCTGTTGGCTCTTTTTATTATGACGGAACCAAAAGCCAGTAGTTAGTCGTACTGGTGGGTTGATAGGGAAAAGGATTGTATTTCCGCCCAAGCCCAACTAAGAGAATGTCTTCCAGTTCCCGCTAAAACATGTCAATGATCCCATTTGAGACTGGTAATGTACCACAATGGACGATAAAAGGACTGAAGGGAAATATACTTTCTAACTAACGCTCTAAGGCGGTGTAGAAGCTGCACATTCAAATGATTATGGCACGTTGAGATGGGTATGATAAATACAGCTGATATGGCATGTATGCCATAATGTTCTAGAATGGCAAAGAGGCCATTTCCAGACCAAGTGAGCCACCTGGAAAACACTAAAACAGTAAAGATGGGGATTTTAGTATCCTCAAGAATGATCAAGAATGTGATCAAACAATGCTTAGCACTTGGATTACACTCTACTTTAACCCTGCTCTAGCTAAAACAGTTGAGTGAATTTAACTCCCATACTTCATGAAAAAGCCTCCACCCCTCAAAAAGTTTTGGAAGGATAAGGATTATAATAGTAAATTGATGGGTTTGAATGTATGAAATAGTCTTTAATATTTTATTGGCATATTTTGGGTTAAGGATTGCATTGCTAGCACACGTTTCCAGTCGTAGTTAATGTACCTTGTGTTTAGTGTCTAAAACGTGTTTAGAAGTTTATATTTCCCCAGTAAAATATGTTCTCTTAGCAAACATAATCTTTTCCCTCTCTGCGATCGTATCAAATGCAATGAAACTTTTCCCATGGATGGCTGAGATATCTTCTCTTTGTTTTGAGTACCAAGGGAGCAATAAAAATACTAGAAATGAAGTGACAATGCCATGAAAAAAATGTGGATCACATGAATCTGAGGGTTTACTTCTGGCAACACACGCACGTTTTAAATTATTGCTGTGAATTGCACAAAATGAATATTAAATGAGATTCAAATGTCAGTAGTCAGTAGATTACTAACTAACTGCCTAGCTTACTAGCTACCAATTGTCACAGAAATATCTGCACAGATCATTTGCAACAATAACTGCATATTTTACTAACTTTTGCTCGCTGATGTTGTTTTAAGCCACGGGAACCGGACTCCTTTATGCTCAGTCCAAAATATTTCAACTGCATAGGGAATCAAATGCAAGTAACCCATTCACTTTTATAATCCAATCATACTATAGACCACATACGTGTGTTGCATAGTTAAACTGCGAATTGTTGTATCAAAAAAAGAAGCAGTTCAATATCCCTTTCCGACAGCGGCAATAATATTATCAGCCACCCAAGTAAGGTTCCTAGTAATTGTGTTGTCAGTCTGGCTCTAGATTGCAAGAAATCAGAGTTCTCACCAAGCGGAAGGAACCTGATGATGCGTATTTGAATTTTCACACGAACTCTAGAGACTTGTCTGAATGTTCTTTCATTTCCCAACAACGATATATTCTCGAATTATGTAAATCTATCAGTATGAGCTTGTCATATCTCATTCTATTCGCATGCAAAATAAGAAACTAGGAGGCAAAAACTGTTGTCACCCGTGAATGAAGATAAATTTCAAATGTTAGGGTGTCACAATGCAGTATCTTGATTGCATTTTTTGTGTGCAGCATAAATCCAGAGAAAAACTCATAAAACCCTCATTCCTCAGTCTAATGAAACGTGGGATGGATTGAAAAATTGCGGACGATGGGGAAAGGGGGCCCCTGTGACTGAAAATGAGAAGAATTCTCGGCCCATAGGAAACTGTGTCATCAAATTGTCATCTACGATCCCCAGACAGCAGTTTTCTTTGGTCTGCAGTGTGTGCAAAATTGTGCACAGAGATGAGACATAATAGTTCAAACTCTTTAGATTATAAAAGCGGTGAAAAAGTTACTACTGAAAAACTGGCTGACTAAAGAAACGTTTGAGATGAGTTTTTTATCCTCTCCTTTTTTCCGTTCAGGTGCATACGATTTTTAGATGTAAAATTCAATCAGAAAACCATGCCCTGGAATAAAATAAACTTTCAGGATTGTCTGCACAGAGTTGAGTTGGCAATAAATGGGATTAAAGGGAGCCACTTTAACTTGTGGAAATGTTTCCAGAGTTTGCACATTATTTTCTACCATTGCTCTTCCTTTAAGCTCACTCAACTTCTCTGCGTATGTATTAGGTACGAGTGATCTAAAACAAGCTTTTTTTGTCTTCTATCCAATTCATCATTTATCCAGCCCATTAATGTTGGCAAATAGTTTAATATAAAAGTTGAAGCAACTTGATGTGTTATACTGGCAATCAGAAAGAGCTGTGAGTAAATTGATCTGATCAAATCAGAATGAGTGGTGCTCTTGTGATTCGTCAATATTTTAGTTCAATAACAGCAAAATTTAGGATTTGTCAGTAGATTTTTGTTCTAGCAAAGAATAGGTGCTTTAAAAAAAACACAGTCTAAGATTTTGTAAAATGTTTTCAAAACGTTCAGAGATTTTAATTGACAGCTAGGCGATATTTGTGAAAATTTCATTTGATTGTCAAGATCTATGTTATGTTATGCTATACTGTTCTTGTGCCTACTTACTAATGTGGACCTCCCTAACACTGCATTTGCTATTTAATGGTAAGTTATTGCTGAATTCATGGCACCAATAGTCTCAGTGCTAGAGCAATAAATAATTTCAAAAAAATTGTGCAATTTTCAAGGCAATCGGAAAAATGTGAACTGGTTAATCTCAAGTTTGTTTGCACACAAACACCAGGAAAAAACAACATACGCCAAAAAAATTTGTAAAATATTCCATTTGAAACAGACTGTAGCTAGAAAGCAAAAATACGATAAACCAAAGTGCTGTTCTCAAGACTCTTTGGCATTTTGTGACTATAGATTACAGATAATATGCAAACTAGACTGCAAAGGAAAATCTGTACGATTTCTAAAATTCTTTTCTTTTAGTTAGGCAACTAGCTACAACCCTTCATTGTTATTAATAACTGGCATCTCTCGTAAATTGTGAGCTATGAGACGCTCATTAATGAAAAGAAAAACCTTCTGATTCAAGAGAACAAACAAAACTGCATTAACGTCTGACCAAAAGAACTATTAGCGAGCGCCTCCCATCCCTTCATTACACGAATCCATTTTAAGTTCGACCCAATTAAGACACCGTACCAATGCCACATTCATGAGTCACAATTTCCCATATTATAATACCATCCTTTATTCCCGTCTCTCATGGCTTATTTTTTTAGGCTCTACTTGCTACAGTCATTAGCTAGTGCAAACAATTATCAGTTTGCAACAACACAATACGTGCGTGCGTGTGACTTTTTCTTTTTGCGGCCAAACAAAATGTCATTCCCGTTCTCACTCAATGTTTTTATGCCCTTTACTTAAAAGGATACCACTACCACCATCCATATGTCTGTAGTGAAGAGGGTTTTTCTGAAGCATAAAAAAACACAAGTTTTTTAGAAATAAATTCTTACTTAAGATACGCGTGACAAGAGGTACACGTCGCATCATAAATTCGTTGGCTATGTTTTTTCTTCCTTATCATGTGTTACTGATATAATATAATACTCACATTGGATTCACAGAGTGACAACGCCCTTCTGACTAACTAACTAACTGTAATGCATATCCTCTAGCTAGAGAATGTTATCTAGTCTTGTCATTTGGTGTAGCAAAAATCCGACGTAAAAAAGCGTAATCAAGAGCGCACATAAAAAGAGGTGAGAATAAATGGAAGGCAAAGTTTTATGTCCGTCACGACAGATTGGAAGGTTGAGAGTTGAACCGTTGCTAAGATGTTGAATAGTTTCGGAATGCTCAATTGGATTCCCAGTGTTGGGTTGCTAGTTATTGCAGACTGAAAGTTCTGTTGAAACTAGGAGGGATTTCACGGATGAATAGATAATTGTATTTTTTTAAATCTAATGAAGCATCCTTCACAACGAGGGTGAGTGGGTCTTACACAATAGATTATAGATTTGCAACTACCGGAATTTACAGTTATTTAGTCATTACTACGGAACTATACGTATAAGTAGCAGTTCCAAAAATATGTATTGCCAGATATAGAATTGAGAACTTATCCATTTAAAAAAATAGACGGATTTTGGGAACCACATTTACGAAGGATTCATTAGATACCACTTTTATTTTTATTGCTTCGATAATTGTATTATGCAGTATTTGAACTTTTTCATTTTCTACCTCTGGGCAGTCGGTTGTTTGACAAAAAGTTTCCCTCTTTATTCCCATGACCATTTAGTTAGTTAGTTAGTTAGTGGCAATCTGCAGGCACATTCATGGGTTTCAACAACCGAAGCAAAACTTGTATCATAAAGTTCTTCCCATGCGACTTTTGCCAACCCAGTAAATTTATTCACATCATTAGTATTGCTACTTTAGAGCAAACCCGTGTAACATATATTCCCACTTGGCTAGCTCCACTATATAAATACATTTTGCAAGTAAATAACCTCAACTAACTATAGTGCTTGCTAATGCTTCACTCTATATATACATTATACATATAGTAAGTTAGTTGGGCCGTTTATAGAAAAACACATGGATTAGCATTTTGTCTCTAATCGCAAAGTTAGTAAATCTTTTTAATTGGCTGGTTGCACCAATACGCCTTTACCTTTATGCTCAGTCTACCGTATGCTTTAATATTTTATTGTGTTCACAGTTTTATATACTACTGGCTGGCTGCCTAATAAATAACAACCCTTGTTTTTACAAGTCTCACAGCCCATATAGCTGCTTTAAGCACAGTGTGTTAGTTCGTTTATGCAGTTCTTTGAGTTGCAGGATTGTTTGGAAACTTTGCAATTTATTCAAGGCAGCGATATGACTGTAATTTACAAAGATACCAATAGGTTGTGAATGAGTAAGCTATAGTGAAGGCAAATGAACTACTGACTGATTAACCAACTAATGTACTGCTCTTGGAGTTCATCCTTTGTTTAGTGCAATAAACAAGCGTGCAATCCTTGTTTACTGTGTCATAGGTCGGACTGCTACACATGTTTTCATCATAAATAGGTTTCTCTCATTACTACTGTTTTGTGTACATTATTGTTGACATACAAGTATAGAACTCTGAGAAAATGGAAGAAAAGATTTGCACTACAGCATGTCCTATCGCATCAGCTGGACAAATTGGACTATACACAGCCAATGATACCTGATTTTTTGGTTTTCGGCCTCAGCATCAGCATTTCGAAGAAAAATTTGTATGTTTTAGCTTATATCAGCTATTGATGAAGCCGGATCACAGATTAGATGATAATGAGTAGACAATTGAATCACTTCAAAACTGACAAAAAAATCGGGCTTCTTTAATCTTTATATCTTTTTTAGCAAAGGACTGAAAATGCAAACAAAATTGTATTGCAAAGATTGCGCAGCTTTTTTACTCAGATCGATAAAGCTACTTATTTCCAAAAATCCTCCTATTTGCTTAAGTTTTTTCCGCAAAGTTAAGTCACAACACAAATCCTCCAACAATTTTTAAACCGATCTCTACACTTTATTGCACGTTGTACGCTGCACATGTGAGTGCATCTAGTTCATGAATAGGACAAAGAAGAACCTTCATTGTGCATTTGCGTTCTAACTTACCAAACTAACTAACTTAACCAACGTCTTTCATCTCAATGCAGTTTGCCACACGTAGTATCTTGTTGTAAGGTACACTTGTACGCCGACCAAAAAGAACTACATAAATCAAAGAACCAATGGAAATGTAGCCTCTGAAGGAGTTGATTATTGCCGATGAAGCAGGCTATTTACATGGTTAGTTACATGAGAGAGACCATTTTTGCAATTATTATCATCGCCCGTAGTCATTATCTATTGTGATTAAAACTAACTAACTGCTGCTTCTACTACTCACTTACTCTATGCAGATTTAGATCACTTTTCGTTGTTGGCTTGAAAGTGACGACGATTTCTCGCAGTATATACAGAGTGACCACGAACCCTTTTGTGAGTTAGTTATATAGCTTTAACTAACTAACCAAGTTTACTATTGGAAGATATTCTCAATTGGTTCTCAAACCCAATCCACTCGCTTGGGATTTCTTCACAACAATACTACTACTACTGTAGTACTAAAGGATTGGTTGGCTACTTCAATGTTCAAGATATGACTGTTGTTAGTAAGTTAGTTAGATTTTGATAACTACAAGGTGCTCGGACGTTTAGTCAGTCAGTTTAGTTAGAAACGTAGTGGTTGCAAATATATGTGGTGATGTGGTGAAGACAGAAATGATAATTTGGTCACATAAGGAATAAGCTAGTTAGTTAGACTGACAACGATCAACGATACCCTTTTGCTTGATGGGAAAGGGCTGAGACTTTTCAAGACATTTTCTTATCTGTTGAGAACGTCTTGAGTTGTGTCGTGAGTGATTGAGACAGGTGATGATGACATTTTGTTGATCCAAGTAGGGATGATGAAGAGTTTATAACCCCTGTGAATTTTTATCTGTCAGTCACGAAAAAGTGTAATAATTCGTTTCCGCTCCCGTGGCTCCGAAATTGAATTTCTAACCAACCAAACCAAGTGGGTCTTGCTCTACAGGGTTTGAGTGAGTGATCTACTTTAGTTTTTTTTCAGTCGGTGTGAGAGTGAATTTTTTTCAAAGCTACGGAGGGTAGAATTGTAGTTTTGAAGTGTGCATTTCTGTGGATCAAGAATCTTCATTGTGCAAAGTTGGATTAAGAAAATCTTTTTTCTCAGGTAAACACTTTGATAGTATGAGATAGATTTAAGCCAGTTTGTCGTCATCATTGATGATCCAACAGAAATCCCAAGTCGTTTTTATTTTGTATTATCCTTGTTTGAGCCAAATATCCCGTTTAACCAAAAGAGATCGAAAAGATTTACAGTAATAGTTAAACTTTGATGAAAGACTTTTCGTAAGCCTCTTGTGTCCGATAATTTTACTGCAGATAGTTAGTAAGTATGGGATAACTTTTTTTTAGGATTTCCCAGGTGTGCATATTGCGATAGCCTGATCAATATATTTGATATGTTTGCATATGCTTAATGGTAAAGCATTTGATGGAATTTGAAAGGAAGATTTATGGGGCATATTTTTAAAAGATAGAGTTTGCTAGTAAGTAGTAACTTAGCCGATTAAGTTGTTTGAAGAATTTAGTTTTCGTCCTCTGGTTTCAATCTTGCACTACTGAATGGGAGACAAAAATAAGTTGAGTTACATCCGCCATTTTGTGACTTGTACGTAACAACATAAATTACGGAGTTTCAATAATACAGAACTATAACTAACTGCTGCTAATGATGACAGTCACTAAAGAAAAAGTTATGTAGCACCATTAAAGAGCCTTAGGTGATACGCTGAGAAAAATAGAAATCCTCCTCATCTATGCATAGTCTGTTTGCTTATTTAGAATGTATAACAAAGAGCAGAAAACGTTAGGAAAAGTGAAACAAAAGGTAACTATAGGGGGGAAATCAAAAAATCTGCTTGCCTTAATGTGTGTGTGTGTGACAAGAGAAGGAAGACATTAGTTTTGCCATGTTTAGAAAATTGCTCATGTTTTGGGAGCGAGTCGTCGTTTTCATATTTCAAAGGATAGCAAGTTAGCTATACAGTTCTGCCAGCCATAGTAGAAATGCATTTGGCGAAATGAAATTTTGAGCTAACCAGCAACGGATGCATGAAAATGCAAATATCTGATATTAGTTTGTTAGTTACTAACTAAAGGGTAACATATTAGCTCAACGAACTAAGTAAGTCTATGTTGTTCTGTTACCGTGTATATCTTCTCTTATTAGTTCAGCTAGTGTATGTATTTACTTTTTTTTAACTTTTGCATAAGTTAAAGGGTAGCACAAGTCTTTTGTTACTAAAAGTTGTGGTGCCACTGTTGTGCATTATTTTGTCACGCGCTGATTCCCAAAATCCCAAATGTGAGGCAAACGAAAAGTTTGAGCATTTTGCAAGTTCTGCTTATAATACGGCAATAATAGTATAATCCATGTAGTAGTATAGTGTAAGTAGTGGAACATAATTTCCAAGAGTTTTCATTCAGCTCAGCTCAAAAACATGGAGTCTCCCTTGTTTACAGATAAACTTTTCCCTCAAAAAACATGATAGTCAGTGTATGTACAGCAAGTAAGTAAAGTAAATGGGACACAATCCACAGCTGTGTCCAAGATCAATATATATGAGAAATATTATTATTGAACTGAACAAATCTTTCCATTGGATCTGAAAAAATTGCTGCTTTCTCCTATCCACTCTAAAAATCCCTGTTTTGTTGAGATAAACAACTTTTTTTCACAAATACATAGATTTTTGTATGCTATTTTTGTCATTGAGCGAGGACTTGATTGGGGATAAATAAAGTTAGTTGTTGACTTCAAAATAGTGTATTAGTGAGAAAAGGTTGTTGTGATGATATTCCTATGTGTACTTGGCAATTTCATGTCAAATACACACAATCTTGAAATCAAAACATACGAAAAGAGTTTGTTTGTTATGTTATGAAAAAGTGGCAACAAAATCTTCAATTTTTTATGACTGTCTTTTCTCAAACACTCATCAATAACTCACGTTGTAGGAAATTCGTTTTCAATTTCAATGCTTATCATTATAATTGTAGTACACGGTGATTAAAATATTCAATATGAAGATTTTCCCTAAGCTTCAATTAATAAGTGATAAACAATACCAAACTAGATTACTACAAGCTGTACTGCCGTTTCTGTTTCTCATAAAAAAGTGTGTATTGACACTTTGATTGCATTGATGTACTCACGATTTCATTCATTTCATAGGTGTATTCTTGAGGATAAATGACCTAGAAATTCTCTATATAAAGTTCTATTGTTGGCTTCAAGGCATACTCGAAGTACCAGTATCTACTTAATGTTTTTTTTACTCCATATAGAATTCATTGGTTTTTTTATCACGATCATTTGTCGTCCTTGATTCACCGGATACCAAATTCATTACGTTGGCTAGTTAGCGTCTGTACAAGGAAACCATATTTATTTATGTAATCTGATTCCGTATTTAAACTAACTGTGTACCTATCAAAGTCCAAGAAATCTAGGTTAGCTCTAGTGCCCACGGTTGGTCATTCTAGTGAGAATGGAGAAGCATGGAACTCAGTCTGTTCACCACACCACTCAAAGTGTGTCTGTGACACACAGTCCCATAAATAAACAAATATACGGATTTCCCGTTAAGAAAAAAGAGGGCAGTTGATAAGTTGAGACCAAGTGTTTATAACTAAAACTAACTAACTAACGAACTTGCAAGCATACGTAGCTGCTTCCTAAAAGTAGTCTGCATAGTCGTGTCGTATATATGAAGCAGCCCAAATGCAGTTAACTAGCTAACTAACTAAAAGCTCAATTCACTTTCGTTCTATAATCCTCTCTCTAAGTTTATGTCAGTCAACTAATTTTATATTCAACCGGAGTGTGTAGTCTATCGCGTTTATGAGTTGGCTGAGAGACTTTTAAACTTTTTTTGGAAGTTAACTATTGTCCGTTTCAATGAAATACGGAGTAACTTTTTTCAATGGTTACCTGGCAGAGTTTGTTTATCATTGAGCAAAAAATAAATAATAAATAATAACAATAAATTTGTCTATCTCATCATGGGGACCTAAAATCTAGAACATATTTTGGTTGCCCAGGCAATTTTTACGAAATTTGCCTTTTTCATGTAGATCATCCAACAAGCCTAGATAGCCAATTTAACATTAGGAACTCCGTATTTCATTGAAACGGACAGTAATTTGATGATTTAAAGCTCCCAGGTTCCCATGGAACAATTGTTCAGAATTGGAAACCAATCATTTAATGGATAGTTACTTTATTATTTAGTCAATTTGAAAAATATACATGAAATTTTCGCATTTTCCCAATCATTTGTCGATAGAAAAACTAACTTGCGAAACGGTATTACTTTATTAGTAGACATCATCTATAAAATTACTAGCAGTAGTATTAGAACTTGTAA
>Ga0210040_10008537_pt1 | contig 12117 bp, 9 predicted proteins | sample CryGeyCG12114_NA_FD_185462 | JGI IMG/M metagenome (GOLD analysis project Ga0210040, IMG submission 185462) | Groundwater microbial communities from aquifer - Crystal Geyser CG19_WC_8/21/14_NA (SPAdes) (version 2) | ecosystem: Environmental > Aquatic > Deep subsurface > Groundwater | place: USA... | reverse complement strand
GGCGGCAGAGCACGGTGGCGTGGCAGGCAAGGTGCAACATGTAAGCTACTATGGAAGCTATTACGAACTGCATGCGCTGCTTTTCGCATCTGTCACGGTTACTATCAGAACAAGCGCTAGCACCTACATGACCGGCGACGACTTATATATATCGCTCGCTCCTGCGGATGTCTGGTATATATAGATGGGGCACACTTCCTTTCCGCTATCCTGCAGCATATAAGCTTACTACTAGCAAAGCGTGCCTGTAGGTGTAAAGCTTGTTTAAATCATCTGAAGTCGGCAATTTGAAATTGTTAAGGAACCTGCCTTTCCGTTTGCCTGTACTTGCCTATCGCCTATAGCAGGAATAAGGCACAGGTTGATCCTCCCAATAATTGCCTATAATTTTTAACAGTAAGACCGAATGGAGAAAACTTTACCTACGACGCATCTTCTTATCGAACGCTTACAAACAGAGCGCCTGGAGTTGGTGCCGTTCACACTTCCCACCGCGACAGCTATTCTGGAAGGGAAGTTGGAGGTGCTGGATGACCTGGGGCTACAGACTGATGACAGAAGGCCGGATACAGAGGCCCTGAACACGCTGCCCAATATAATCCGGAACCTGAAACTGGAAGCGCGGCCTACTAGTTTCGAATCCTGGATGATCGCCCTGCGGAGCAATAAGACTATAATAGGTGATGCCGGTTTCAAAGGGCTGCCAAACAGCTCTGGTGAGATTGACCTCGGCTACGCCATTATCGAGGAAGAGCAGCGTAAGGGCTATGGTTTTGAGGCTGCGCACGGTTTAGCGAAGTGGGCACTGACCCAGCCTGAGGTGAAACATATTACAGCGAAGTGCCTGCTTGCAAACACCGCCTCAGCCAGAGTACTCGAAAAGCTGGGAATGCGCGAGACTCACAGAGACAGCGAGATGATTCAATGGAAATTCAGCAAGGGGCACTATAAGTTTTTACAGGCTGCTTCTCCTGCTCTGCCATAAGCGTGTTTTGTGAAGCTATATAGCTTGTAAAGCTTGTTGATCTGTGAAGCTCAGACGTGCCTCTTCATGAGGCTGAAGGTATACCGCAGGCCATCGATTAGCCAAATTGATGTTTAAAAAGTAATGTGGTATGCATTTCAGCGCCAGCATACTTTGCCAAGTTGGGTGAGGCACAAGATTATGCAACTGGTGAATTTCTAAAAGTAAAGGGAAACGCTCACAAGCGTGGTACACCCTAAAAATTCTTCTCCTCCTATTGTAGCTTTTCCCTTTTACTATCTCGTAACAAAAGCATTCCTGGTTTACATATAGCATGATACCAGACGATGTTTCCGTTAAGGGATTCGATCAATGAGCAACTATTCTGGCTCAACCATAATCCGGTGCTTGCAGTTTTCCTTATATAATCGGCTCCCTAAAGCGAACAACATTATATAGTATATAGTACGTGTGCCAGCTTCGGCTACCTTTCTTCTACAGTTGATGCGGCTCGAGGAGCCTCCACTGTCTGCTCCCCCTCCTGCGCCAGCTGAATGTTGGCCACCAGTTTAATGTCCTCGCCGAGTACCAGGCCGCCTGTTTTGTTCAAAGGATTGTACGTGAGGCCAAACTCCCACCGGCTGATTGTGCCGCTCACCTCGAAGCCAGCTTTCAATTGTCCGTACTCGTCCCGGGCGAACCCTCCAAAATCAGCCTCCAACTCTACCGGCTTTGTGATATCTTTGATCGTGAGCATGCCATAAAGCGTGTACACATCGTCGTGCCTTCTGGTGAAGGTGGTCGACTGGAAATGTATGTGCGGGTGGTTTTCAGCATCAAAAAAGTCAGCAGACCGCAGGTGGCTGTCGCGGGCTTCGACTTTAGTGTCAATGCTGCTTACGTCCAGCGAAAAGTGTATTTCTGCCTCCTCAAATGTGTCTCCCTGCACAGTTGCGCCGCCCGTAAAATTATTGAAAGATCCTGTAACGGTTGAAATAACCAGGTGCCTTACTTTAAACTGCACATCAGAGTGCAGCGGATCAATTGTCCATCTTGTAATTGCCATTCTTCTTCAATGTTATGTTGGTTCTACGTGGAGCACAGCTCCTATACAAGATGAGTATACGATCTATAAAAATGTTTAGACATTGGTTAAGATTGAATTTAACGCTCACACTACAAAAATTTCCTCCTTCAGCCACCGATTGACCGAAAGGCTAACCTGCTCCAGTTATAGTAGCTTAATACATATTATCTCATACTATTTATAATTTCTAAACTATTAGCAGAATGTATTACAAAAAAACTATTGGTTAAAAACAAATCATAATAGAAATGTCAGCATCACTGTTTATACTGTTACCGGGCGCTTAATACATGAAAAGTCAACAGTGACGGATGAACGTGGAGTATCTAGTACTGAAATTGATCTTGAGAAGAAACTTAGTCGGGGTCTCTACATCATCAGGGCAACTTTTGCTTCGGGGTCATCTCACGCCAAACTGTTAATAGAGTAAAAGCAGAATAAACTGAGTCAGCGAAGGCCGGAGAAACAGGTATTTCTCCGGCCTTCGCTTTTTGTCACTTAAGTAACAGAATCAAGGTTCCATACCAGATATTACAAGCTCCTGGCCTCCTCCGTTACCATAATCTGGCCGTTCAAAACATAATCGTTTTGGCACTTCCGTATCACCTGCTAAGCAACCAAAGACTTAAATCCGATTCAGCAATACGCGGCTATATAGGCATCCGCTGTAGCCCCTCCCGGCATTTCTGCCAACCTCATTATATACTCTCCTGCTTAAACAGTTTTAGCTGTAGCCTGTTGGTTTTACAGAAGGTGCAGCCCGGTTGCCTGGAAAATCAGTGGCTTTTGTACTGCAATCCTTCAGAATAATCAAAATCAAACCACAACAAATGAAACTATGGATTTAGGAATTAAAGGCCGTGCGGCTGTTATCACAGGGGGCGACTCCGGTATCGGAATGGCCACTGCCAAGCTGCTTGCCAGCGAAGGCGTGCACATTGTGCTGTCGGATAAAACGCAGGAGAAACTTGATGAAGCAAAGGCTGAAGTACAAAAAGAGGCGAGCGAAGGTGCCCGTGTACTGGCCATAACAGCAGACCTGTCCAAAAACGAGGATGTGCAGCAGCTGGCTGGAAAAGTAAAGAAGGAATTTGGCGGAGCCGATATGCTGGTAAACTGTGCCGGGGCCCGCGGCGCTGCCGGAGATTTCCTGACGCTGAGCGATGAGGATTGGTACAACACCATTGAAATAGACCTGATGGGAGCCGTACGTGTATGCCGCGCTTTTATTCCGCAGATGCAGGAGAAAGGCTGGGGACGCGTCGTGTTGATTGCTTCCGAAAACGCGCTGCAGCCTTACCACAAAGAGAGCCCTTACAATGCCTGCAAAGCCGGTATCATCAACCTGTCGAAATGCCTGTCACGGGCTTACTCCCAGGAAGGCTTGCTGATCAATACTGTATCCCCGGCTTATATTGCCACGCCCATGACGGATGCCATGATGGAGCAGCTGGCCGAGAAGCGCGGCACTACGGTGGATGGGGCCATCTCCTGGTTCCTGGAGAACAAGCGCCCGCATATCGCTGTGGACCGCCGGGGCAAGGCAGAGGAAGTTGCCGCCGTCATTGCGTTCCTGTGTTCAGAACAGGCCAGCTACGTGAACGGCAGCAATTACCGCGTTGATGGCGGATCCGTGGAGACTGCGTTCGGTTAAGCGATCCACGAAACGCATCATTCCTTAAAACAGCCTGAGTCCACTGGCTTAGAGGAAAACCTATAAAGCCTCAGATCATGATAAAGTTTAGAAATGGCCTCCAATACGGGGACAGCGGGAAGACATTGGTTTTCCTGCACTACTTCGGGGGTGCTGCCGAAAGCTGGCAGTGGGTGGCGGAAGCGCTTTCCGCTACCCACCGTTGTGTAGCGATTAATTTACCCGGATTTGGAAACGTGAAAGCCCTGAAAGAGCCAAGCATTCATGGGATGGCGGAAAACGTCCTGCAGACGCTGGAGCAGTTAGAAATAAGCGACTGTGCGTTAGTCGGGCATTCGATGGGTGGGAAAATTGCGTTGCAGGTAGCCGCTAAGGCAAATGAAAGTATTGTGAAGCAGCTGGTGCTTCTGGCACCCTCCCCGCCTTCTATCGAGCGCATGCCAGCCCCCGAGAAAGAACGTATGCTCCATCACCCTAACCTCGCGGAGGCAAAAAAAACCGTGCAGCAGGTAACGGTGGCCCCGCTCACTGTGTCCCGATATGCGTTGGCAGTAGATACGCAACTGCGTATAGATCAGAAAACCTGGCGCTGGTGGATTCAGGAGGGGATGGACCTTTCTATAATAGACCAGATTCCCCGGCTGACTGTGGGTGTAACCGTTCTTGCCTCTAAAGATGATCCAGCCATTACGTATGAGATGATCAACGAAGAAGTAATGCCCTACCTGCCGCAAGCCAATCTTATCACCACCGCGCGGGTAGGGCATCTGCTGCCATTGGAATGCCCGGAGTGGGTGGCCCGGCAGCTACAAGAGATACTGGCTGACTGATATTCTTTATTGCCAGAAGCAGCTCTCTTAGTTTACCGTCCAGTCCATTTTAGGGTAAACCACTTCCAGCTGCCTCCTGATTACCGCATATTCCACTTTCCAGAAGCTGTTCAGATCAGCCACATCTGCAATGAACTGCAGATCGGGGGTGAGCAGGCGGAGCTCCACGGCCATTTCACCACCATCCACCTGCGGGTGCTCCTGCCAGCCCAACACATCCTGCAACCTGATCTCCAAACGTGGCGGCGCACCAGCAGGTCTGTAGTCAAGTTCCATATACGAGCCGTCGGGCAAACGAACAGCTGGCGGCGCAAGTTTCTCCAACCTTGCCTGTTTTGCCACATCCAGCTGCTCTTGCAGGATCGGGAGCAGCTCCAGCCGCAGCAGGTCGTCCGGCTCCTCCACCTCAAGCAGGTACGGCTTCAGCCACTCCGCATTCGTCATTAGCAGCGTGGGCATGCTGACATCAGGCCAGCTCTCCTGCGGCCGCCATTTCCGGAGGCTGAGCACCCGGTTTTGCCATCGGGTTACTTCCTCATTGAAGTCAAGCAGGTGCTCCCCTTCATCTTTAATGGCTTCGGAGATGGCAGGCACACGGTACTTCTCATCCGGGGGCGGCAGCGGCTTGCTTTGCAGCACGATGCTGCCGATGCGCGTGTCCAGCGAGGCCGTGAGTTCCCCATCATTTACATCCCAATGGTAACTTTCCTGCTGCTTCACAAGCGGAGCCAGGTCGCGGGGATTCAGCGGGGAAGCCAGGAAAATGCGGCCCACGTCGGCGCCAGCGTGCAGGTGCGCGATGGCCAGCCAGGGCTCGTGCGCCAGGTCGTCGCGGTGTCCGGCAGAGGCATACTTGCCATTGGCCAGCTGGAATTGTGCATTGTTACCGGGGCGGGCATAGGCAATGCGCTCTGGGTAACAATGCGCCAGCAGCACGCCGGTTTCATAGGCATCATATGCCCCGTTTTCAGGGGTGATACTGAACAACGCGCGGTACGACTTGGCCACTTTTTCAATCTTGCCGAAGCGATTGCCCTGCCCCTGCTGCTGGCGTGATCTTCTCAGGGCTTCTATTCGCAGGTTGATGTCGATGCCAGCGTTTCGGTCCAGCGGGTCGCGTTCTTCTAAAATAGCGGCAATATCAGAGGCTAGCGCCACTTGCCCGGTTTCTTCGGCCTTGAGCAGCATGTGGGCAATGCGCGGGTGACACGGCAGGGCGTGCATTTTCTTCCCGTGCGCCGTAATACGGCCATTCTCCAGCGCCTGCAGCTGGTGCAGCATTTCAGTGGCCGACTGCAGCGCGGCACGCGGTGGCGGGTTCAGCCAGGTGAGGCTCCGGATATCGAGGATGCCCCACTGCGCCATGTCCAGCACCAGCGAGGCCAGGTCGGCTTCCATAATTTCGGGGGTACGGTGCGGGGCCATGCGCTCCTGGGTGGCTTTGCTCCACATGCGGTAAGCCGTACCGGGCCTCAGACGCCCTGCCCGCCCGGCGCGCTGGTCAGCGGCGTCTTTGGAAATGCGCACCGTCTCAAGGCGCGACAAACCGGACTTGGGATCAAAGCGGGAAGTCTTGCCGAAGCCGGTATCCACCACCACCGACACGCCCTCAATGGTAAGGCTGGTTTCAGCGATACTGGTGGCCAGCACCACTTTGCGCTTCCCGTTGCGGTCGGGCATGATGGCCGCGTACTGCTTGCCGAAGGGCAGCATCCCGAAGAGCGGGTGGATCATCACCCCGCGCATTTGCTTGCGCAGGAGGATTTCAACTTTGCGGATGTCGTTCTCGCCGGGCAGGAACACAAGGATATCCCCTTCCCGCTCCTTCGCGGCCTGCTGCACGATGCGAGCTGCCATGTCGGGCAGCATCCTGTCGTCTGCGTCGCCGGTATAGATGGTTTCCACGGGGTACTGCCGCCCCATGCTTTGCGCCACCGGGGCCTGCAGCAGCTTCGTCAGCTCAGGCATGTTTAAAGTAGCCGACATCACCATGATGCGCAGATCGGGGCGCAGTGTGTGTTGCGCCTCCCGGCACAGCGCCATTGCCACATCAGCATGAATGCTGCGCTCGTGGAATTCATCGAAAATGACCAACCCCACTCCTGTTAAGCCGCGGTCGCTGTGGATCATGCGGGTGAGGATGCCTTCGGTGACAACCTCGATGCGGGTGCGCTCGGAGATGCGCGTCTCGAAGCGGATACGGTAGCCGACGGTCTGGCCTACCTCCTCCCCCAGCAGCTGTGCCAGACGCTCGGCAATGGTTTTGGCCGCCAGGCGCCGGGGCTCCAGCATGATAATTTTCTGGTCTTTTAGCCATACTTCATCGAGTATAGCAAGTGGCAACAAGGTGCTTTTACCGGCTCCGGGAGGTGCGTTTACGATCAGCGTGTTCTGCGCCGCCAGGTGCTCTCTAACGGCAGGTATGACTTCCCGAACAGGAAGGTCTATGGTAAAGGGGTTGAAAGGCAAGTCTTATTTTTTGTTAACAGTAAAGCAGGTATACTGCCTTGTACGGCTGCAAAGTTACAGGAAAACAGATACAGTCCGATTATACAACCACCCTACTCAGGTACGTGTTCCCTTCGTTAGAATAGCTCGTAAACCTTGGGAGGATAACCATCTGGACAGGATGGAATAGCTTTGCCCGGATGTGCCAGCGATATAAGCTCGCTTAACAGAGAAGTTATGGGACAGGATAAGGATTATAGCTTGTACCCTATCTTACCTCACTTGAACAGGTGCTACAAGAGCCGTCCTTGTCTAATCACTTGTAGCTACTGTTGATCCACGGCTTCATATATGGCCTTTTTCATTGTCTGCTATATGCGCTCCTCGACAGGGGTAGGGGCCCTTCTTAAGCTGGAACGCGCTTTCCGGCTCGGCGCTGTGTACATTTCCTGCTCCCGCTCTGCTCCGGTTGCTTCGTTTACCTCGGCACCGGAAATCTACAAATAAATGGCCTCTACCCCGGGACCTCACAGAAAAACTGGAAGAGACTGATACCTGATCTGATATAAGAATACATACATAAATCTTATTGTCAGACGTTTTGTATTATAAAGATTCACGAGTCTACGTTACCTAGTATGTAACAGACTACTATGTAACAGACTACTATGTAACAGACATTATAAAAAAATCACCCCTACTTTCTTAATTCAGCAGAGGTGATTCGAACAGATATAAACTACCTATATAAATTACTTTAGATAAGAACGTAGGTATAAGTAGTCTTCTCTACTGTTCCGTCTTCAAAGTTTTTAGTACACGTTACAGGATAGCCAGCTTCGTTGTAGGTATAGGTAGCCGTGTAGCAATAAATCTTCTTTCGTTCTCCATTTTCATCAAGTGCAATATAGGATGCGATATTATGCTGTGATGGAAATTTCCCGGGCAGAAAGTACGAAGAATATTTAATCCCGATAACCTGCGGTAAATAAGATGGAAGTGGTGCCAATTTATCATCATAGGTATAAAAGTGGTCCACATACCTTCCGCCTGCCGGGTACTCACTTAGGATGCTGGTCACTTGACCATCAGTATAAGCATATTTGAAGACTGGTCCTGGTTCATCTACATTATCCTTAATATTTCGTATCTGGGCTTCAGTTAGTTCACCGGCATCATTAAAGGTGTTTTGGTAATAATGTACATCAGTAGTTTCATCGTCCTGGATCGTGGTTCTAACCTGCTTTATTAGCTGATGGTTTTCGTTATAAGTGTTTGACCAGCTTTGCAGTGGAGTTGATTGTATGTGTACTACTTGGTTGTTGTCGTTGTATGAAAGTGTTTGATGCAGTGGCTCTGTCTTACTATAAGTAGTGGCGGAGATGCCAATAAGCTGATTCTGATCATTGTAGCTATATAGCTGTTCTATTGTGCCTGTACTTCCATTCGGCCAAACATAATTTGCAACTTGCTTTTGCAGGTAATATGCCCTGAAAAGCACCTGCTCTGGCTCTGGTTGATCTTTAGAAGCATCGCAGCTTGATAGAACAAGCAGCGCGGCCAAAAGGTAAAGTAGATTTTTTCTCATACAAGCTTGTTTTGGATTGAATGTTAGAATCAATAACATGCGTTTAATTTGATGCAGCAATTTAATAATATTAATTAAAATTAATATTTACTTTTTCCCCGGAGGCGATTACCTCCAACTTGTGCCGTAATCTTACCACGCAGCTATTTATTCAGCACGAGTAGCAGTACAAGCTATATGCTTATGTTAGCATTGAACCCGCACTAGCACAGTAACATTCTGCTCAAAACCTTAGAGGCTGCTGAATTCACTTTGTTTCAGGCACATCAGGAGGAATAAAAAATTTAATAACAAGGTGTGTTTGTGCATTTCAACTTTGCAGCGGAGTACTGTTTTCATGTGTTACAAGCGAGGAGTAAATTCTAGGGATAGCTACGACATAGCCTTGCCGAACTCCAACTAATCTCCATAGCGCTGACCAGCCAGTAAGCACACTTGCTGGTTTCAAAGGATGAACGGCTATATAACCAGAACAGCCGCTGCTGAAAGGCAACGGCTGTTCTGGTTAATCTTCTGTCTGAAATCAGGTTCCCCAAAAATTGAGGCGATGTCTGTCGCGCCAGTGGTCTTCGTTTTCGCGGTCACGGTCGCGGCCATAGTTCCGGTCGCTGTAGTTAGAGCTCCTGTAGTTGTCTCCGGAGCCGGCATTGTAAGAGCGCTCCCCACCCGACCATCTGCTGTCTCTCGGGTTGTAGTGATCATAGCGGTCAGCGGTGCCGTAGCGTTGGCTCATGTCGCCGCGATCCTGGCGGCTGCCCCAGTCGCTTCTGTAGCGGTCCTGGCCTCGCCTGTTATCGTTTGAGTAGTTGCTATACCTGTCGTTGCCGCGGTCGAAGTTGCTGGAAGTATAGCTGCCCCGGTCCCAATCGTTGCGCTGGTTGCCGCCATAGCCGCGGTTCCCGCTCCGGCGCTGCTCGTAGGCACCGCCCATATCCCCTTCGTGGTAGGTGTGCCCGGGGCGGTTGCGGTCGTAGCCGCGGTGACCCTGGTGGCGCTGAAAGTCCTGCTCGAACCGATCTGTTAAATTTTGTGCGCTGTGGTAGTGCGTATCGTTCCGGTAGTCGTCGTACCGGCCGTAGTCGTTTTGATCATAGCGATCTCTGTCTCGTCTGTCCATAGTTCTGTTTAAGGTTTAGTTACACATGTATTGCCTATATAAACGGTTGTTCCCGTATCCGGGTTAAGGCCGGGCAGGTTGCTCTAATTTTCCGCCACGGGAGGCTGCAGTCGCCGGCTTATATAGAGCTTACTCTCCCGGGGTGGTGCTGTGCGGGGAGGTGTAGCGGGGTAGCAGGTTTCAGAGGCAGATCGCGTAGCTTTACACTACCTTAAACGGGTGGCACTTTCAGTGAATAAGCGTACCTTTGCGTGCCGATTTCATTTTCAACGTGGTTATCAAAGCAGTCACCCATGATCAGAAGCTTTTATATACAGGGAAACGAGCTTATCTGGGATAAGAATCCTGACAACTTAAGTACCGAAAGTCAGGGTAAAACAATCTGGATAGACCTGCAGGGCCCTACACCGGAGGAGCAGAAGCAGGTGGAGGATTTCTATGGGATCGAGTTTTTCACGCCTCAGGAAGCCGCGGAGATTGAAAGCAGCTCCCGCTTTTACGAAGACAGTACCGGGTTTGAAGCGAACAGTGCGTTTGTGGTGAAGGAAGGCTCGTCTTATAACACCCGCCAGGTATCCTTCATCTTCAAAGACGACATTCTCTTTACACTCCGGCACGGCGACTTAAAGTCGTTTGCCGAAACGGTGCGAAAGCTGAAGACCTTTACCACCACCAACAACAAGGCGCTTCAGATCTGGCTGCTGTTGCTCGAAACCCAGACAGACCTCGACGCCGATTTTATCGAGTTCCTCTCCCGCTCCACGAACAAAGTAAGCCGCAAGCTGGTGAAAGAACGGTCGATTGAGGAGGAAGTGCTGATTCAGATCACGGAGCTGCAGGAAAACACCATTCTGATACGCGGTAGCATCGTGGATAAGCAGCGCCTAGTTTCCTCGCTGCTGAAGAGTTTCCTGGTGAACGAGCCGGAGAAAGAACGGCTGCGCATTATCCTCAAAGACATAAACTCGCTGCTGCAGCACACGCAGTTCAGCTTTGAGCGCCTCGAGTACCTGCAGAACACTTTCCTGGGTTTGGTGAACATCGAACAGAACCAGGTCATCAAGATCTTCACGGTGGTGACGGTGGTGTTCATGCCCCCGACGCTCATCGCCAGTATCTACGGGATGAACTTTGAACACATGCCCGAGCTGAAGTGGAACCTCGGTTACCCCTTCGCGCTCGTGCTCATGGTCATTTCGTCGCTGGCGTTTCTGTGGTACTTTAAACGGAAGAAGTGGCTGTAGTACTATTACCTTACTGAAGGCTTCCGCTCCTGTTTTTCTGCAAAGGAACCAGTTCTGTGAGCGAAGTATTTTGCAGGTATACAGGTCCCTCTTTTATATCCTGATGAGAAAAGCGCAGGCCTGCCGTACGTGCCCTATACAGCGCAACACGGCAGGCCTGCGCTGCCTTCATATAAAACGTTGCTCCAACTGGTACTTCGCTGAGCCGTTGCGGTTCCTTATATCCTTGCCTGATAAGTATATAACTGGTAGTACCTTCCCTGCTTTTCCAGGAGTTCCTCGTGCCTGCCCTGCTCCACGATGTTGCCCTGCTCGATCACCAGGATCTGGTCGGCCTGGCGGATGGTGCTGAGGCGGTGCGCGATGACAAAGGTGGTGCGGCCCTGCATCAGTGTTTTAAGGCTGGCCTGGATCAGGCTCTCGCTCTCGGTATCCAGGTTGGAGGTGGCCTCGTCCAGGATCAGGATGCGCGGGTTGGCCAGCACAGCCCGCGCGATGGCAATGCGCTGCCGCTGCCCCCCCGACAGCTTCACGCCCCGTTCCCCGATCAGCGTGTTCAAGCCGTCCGGGAAACGGTCGGTGAACTCCTGCACGTGGGCCGCTTTCACGGCTTGCTGTAGTTGCGCCTCCGTGGCGTGCGGGCGCGGGAAAAGGATGTTGTCGCGGATAGTGCCCTCAAACAGGAAATCGTCCTGCAGCACTACCCCCAGCTGGCTTCGGTAACTCTGCAGGCTGATGGTTTGCAGGTCGTAGCCGTCGACTGTGATGGTGCCGCTATCGGGGTTCAGGAACGAAGCGGCCAGCCCGGCAATGGTGGTTTTCCCGGAGCCGGAGGTGCCCACCAGCGCGGTAACCGAACCGGCAGGCGCTTTAAAACTGATCTCCTTCACCACTTCTTTCCCGGCCTCATAGGCAAAAGCCACCTGATCGAACACCACATCGCCGCGTATGTGGTCCAGCTGCAGCGTTCTGCGCCCGCCATCGTCTTCGAGGGGCATGTTCAGAATCTCTTCGGTGCGGTCGAGCCCGGCAAAGGCCTCCGTGAACTGGCTGCCGATGTTGCTCATCTGCACAATCGGCGCAATCAGGAAGCCCAGGTACAGCGTGAACGCCAGGAAATCACCGAACGTCAGGTCGCCGTTCATGATCTGGTAGCCCCCGATCGCCATGATGCCCGCCGAAGCG
>Ga0210040_10008535_pt1 | contig 12123 bp, 5 predicted proteins | sample CryGeyCG12114_NA_FD_185462 | JGI IMG/M metagenome (GOLD analysis project Ga0210040, IMG submission 185462) | Groundwater microbial communities from aquifer - Crystal Geyser CG19_WC_8/21/14_NA (SPAdes) (version 2) | ecosystem: Environmental > Aquatic > Deep subsurface > Groundwater | place: USA... | reverse complement strand
CGAATCCCAATCACAGTCTGTGATTTTAATCATTTTAGTTCACTAACTTGTTGTAATGCAATGCTATGGCATGCTATGGGACATGCATTTGTGTGTATTCGACGTCAGTTTGAGTTTTGAGAATACAGTATATTCCAAAACTGTGGCAACCAAAACCATAGAAATCAACAAACTGATTCCAAAAACACCTGTCTTTTTTTAAATGAACACTTTTTCAGATTTTGTTAGCACAGTAACCAGCAAAAGCTAACCATTACCACATAACTATAGAGTAAAATAGCTCTTTTTTAATTCTGAAATTCCGACCAGACGGACAAAAGTAGCTCAATAATGATATGATGTAAAATGTCCCATAAGATGTTATAGCCTTCATGCATCAATGTACCTTCTATTGTAAGGATCCAGTATTATGACTTGCAGCCATCTGGTCCTGTGCAAAATTTCTCAAATCTTTGTATCGTATAGCCACTTGGCCAAATAGCCAACAACTGTTTAGATTACGACCTTTCTCTGCTGAAAGTGTAACTAATTCCTACCCCCGTTGTGCTCTTGTGCATGCATCATTTCCTACACATGGTTTATGTGTTCTAATTTTGTGAATCTCCACAGAGAACAATAATTATTTGGATTAGAGACGTGCTCAGTCGTGAAATCAACGTTTAGAGTGAAGCGCACTCCTTGGGAGAACCAGGTGGAGCTTTACAATGACTTTTTTACGGCTTCCATCTATTTGGAACAAACAGACCACCACAAAGTTTGGTCAAGGATGGAAATGGAACTTTTCCTGTGTCGTTTTCCTCGCTCTCCAGGTGAGAAAACATTTAATTGAAATTCCTGTTGGGCAAACCAAGTTTATGTATTGAGATTATATTTTGTGCTTTTCGCTTGCATGTTTGTCTGCATTCTATGGAACTCGTCTTGAACAATAAAAAAGTATAGTGAGAGCCCCGTATCAATTACTACCTAATGAACTAACTAGGCAGCATATAATTATGATCGCTTCTGTCAAAGTATTTGACATATGAAGGTTGCAAAAATGTTATCATATTGTTTTGACACACTGTGGGCTATGAGTGGAAAAGTTTTCTGTTTGTAAGGTCAGTCTTTAGATATAAATATGGCAGCTAAGAATCAATATTTCTTAAATGAAGATGGGATCAAAAAACGGCTTTAGCATGGACGGATAGTACCTTTTCTTGTTAATTTGTGTGCACTTAGCACGCATTTCATTCTCTATTGACAGTTCTTTCGTGCGTGTTTGTATGCACAGGCAGGCACACACGGAGAGAGTAAACTACTAACACTAACGGAAACTTTACGCATGCATCAAATGAAATCCCATTTAAGTAAATAGAGTGTGTATCTCATGAATGAATTAAAGCTGTCCATGTGTATTTACTCCCTTTACGAGTTTTTTTCAAGTATTGACATATCATAATCTATATGGATTGTTGAGCTGGTGTGATCTCTGCTTTTTACCGCTAGATTCAACGAGTAAAAATCATAATGTTTCGGTCATAAAATTTAACTGATGATGCCCCAGAATTTTCAATGCATGCTTAATAGTCTTCATTTCATTGAAAAATGTTTTTTTCTTTTGCAATATCTGTATTGACTCAATCATTTGTTGCGAATCCGTCATTCCGATTAATAAAAAATATCGTATGTTCTCGAAAGACTTAAAAATCAATCCTATGTGATTAAATTTTTTAAGAAAAAAATTCATTAGGCGTCAAAAATGTATATTACGGCTCCACCAATAACGTGAACATGACTTTTAGTAAACCCATAAACTTGGCTTCCCTTCCTCACCTTTTTTTAATGCGTAGGAAAACACTAGAACGAAAAAAACTCCCATGAATTCTTTCACACCGTATACCCTTAAGAATGCCAAAGCGGTAGATTATTATTGTGATCTTGACTACAACATATACTGGTGAGGATTTCCTTTATTTGAATACCTGTTCAAAAAATTTGACACGATAAATCTTTTGTGCGTTTCAAGACGTAAAACATCTCCACTAACTACACACAAAACTCCCCATAGAGAGTTCACTTGAGTCTATTTTTATGTGCGATGACTTCCTTTGTGAAAATGAAAGGTACATAAGGTTCATGTTCACACAGTAAATACACAAGAATCGTTTGAAAATTGATCATATGATACCACCAACGATCATATTTTATTCTCTAGAGGACTCGACTTGTTTAAATATTAACTTATTGTGTTCCAAAGGGTACCCTCTAGAAGAATCTAGTTAGTCCTCACTTGCTTAGCTTTCAATTTTCACGGTGAATTAGATGCGCTGATTTTGAATCAATTTTGCTCTGCTGGGCTCTCCCATAATTTGCACCCCGTAATGAATTCATAAAACCATGAAATCTTGATTGTTAAATAGTTTGAAAAATCGTTTTACGAATCGTTCTAGAAATCCCTAAGACTCTAGTAGTAGTATCTTACGAAAAGTATGATAAATTCGGAACTGGATTCCCTTCTGACTTGACTGACTCACTGAGTGAGAGTTATTGAGCGTGCGAAGAAATAAATTGCATATAGAATGGGCCAAGACAATACAGCCCTACTCATTTATCGGCTAAAATGATGCATTAAACTCCACCTCTTTAGCCATTACATGAATCTATTATAGCTCATTATTTACATTTGTGGCAATTTTTTTCACTCCACCAGAGGATAATTCGTGGTGATTTTGCTAAGATTCCATATAAATTGCCAATGTGTCGACATGTCTCATTACAATGAAAGCATATCAAGATTTATGTTTTCAACATGTATGAATTATTAAAAGATAACGTGCCAAGATTTCTAATCCCAAACGATCATCCTATACAACAACTAAAACACAATGCGGTGGTGGTTTAGTCTGTCTTTTTTTGCGTAAACAGTATGATCCATAAATGGGCTTTCCTGCCACATTTGTTTGTTGGGAATCCACTTGCCTACCTTAGTTTTGCACAATAATCTCAGCAGTCAGTAAATTGTTTTCTATTAGGAAAGACAGGTTGCAAATTGCTGGGCTCTGGGGAAAACACTTGTACTACTAGTTATGCAGCACACATCTTGTTGTAGCAATTTGTGCTTCTCAAATTCCCGGCTTCATTCATCCATCTCACTCACTACAGCACATCATTATTGTGCTGGAAGCCAAATAGCATTGCTTGAAGTCACGAATTGTTAGGTTGGGGTGGCTTGAAACCAGATTTGTTGGCTTGTTTACAGCATGCGCACTCATTTTTTCTCATTTCCAGTTTACCGCCTGGGCTGTGAATTACTTTTTATGATATAAAAGTTTTTAGAGGTGTTTAAATAGTAGCAGCTATCAATGTAAATGGCTTTTAAGACAATTTTTCTAAACAAATTGAATTTAAAACATTCATATTTAGTTCATTTAAAGGGAAATCATACCAAGAAATGATTTGGTTTGGTATTTAGTCGATAGTTGTAAACACAGTTGAAAATTAATATCCGTGAATTGTAAAAAATCTGGTTTTTTAAAGCATACTACAATGCTAACTAAATTCTAATGAAGTTTTGCATCTAACAATTTAGTATTCACACTCCAGCTATTAATTTAAATCTTATCTGTACATTCCATCTTACTTTAAATCACAAGCAACCATGTATTTTTTCACTTGTCTAGAAACATTGAGCGAAGTCAGTTAGCAAATACAACCTTTTCACAGCATTTTTCAATTCATTTTAAATAACTAACTAACAAACTAACTGCATTCACCAAAGTTAAGATAACTCAACTAATAAAAGGAAAGTGGGCAACACAACTGGAAACATTTAAAATCACTATCCATGTTCTTATCTCCCACTTATTTATTGCATTTCTCACTGAATCAATTTTACGATCAGTACATACCTCTACTCTACAGAATCAAATATATTATCTCAATGTTCCATTTTTCTCATCTCCTAGCAAAACAAAGCCAGTTTCTTATAATTCCCAGTCAAACCTGACTTTATCAGTTGTATACAACTATAAGACTACTAAGAATGCGTTCCCGTATCCTCGACTGCTATATTTATTCCCACTTCCAAAACAAAAATCATTCTACCACACTGAGAACTCAATTGATTTTAGTTGCTAGAAAATAATGCGAGCCAATTATTAACCCTTTTCTGTATCACCACGATTCCTATATACAATATTCTTTCCTACTCACTCACTGAAAATTAGGGCTCATTAGCATGGTACCTGCGCGCATTAAATGCATATAGCGTGTAAATAAAATAATCCTGGTGCATTCATTCCTTGTATCCACTAAAATCGTTGATAAAGAAAACGAGAAACTCAAAGTTGATGACTTTGCACTTGGCCGTTACACCAAAACAGACATGAAAAGTAAATAGTACGAGTTGTACAGTGTCTTTGGATTTGAGTGACAGCTTAAGTAATCTGGCTGAGTAGTTGATAATCATGTTGAAGGATGAACATATTTATTCTATTAATCGAGTCTACTGGCTCAAACTAACAAACTTAGTTAGTTAGTGGGCATTTTTTCTCCCGGAATCTCTTTGTATATTGATAACGAACTAGTTTGGACAGACAAAAAATTGCAACTGAATTTTTTTACTACTTCTCTAGGTCAATTATGCCTCCAATTCAGGAAAATTCATAAAAAACACATGGAATTTATTTATCTAGAATTTCTTTTGTGTTTTTATAACGAATTAAGTACTGTGCAACTCACAAACATCACATTATGGGCGTGCCGCTTTACCTATATGTATATTAAAAAACTATAATGATGTACTACATTATCTCCCTCAGTATAATGCACCGCATATTTCCATGTAAAATGTTTATTATTAAATGTCCCTGTTCATAAGCACACACAAATATTTTCCAGGCATTGATACAAACACAAAGCAAATAGTTAGATGGGATTGGCACGCGGACAAAAGCTAATAAGCATGTGGCTGCTAATTGACTGTTAATGTCCAACCATAACAATACTGCACGTAGGATACACTCAAATAATATAAAATATGTATGTGCTGTGCAGTAAGTTCAATATACTCTACTACAGCATGAGAAAAGGTGTAATCTTATTATTGCAATGGGTGAAGAACACCTACCTAGAATACTGACTATAAGGAATTGATGAAATCATACAGAATCTCCTAATAATGATGAGTAGTGTGAAACACCCCGAGAAAAAAAAATGGAAACCACATAAATTATTATGGAAATCGTAAGTTTCATCAAGTCTGAATGAAATGCATTACCTGTCCAAAAGGCCACCCTAGATGATGACAAAGAAGTATGGAAAAATCATTCTACGCCTTATTCACTCCCATTATAACTAACTTACCTAGTGTCATTACTTCAATTCACATATAACTTATAGCAGCAAAGCCAGCTACACTTTGACTTTTTGTTCAACCGCCCAATGATAAATGCTTGCGTTTATGCCATTGGCATTTTTTCAAGTCCGACTCATTTTTTTTGCTAGATGACATTAGCTGGAGAAACTAATAATTAATGATGAGTCTTTCACGTGATTGCTTGAAGGAACTTTTGAGCAACGAATTATTCACAACTGTTTCAAGTACAGTTTAACGCTTTATGAATTTTTAAACAGTGCTGTAATCTTCAGTTGTAGACGCTGCGGAACAAATTAGTATGCTTTTGTACTTATTCAAAGGAAAGTTGGTTTCTTCGTAAGTTAGTTTGACCCTATAGCTAACTACCGGAAAACATACATTTCAGTTCACACAAGACTATGTTTATTCCCCTTTGTGTCCCCTACCCCTTGTTATAAAAAGTTTGTAACTTACTTTAACAGTTTTGTAGCTACAAATATTTTTTCATCCTTTTCGCATAACATGATTTATGACGGGATGATATGATTATTGTAAAAAAATGTTGTCCTCATACAGCAATGCGCTAATAAAGTGTTATGACGAAGGAGAAAAATCTTTTGTGCTCGACAGAATACATCATCATCATAGCTTGTCAGAATGGTAGAACAAGTTGTGCACATAATAATCATAACTGAAGAAAAACTAAAATTATGGGTATAGCACTGTCTCTTATCATGCGTTTTGTCAGCCCTTGTTTTTACGAGAATGTTTATTGCATCTTTTCTCTTCCCCTATATTATATGTGTGCTGTCCAGCCAGCTAAATGCACACACACACAGCCAAGAAAAAAATTTTCTTTCCCCTTCTGCAGGAGCCAAATAAAACACTATATATACAGATACTAATAATGTGCCAATCTTGGAAAGTAGCTGAACAAAGAAATACACAGCTCTACTTGAGTTTATAACTCCAGGAAAACTATTTTGTGTATAGTACAGTACGCACACAAAAGTGTTTACTACTCATTCATATGAGAATGCATCACTTGTTACCAAAGCCTACTTATTATGACTACTTGGAAACATAAAATGCATCGATGGGAGAAAAAAAAAACCAAAGTCTGCTCTCACAGTCTGTAACTTACTTACTACAGTACGCATACGAATATTTTCTTCTAACATGTTAGGGCATGTATTTGGATGATGTAAACACGATTTAAGGAACGGGAATAAAAACCATTTTGCTCTTTTTCTATGTGTATATCTGCAAAAATTTCATTTCATGAATTCAGATTAGTTTAATCTGATTTACCTTTCAGTGTATTTTTTGTTTGTATTTACATAAAAAGCTTCAATAGGTAGATATTATATAACATTATTTTTGGCATTACAGTCTAAGAGAAAATTGTTTTCTCAAACATTGCTTTCACTGTTTCCATTTGTTGAGGAAAACTAGACAAGTATAGAAGCTGAAAAGCTGTTATTTTCCTTCTCTTAACCAAGATGAAAGACTTATTTTGCCATGGTTGTCCTACTTTTGGGAGAAATGGACTTTCTTTCTTTCAATCTTCTAGTGTTACAAAAAAACCTTGATTTTTTTGCGGCTGCATTTTATAGAGGATTAATTTGTAATGAACTGGTAGCCTTTTACTTGATTGGATCCGTATCTGTTGTTATTGCGGGATTCGGTCAATGCTTCTTACTAGCCTTTATATTATGGTAGGAACTGTGCGGATCTAAAATTTCGTTTGCAAATATATACTTATAATTTAGTTTCCTCTCAAGTAACAGGATGCCTTCAATTTCAAGCTAGCATAGATATGAAAGGAGCAAGAAATACAAATTTAGGGTGGTATCATGCAAGCAGTTTTGATAATTATACTTTTGCTGACGTTATACAAGGTGAATAGAGTAATTGAGTTGATTAGACCTAGTTAAAATAGCTTTAGTTACTAACTAGACCGATATACATAGGTTATTTTTGTTTGACCAGAAAGGATATTTTGATCCTATCAAGTAATTTTATATGGTTCTATGCGGTATTTTTTGGTTAACATGAAACAAAAATTGTAGAAACCCTGGAGTGTGATGGATATGCTATTTGTATATGTAAAGGCACTAATGAACATATTTTTTTAGGAAAAAACATTAATTTACACTTCTAATCTACTCATTAGGATATGACTTTTCTGTGACAGCTCATGCACCGTTAGAAAATGTTTTCAACATTGACCACGATTGTCATTTAATGATTTCCCAGATTTGGGATGTCAATTTGTTTTTGAAAAGAATTATTTTATTTTGAGGACCAATATATACATACATACAAACACACAAAAAGGGCTCCTCAGTCGCAGTATTAAAATGCCTTTAGTATAAAAAGTTATACGAGTACATGTTTTTTAGCATGATATAGCATGTGAAAAAAACTTCGTTTTTGGAGTTTCACTTGCATTATAAGTTACAAGCATGCTAAACATAGTGCTTATACATAACGTACTTGAGATGCTGATGGTACTAAATTATGAAGCGCTGAAGGGAAGGGTTGAGCTAAACTTCCCGAAAGCACGCATCAAGATGCTCTAATTACAGGGGGAACAATCAAAGGATTTAGTTCATTAAGATATGACATAGGAAATTAAGGGAGGCTTAAGCAAGGGCTGGGTCTATACGATAAATCATAAAGCAATTAAAAGTCATAAGGGTGTATAAGCATTTTCTTGTAGATCCCGTGGCTGTAAATAGCCCTCATTATTTATAAAAATTTGAACGTCTTCATTTTTTGGGTACCAATGTAGAGCACGATTTTGATTGTACAATAAACATTAGTTAAGATTTCCGCTCAAGTTTGAGTAGGAAATGCCAATCTTAGGTCAAATGGGGGAGTTCAAAGACAGTTAATGAAATATTAAAAAACATTAGAAAGCATTTCATTCAATCGTGAGTACGTAAATAAGCCACTGCAAGTGGTCATAAAAAATTAATAAGCACGCTGTGTATTTTATTTCAACAGGATCATTTTCCCCTTACTTCAAAATATTGAGGATACACATGTTGCATTGTTACAGCATCTTGAATTTAATCGACAAAGTAAAGCAGAAATTTTTAACGTTTAATTTTAAAAATTTTCATTTCCCCTCGCGGGAAATGGGAAGATGGGAGGAAGTCAAAATATGTTCAGTTCAAATTAGTCAAAATAATTACGTATTAAAAATCAAGTAGTTTACGAAAATTTTTGTTGATAAACATTCCTGACAGACAGACGGACAAATGTACAAGTAGACCAGAAGGACGGAAATTACATTATTATTACTAGTATACATTATGAATTATAACATTATTAGTAGCCTCACTTCCTTCACTGGTTAGTAATGAATACAATGAAAATGAAACAAATTCTATTTATCTCCTGGCATGAAATTTTTGCTTGCATGGAAAATAATATTCTCTAAAATTTAAGCGCTCTAGCATGACATTAGACTTTAATTGATTTATTACCCTAGTGAACATCGATGTGACAAAAATTTTTATTCAGCACGAAACCCGCAAATGATGAACTGTTCACCAAAAAGTAGATTTTACTCCAGAGAGTCATTCTTCTTATGTTTGTGATGGGAGCCGGAGAGTAAATTTTATTGCTCGCCTGTGACAATGCCGTTTGCATATTAGTTTCTCATAAAATATGTCTTCCGAACGAGTGAACGCTGAAGGCCGTTTTTGAAGAAAATGTTTTGCTCGCACGAGTTAAGAATTCATAATGAACTCTTACCGTTTCACTTGGAATACTATTAGAAGCTTTTGTACCTTGCTAGTTAGGTTATATGGTTACAGTCTAAACTCAGCCATAGATTTTATATTGCCCTCATTGTCCCCTTTCACTCAGTCAGAAGCATCCATGCGTATGTAGTGCGAGCAAAAAATGTGAAAAATGTTTTCTCTCTCATGAAAAAGGATAAAAATATAGCAACCAACCTTACGTAGGTAATAATAATAATAATAGCACACGAACAAAATTGAACTAATTACCTTAAACATATCTGTTTTAAGAAACTGTTTTTTTGAAGATATGCTTGTACATAACATACGTAAAAAAATTGAGTTAATTTAAAGAAAACTTTATAAAAAATGCTGCTGGGGTGAATAAAAGCTACTGACTGGATCAAAAAAAAGCCTTGGGTCACGATAAACGAATTGGCTAGCATGCTTTGAAGCTCATTATGCAGTAGTTGGAACACAATGCATATTTTGGTCCAGTATTCCACTGGAGACAGGAAGCGAGGATTCGGCCCTGTCTTGGCGAATGGGACCAAAGAAACAGATTTCCTATTCATTCCCGTTGACTTCTCATGAATTTATTATGTGGACACCGTAATTCCCCAAATTTTTCTCTAAGCTCTTATACTTGCTCCCAGATTCTTATCTTTTGTCCGTTATAAATCAAACCTAGGCTTCTGCATCTTCCTCACGTTGCACAATTCTGCTGCATTGCCCAAATCAATGATTCAATTGTGTATAGTTACGAGCTACTGATTTTTTGCTGACCTCCATACTTTAATATGAACTTATCTTTAACTTTTTCCCCAGGAAAGGCCTTCAAAAACTATTTTAGTTTTTAAATTCCACAAATATTTAAATCCAGAAATCAATGCTGTATCTTACAACAGCCATTGCTTAATTTCTTATAAAATATTATGGTAACTTATGAGGTCTTTCAGTTTTGGGAACAAAAGACTCTAAAAGCATGTAATTACCTTAATAGTATCGAAAAAATTTACGCCGTCTGTTTGCTTGCTTGCTTGTACTATTTACTTACTCACTCACTACCTTATGCATTAGAAGCAGACAAACTTCTTATTGCCCCATGTAACATCAGTTTGATAAGCCTGTCTTGTCATGCATCAGTATCAGCGGAGAACTGCTTTTGTCCTCCTAATGGATAGAGTTTGGTCAGAATAAGTTTGTCACTCATAACACAAGTGTATTTAGTTTTCTATTCCCCAACGTCAGATAGAGAGTCTAAAGTTTGAGCTACCACTAAGAACACTGCTTGTGTTTTGTGTATTTAACGATGGCTAACCAAAGGTGACAATCTTGTGGCACAACACATGGCTTCAGGTGTTTCGCAAAGTTCTTGAACTAAAATATGTCATGTTGGTGTCATCATGAATTTGTGAAAGTTTATATTATATAATAGTCTCCAAATATTCTTGCAGGGGGCTAAATCGGGTTAATCGGGTTGTAACCAAAATGCACATAAAACCTGAAAAAAATTGACAGTGGGAGGCAGACTTAAGATCTTGCATTTTTCTAAAGCAATTCAGGGCAGAGCTCTTTTCCTACTGTGCAATAAAAGCTAATTATTTTCCACTAACTAACTTGGCACTTTTCTCCAAAAAGCGGGTGAGATTACACACATAATAGTAAGTTGTAAAGAAACAAAGAAAAAATTGCAGTCTTTTAAAGCAATTTCCTTAGTTTCTTTGAATCAAATTTGGCGTAGCGCCAGTCGCTCAAAACGACTTGCACCACTTGATTCAAGTTGAGCTACAAAACAAATGGATCAAATTATATTGTAGAGCTGGAACAACATGCATGACTTTTTATAGAGATATGGTGTGATTATAAAGTGGTATGCTACAATGTAGTCGTCATTTTAGAATACAATCCTAATATACTGCAGCATTGGGGAGAAAATTATTATGTGTGGAGTGTGGAAATAGTAATGATTACGGTGCATTTCCATTTAGCTTCCAAAAGTACTAATAATAATACTGCTCAAAGGGGTGAGCTTATTCACTTAAATTTAATCTTTATCGCCAGCACAATAATTCAAAAATTTTCATTGATCATTTAAGTCGCAAAAAAAAACTACCCCTTGTTGAAATACATTCTGTTTTTGACACAATAAAAAATCTTACCATTAGGCAATTTTTGCTTTCAAATTCCTAAAGTTTGAAAAAATTATATTCTCCTGAATATTCCACCAGACTGAGGGGCTGGGAAATACTACTATTTATTATTTCTATTAGGCCCTTTAACCATATAACGATAATGTGAAGCCGACAAAGTAGAACGGTTACCTATATATGAGAACCCCACTTCATTATTCATTTCTATATAAGTACTTTATTTGAGCTGGAACAGTGGTGCCCACACACACAATCTGAAGTGAGCGAGAAAAGGAAACTTAATACAAGTGAGCTAGAGCAAAATATCATCATTTCTGAAAATGCCACTAAAACCACAAAGCCCTAGGTAGCCGATGGTTCCTTGTTCTATAGTAATTGAAATATTTCGGGTTATTATGCCAGCATCAGTATGCACTCCATGTTTTCTCCTAATGGTTCTCATACTGTAAGTTTCTAACTGTAGCTAACTATGGGAGCACAGCAAACAGATATTATCACTTACTCACTACGATTTCTGTAGATAGTGAGATAGTAGCATTGTTAATGGCTCAATATGAACCCATTCCTACAAACACGGTTAGACAAAAGTTCATAAATTATCGGTCTTAGATTAGAAAACTTCCTGAGCAACTTAGCTGAGCCCAACCAGGGATTATGAACGCGTCAAAAAATTAAATAAGATGACGGATAGATTTCAGTATTTGGGGAGATGTTCAAATCGCCACCGTCACCTCATAACCGTAGAAAAATTAGAAAAAATTCCGTCCTTACAAACAGAGTCAGTAAAACGGATCGTGGGGGGACGCTGAAGAGACTTTTGCTTCGCACAACTCATCGTTTGAAGGAACCTAGGAAGGCCCGCCAGAAACCGCCTTCGGCG
>Ga0210040_10008534_pt1 | contig 12123 bp, 14 predicted proteins | sample CryGeyCG12114_NA_FD_185462 | JGI IMG/M metagenome (GOLD analysis project Ga0210040, IMG submission 185462) | Groundwater microbial communities from aquifer - Crystal Geyser CG19_WC_8/21/14_NA (SPAdes) (version 2) | ecosystem: Environmental > Aquatic > Deep subsurface > Groundwater | place: USA... | reverse complement strand
TGCGGGAAGCAGGCGCGCACGTCGATAGGCGATCCGTGGATGCCGTACTCGACTCGGGCGCATGAGGCATCCTCCCAGACCCGGTGATCAGCGGGCGAGCCCCACGCGCCTCTTCTCCGAGCGGGCACGAGTGAGAGTGTTGTGCTGCACGACGAGGGCGAGCACCGCGAAGGCGACGGTGAACGGGAGGAAGGTCACAGCGAGCATCGCGAGCGGCTCGTCGTAGACGCCAGGGGCGCTATTCGTAGCGAAACCCCAGCTGCCAGCACCCAGGAGGGCGACTCCCGCGGTGATCAGGAGCCCGAGGGCAGCGGGCGCGACGCGACGCGAGCGATAGGCGCGAAGGAATGAACGGCCGAAGACAGCGACACAGGTCGGTACGCCGATGATCACGAGGATGACCCCGAGAACTCCGGCGGACAGCCCGAGCAGCAGCTCGGAAAGGATGGCAGCGAACATGTTTCGAATCCCCCAATTCGTTATCTGCACGCTATGCCCGAGGTCGATCGCCGCTGAACCCCCAGTTCAGGGTCCTGTTTCGCCGAAACGACGACTGCCCGCCTCCTTCGCCACTGCCATGAGGGAGCAGGTGAAGGAAGCGGGCAGAATCGCCAGCTTGACGTATTACTTCTTTTCGACAGCGTCCTTGACCGCTGCCTTCGCCTTCTCGAGCGTGTTCGACTTGGGGTCGGTGCCGTAGAGGCGCTCGTCGGGCGTGGTGGGCGGCGGCATCGGCACGCTCGAAGTGGGGCCGTCGGCGTAGCTGAACTCGCTGTTGCCGTCAGGGGTCGGACCGGATGCCCAGCTGCCTTCCTGGGCCGCTGCACCGTCGGAGAAGTTCATGTAGGTGTACGCCACCTTGTTGTCCTCCTTCGACTGCGGGAAGTTGCTCGGCACCGGGAGCTGCTCGATGCCCTCCGATTTGAGGTCTTCGATCGCAGCGAGCCACTGGTTCTGGTGCATCGTGTCGCGCGCGATGAGGAACGAGAGCAGATCGTGAACACCCTTGTCGTCCGTCATGTGGTAGAGCCGGGCGGCCTGAATGCGGCCCTGCATCTCACCGTTGGCGTTCGCCGTGAAGTCGGCGAGCAGGTTGCCGCTCGAGGTGATGTACGAGCCCTGCCAGGGGTTTCCGTTGCTGTCGACGGGGCGGGCGCCGGCACCGGCCACGATCGCGTGCTGGACGTCCATGCCGCCCATGACCGCGCCGAGCACCGGGTCGGACTTCGCGGCGTCCTCGGCCTGCTGAACGGGGGCCTTCTCGAGGAGCTGCGCGATCATGACCGCGAGCATCTCGACGTGCCCGAACTCCTCAGCGGCGATACCGAACAGGAGGTCACGGTACTTGCCGGGGATGTGGGTGTTCCAGGCCTGGAAGCCGTACTGCATCGCGATGGTGATCTCGCCGTACTGACCGCCGAGGACCTCTTGAAGGCGCCGAGCGTAGATGGCATCGGGCTTCGAAGGGGCGGCCTTGTGCTGCAGTTCTTGACGATGGAGAAACATCGATTGGTCCTTCCGTGGGTGGTTGAGGTTCCAGGAATCGAGCTAACGCCGCCATTCTGAGCGTCTGTCGTCCGCGTCCTGAACGCCCAGCGTTGACTGTCTGAATACCAGACGTGTCTTCGTGCCGCTCCGCGACTCGAATTGACAGCGGATCGTGAACACGGCATGCTTCGCCGGTGCCACGCTCTCTTCGTTCGTCGGGTCTGCCAGCGAGCGTCTCGGTCGTGATTCCGGTGAAGAACGACTCGGCGGTTCTGCGCCGCGTGCTCGCCGACCTGGCGGCCCAGACGGTAACACCACACGAGACCGTCATCGTCGACAATGCGAGCGATGAGGACATCCGAGCGATAGCGGAGGCAGCTGGCGCCCGCGTCATCGACGAGCCCATCCCAGGGATCCCTGCGGCGGCGTCCGCGGGGTATGACGCCGCTACCGGTGAGTTCATCGCCCGCTGCGACGCGGATAGTCGGCTGCCGCCGTTCTGGATCGCAGGGTTGCTGAGCGGTTTCACCTCCGTCGACCGTGTGGCGGTCACCGGTCCGGGCATCTTCTACGGTCTTCCCGGCCGTGCGCGGTGGCTGCACGCTCCACTGTCCCGGATCTATATGGGTCTCTACCGCTGGACCACAGCGTCGGCGCTCGGTCACTTCCCGGTGTTCGGCTCGAACTTCGCGATGCGCCGGAGCGCATGGCACGCGGTGCGGGACACCGTGCACCGGCGAGGGATCGACTTCCACGACGACCTCGACCTGAGCTTCCACCTGGGCACGATAGGCACCATCGTCTACGTCCCCGACCTCGTGGTCGGGATCTCGTCGACGCCGCTTCGATTCGGAGGGGGCCGACGACTGCGCCGCGGCTTCCGATCGATCGTGCTGCACTGGCCGCAGGAGCTCCCTCCGAAGCGCATGGCGCGCTTGGCCGGCGCCCGCTGGAGGTCACGCAAGGAGAGGTGAAGGCTCCCTGCGATCAGGACGGACCGGCGGCTTTCGCCTCGTCCACCGCGGCGGCCACGCCGTCCTTCCACGGTTCACCGTGACCTGGCAGCACGATCTGCGCCTCGGTCGCGGCCAGCGCGTCGAGGGACTCGAGGGCCATCTCGCTGTCGGCCGTTGCAGCGCCCGACACGATCTGCGGTCCTCGCTTCCCGGTGTACGGGTCGAGGGTGACGAGCGCGTCTCCCGAAAGCACGGCGCCGCGGCCGGGCAGACGAAGAGCGCAGTGACCGAAGGTGTGTCCCGGCGTGAACACCATCCGGGGCGAGCCGGGCAGGTCGCCGATGGCCTCGTCGGTCAACGGCGTCAACGAGTCGACGCCCCGGACCGTGAAAGCCCCGGCTGCGGTCATCCGCGCGAGGATCGGTACACCCGCGGGATGGCGAACCGGATAGAGCGCGGGCGAGTTCTCGTGCGCGTAGCGGTAGGGGTGCTGGGCGATGTACTCCTCTGCCTGGTGTCCGATGACCGGTACATCCCATTCCTCGGCGATCCGGCGGGCGAAACCGAGGTGGTCGAAATGCGCATGGGTCAGGACGAGCGCACGCACTTTCTCGGGACTCGACCCGATGGCCTCGAGCGCACGCGGCAGCACCTTCCAAGTGGCGGGAAATGCTGCGTCGACCACAGTGACCGCGTCGCCTTCGACGAGGAAGTAGCAGTTCACGTGAGCATGCTCGAGTCGATGCACGCCTGGCGCGACGTTACGGGTGAGAACCGGTCCGAGATGACGGCGAATGGCGCTTGGCACGAGAGTTCCTCCTGAGTCGACGGACGCAACAGCGACTGGCGACGATATGGGCGCGGCTTGCGCGGCATCTGCGTGACGCCTGACTGTGAGGTAGGAGCCCTGTGTCGTCGAACGGACTATGGGGTTCTGCGTCACCCGCTGGGAAAGCGCCGCAGCTTCGCGGCGAGTCTTCGGCGACGAGTTGCTGAGCGACGGGTTTCCGGCGTTGGCTGGAAAGACGATTCGCGAAGGAGGAGCTGATGCAGCTCGACGACGGACGCCGGAATGATCCAGAGATCGGTAGCCGACCGACGGTGGCTTCGGTCGCCGCCGTCGCATCGACGAGTGACGACGTCGAGGCGGCAGAGCCGACACATCCCGACCGACCGGTCGGCGTCGATATCGACACCGCGGCGATCGGCACGGAGCCGGGCGCCACGGAGGGTGTCGATGAATCCGAAAGCGGCGCCGAAATCGGTCCCGACCGTGAAGAGAACAACCAAGGAGAAACCATGGCAGACCTCAGCCCCATCGACGTGCAGAAAGCGCTGAAAGGCGCGGAGTACCCGGCCGATAAAGCCACCCTCGTGCAGCTCGCGGAAAGCTCGGACGCGGGTGACAACGTGCTCGAAGCGATTCGAAGCCTGCCTGACGAGACCTACGACGGCCCGACCGACGTGACGGAAGCGCTCTTCAACTGACTCTCTGAGTCACCGGCCGGTGTCGGCGGTGCCTGTTAGCTTCGCACTGCCGATACCGACCGAGAGGAGACGAACGTGTTCGTCCGCGACGGCGTCGTGTTTTCCAGCGCCACCGACCTGACCGCAGCTGTCAGTTGCGAGTGGGCGCTGATGCGAGCACTCGACGCGAAACTGGGTCGTGTCGACGCCGTGCCTGATGCGCCCGACGCCATGCTCGAACGTGCCGGGGTGTTGGGCGGCGAGCATGAGCAACGGGAACTCGCTCGGTACCTCGAACACTTCGGGCCTTACGCACCGGGCCATCCGAGTGGAGTCGCTCTGATCGCAGAACCCGCATCGAAAGGTGACCTGGCTGCGTTGGCCGAGGCGATGGTCGAGACGGTCGCCGCTCTCCGCGACGGCGCAGACGTGGTCTATCAGGCGACTTTCCTCGATGAGGGTTTCGTGGGCTTCGCCGATTTCCTCATCCGCGCCGGCGAATCCGACGGGCGTCCGCGATATGAGGTTTACGACACCAAGCTGGCACGCAAAGCGAAAATCACCGCACTCATGCAGCTCGCCGCCTATGCCGGCCAGCTCCGACGTCTCGATATCCCCGTCGGCGATGACGTGCATCTGGTTCTCGGTGACGGCACTGTCACCACACATCGGCTGATCGACATCGAGCCGGTGTTCATCGAGCGCTTCAGCAGGCTTCAAGCCATGATCGCCGATCGGCTCGCCGACGATTCTCCCATCGCATGGGGGGCGGCCGGATACCTCGCCTGCGGGCGCTGCGCAGAGTGCTCGGCACAGGTCGAGTCCACGCGCGATGTGCTCCTCGTCGCCGGCCTGCGTGGAAACCAACGCGCACGCCTCGCCGAAGCCGGGATCGGCACGATCGACGCGCTCGCTGCCTCCCGTGGGCCGGTGGCGGGCATCGGCGCGCCGACGCTCGACAAGCTACGGGACCAGGCGGCGATGCAGCTCCGGGCACCCGCTGACGTCCCTGGCGAACCGCATCGTGTGAGCTATCGCGTACACGACCCCATGGGGCTCGCGGCGCTTCCCGCCGCCGACCAGGGCGACATCTTCTTCGACTTCGAAGGCGACCCGCTGTGGAGTGACGCACAGGGACGCGACTGGGGCATCGACTACCTATGGGGCGTCGTCGACCACGACGGTGAACCCGAACATTTCCGAGCATTCTGGGCTCACGACCGCGCCGGCGAACGACAGGCGCTCCTCGACTTCCTCGAATATGTGCGTGAACGCCGCAGCCGATACCCCGGAATGCACATCTATCACTACGCCGACTACGAGCGCGCGCACCTCCAGGCGCTGTGCGCCCGTTACGGAGTCGGCGAAGCGATCCTCGACGAGCTGCTGCGCGAGCACGTTCTCGTCGACCTGTATCCCATCATCAAGCGCTCTGTTCGCATCTCCGAACGCTCTTACAGCCTCAAGAAGCTCGAGCCCCTCTACATGGGAGATGAGCTTCGCGAGAGCGATGTCACGAACGCGGCCGATTCGATCACCGCATACGTTGACTACACGGTGCTCGTCGAATCGGGTCGCGACGACGAAGCCGCAGCGCAACTCGCTGAGATCGAGGAGTACAACCGCTACGACTGCGTCTCCACGCATCGACTCCGCAACTGGCTGCTCGAGAGAGCTGACGAACACGGAGTCGTTCGCCGCAACGAGCTGATCCCCACCGCGGCGCGAAGCGATGCGCTCGACGCCGCCGAAGATGTGGCTCGGCAACGACTCATGGCGCCGGTCGAGGGCGTGCCCACCGTCGAGCGCGACGCCGATCAGACCGCACTCGCGCTGGCTGCGGCGGCCATCGAATATCACCGGCGCGAGGCGAAGAGCTACTGGTGGGAGCACTTCAACCGTGAACTCTCCCCCATCGAGGAATGGGCCGATCAGCGAGACGTGTTCGTCGTCGACACCGCCCACGTGGTCACGGGCTGGCACGTTCCCGAAGGGCGTCGCCAGGCGTCCCGTGTGCTTCGCCTCGCCGGCTCGCTCGCGCCGGGAAGCCGGATGGCGGTCGGGTCATCGCCGTTCGTCATGTACGACGACCCCATCCCTGGCTCGTGCGACCCCGTACCGCAGGGTTCCCGCGGTGAGCACGCCCGCACCCGCGTGCTCGAGGTCTCGCTGCACGCCGACCGCACAGAGGTTCTTCTCGAAGAGGGCGCGGGCGTCGATAGCGCCGAGTGGCCGGAATTTCCGGTCGCGCTCACACCGCCCGCGCCGATTCCGACGCGCGCACAGCGAGCTGCGATTCTCGAGTGGGGCGGCGAGGTCATCACAGCGCTTCCCGAGCCTGCAACGAACGCGAGTCTCGATCTGCTGCGGCGGGTTGCTCCCCGGCTGCGCGGCAGCGGTGAAATTCCTCGCGCGGTGGAGGGCGGCTCGGCGAAGGCGATCGTGGCGGGTCTGCTCGAGCTCGACAACTCGTATCTCGCCGTTCAAGGGCCGCCCGGATCCGGCAAGACCTATGTCGGAGCCAAGGTCATCGCCGAACTCGTGCGAGAGCACCATTGGCGAATCGGGGTCGTCGCGCAGTCGCACGACGTCGTCGAGAACGTTCTCCGCCGCGTCGTGCACGAAGGTGTCGATCCGTCTCTTGTCGGCAAACGGCCGCCCGGTGCGGGATACAGCGAGACGCCGCCGTGGACGATCCTCGAGACCAACAAACAGGTGCTCCCGTTCCAGCTCGACCGGCGTTCGAGTGGGTTCGTGCTGGGCGGCACCGCCTGGGACTTCTCCAACGCCAGCAAAGTGCCGCGCCTGGGTCTCGACCTGCTCGTCATCGACGAAGCAGGTCAGTTCTCGCTCGCCAACACGATCGCCGTCGGCGTCAGCGCCCGCAATCTCCTGCTGCTCGGCGACCCACAGCAACTTCCCCAGGTGAGCCAGGGCCTGCACCCCGAACCGATCGACGAATCAGCGCTCGGCTGGCTGTCGCAGGGCCACGACGTGCTTCCCGAGCGGTACGGCCATTTCCTCGCCGAGAGCTGGCGCATGCACCCCGCGCTGTGCTCCGCGGTTTCCGAGCTGTCCTACGAAGGACGTCTGGCTTCACGACTGCCTGAGACAACCGAACGGCACCTCGAGGGCGTCGCCCCGGGCCTCGTCCCAGTCGCCATCGACCATCACGGCAACGCGACCGAGTCGCCCGAAGAGGCTGCGACGATCGTGGAACTGGTCCGCGCCCACCTCGGACGCGAGTGGACCGATCCGACAACCGGGCGCGAATCCGATCCTCTTCGTCCATCCGATGTGATCGTCGTCGCACCGTACAACGCCCAGGTCGGCCTTCTCCGTTCGATGCTCGACGCCGCCGGATTCACGGAGACCCCGGTCGGCACGGTCGACAAGTTCCAGGGTCAAGAAGCAGCGGTGGCGATTGTGTCGCTGACTGCGTCGTCCGCAGGCGATGTCCCCCGCGGCATTTCCTTCCTGCTTCTGCGCAACCGGCTGAACGTCGCGATCTCCCGCGCGAAGTGGGCCGCGTATCTCGTTCATTCCCCGGGCCTCCGTGACTATCTGCCGTACACCGCGGAAGGAGTCGCCGAACTCAGCGGTTTCATGCGCCTCACCGCGAAAAAGCCACCTGCGGACCGCTGACCTAGGTCAGTCTCCGTCGATGAGCGCGAGAAGCTTCTTCGTGGCTTCGGCGATCTCGTCATGGTCGTTTTGCGCTGCCCGACTCTCAAGCGAGATGACGCCGCCGCGACGGACCTTTTCGAAGTCCCCATACGGAAAGCTGTAACGCCCTTTGGTCTCTTCCGATTTCGACTCATCGACACCGAGATGCCAGTGCGAGTACTCGGTCCAACCGTTCTTCTCGATGAACGCGTTCTCATCGTCGGCGCTCGGCGCCGCCTCCGACCAATCGTCGCGAACGTCCTTGACGACTTTGCCTTCGCGGACGAGACGCCTCGCCTGTTCGAGCGCCGGCTTGTTCAACTTGATCGCCATACGGGCTCCTTTCCGCTTTTCATCGGATCAGGCAGGGGTGTGAGCGTGCTGAGCACTCGATCAGCGCCAGCCGAGCTCCGGCGCGACGTACTTCAGCACCGACTCGAGAACGTGAGCGTTGTAGTCGACCCCGAGCTGATTGGGGATCGTCAGCAGCAGAGTGTCCGCCTCCTGAACCGCGGCGTCTCGGCCGAGCTCGCGGACGATCTGCTCCGGCGAACCGATGTAGCTCTTGCCGAACCGCGCGATGCCGCCGTCGAGGTGGCCCAGCTGATCTTCGTTCTCGCCATCGGCCCGCGCCCCGAAATAGATCTCGTCCAGATCGTTCACGATCGGGAAGACGCTTCGACTGACCGAGACTCGGGGCTCCCGCTTCCAGCCCGTAGCCCGCCACGTGTCCCGGAACAAGGCGATCTGCTCGGCCTGCAGCTGGTCGAAGGGAACTCCGGTGTCTTCGGTGAGAAGCGTCGAACTCATCAAGTTCATGCCCTGCTCTGCAGCCCACTTCGCCGTCGCGCGGGTGCCGCTCCCCCACCAGATCCGATCCGATAGGCCGGGCGACTGCGGCAGGATCGGCAACGCACCCGAAGTGCCGGTCATTCGAGGATCGGCATTCGCCACCCCTGCGCCGGTGATCGCTGCTCGGAAGACTTCGGTGCGGGAACGCGCGTCGTCAGCATCAGTGCTCCCTTCCGCGGGTACGTACCCGAATGATTCGTAGCCGCGCAACGCCGGCTCGGGTGAGCCGCGGCTCACCCCGAGTTGCAACCGTCCCCCGCTGATGAGATCGGTTATCGCCGCTTCCTCCGCCATGTACAGCGGATTCTCGTACCGCATATCGATGACCGCTGTGCCCATCTCGATGCTCTTCGTCCGAGCCGCGATCGCGGCGAGCAGCGGGAAGGGCGAGGCGAGCTGACGAGCGAAATGGTGCACGCGGAGATATGCGCCGTCCACTCCGAGCTCGTCCGCGGCGACGGCGAGCTCGAGGGTTTGCAGGTAGGCATCTGCCGCGGTCCGCGAGAGCGATCCGGGCACTGCCTGCCAGTGGCCGAAGGTGAGGAAGCCGATTCGTTTCACGTGACGAGTTTGCTGCACGCCAGGACGACATTGCGCTCCCGTCGGGAGTGTCCCCTGGCAGTTCACCTCCCGCGGCCTATTCGCTTGGGAGAGACGGCTGCGATTCTCCCGACTTCAACACGTCGAGAAGGCGGGCCTTCGACATTCCCGAGTAGCCGCGAACGCTGCGCTCGCGAGCGAGAGCTCGGAGCCGAACGAGCGTCCAGTCGCTGGTCGGCGTCTCTTCCGCGGGCTGCTCGGACGTTTCGTCGGACCTGTCAGCTTCGGCCGGCTTCTCCGGACTACCCGACTCTGTGGACGTCTCGGCTTGATCAGCGGAAACGGGAGGGACGATTTCCGCCTCGTCGACCGGCACGAGCACCGTCTCCTGAGTCAGCTCGGTGGGAACCGAGTCAGCATGCGCGTCCGATTCACCGACGATCTGCGCGAGGATCGCATCGGGAGTCTCAGGTTTCTGTCCGTCGGCCTTCCGGCCGTCCTTCTTCTTCTTCTTGGTACCGACGATCCCGCCAGGCGCCTCCTTCGCGAGACCCTTCTGCGCGTCCTGTGCCTCGCTTGCAGCCTTGGCCGCCTTGTTCTCGGCGCTCTGGCGCTTCTTCTTCGCCTTCGCGAACTCCTTGGACGCAGTCTTCTCGGCGTCGACGGCCGCGCGCGCCGAGTCTTCCGCGACCCGCAACTCGGCGGCGGCCTTGTCGGCGTGGATACGCGCCGCGGCAGCGTTCGCCTTGGCACCCTTCAAGCTCTTCTTCTTGACGGCAGCCTTACGAGCTGCCGCATCGGCCTTCAATTCAGCCCGCTCGGCCTCGGTGGACGCCTCGCTCACGCGCGCGAGAAGAGCGTCGATCGACGCACCCTTCTTCGATGATTCGCTCTTGGAGTTCTTCGTCTTCGATTTCGCCATGCGAGCCTCCAGCCCTCAGATTTCCTCGGTTCCTCGCTACGACGCTAGCGAGACCGGCTGAACAGTTCGCTTGACTTCCCCGCCATTCCGACGCGGTCACCGGGATGGAAGCCGGCGAGTCGCCTGGACGTCGCCTGCCCGTCTCCTGAGCCTCACCGAGGCGAGCTTGTCTCCTAGTCGCCGAGAGCGTTGGCTGGAACGGTCCGCCATCGAACGCCGATCGAACCCCCTTTCCGGCACCAGAGTCGAAACCGGCGGATCGAAAGAACTGGAGGACAGCCATGAGCGACCCCAACGTGGAACCCGCCATCGGAAACGCAGATCCGTCGACGCTCGTACCCGATATGAACGGCGGCGCTACCCAAGCCGCACCCACCCCAGGCACCGAGAACGTGACCTCTGCGGGCGAGGACGGCTTCGAGATTTCTGAGGCTTCGACCGCTGGCGGTCGGGACGGGTCGGCCGCGTGAGCGACTCCGGCGGAGGTGCGCTCGACCCTGCTCTCTCGGGGCAATCGGTTCCCGGCGCCGCCATCTCGCCCGATGGAACAGCGGCAGTGACAGGAGTGACCCCGGATGATCCCGCCGCGCCGGACCTGGACACCGAGGGTCCCCAGCCCGGCGAAGAAAGCAACTTCGACGCAAAGCAGTCGGATTCGAACGATACGAGTGAGGAAACACGATGACTCAAAGCTTCAAGGCATGGCTCAGCGACCAGAACAAGCGCGACGACGAGGTCGGAGCGCTCGCGAACGACATCTCGAATGCAGGTGACTTCCCCGAATCCGGCGGCAAGGCCATCTATGACGGCTACTTCGAAACCGAATCCGAGGAGAAGCGCGAACACTTCGAGCGTGCATGGATGGAGTTCGAGGCTCACCCCGAGCCGTCGGCCACGTCCGACCGACCCGACGGGTTCCGGTGAGCAGCTTCTGGGGGGCTGGCTCCGACGGGCAGCTGACTTCCGAAGACCAGCCGCTCGGCGACCTCGAGGTCGTCCATACCTTCGATGACGGTCCGATGCCGACCGGAGTGAGTGTCTCGCACTCGGGTCGCATCTTCGTCAACTTCCCGAAATGGGGAGACGAGGTGGAAGCCACTGTGGTGGAACTCGTCGACGGCACCCCGAAGGCATTTCCCGACGAGCGATGGAACTCCCCCACGAGCGACGCCGACGCTGAAGCTCTGGTGTCCGTGCAGTCGATCGTCGTCGACCCCGCCGACCGACTGTGGATCCTCGACACCGGCAGTCCCATGTTCCAGCCCACGAGTCGCGGCGGCCCAAAGCTCGTCGGTGTCGACCTGTCGACGAACGAGGTGTTCAGAACGATCGTGTTCGAGGAGGACATCGCACTGCCGACGACCTACCTCAACGATGTCCGCTTCGATCTCCGGCACGGAGATGATGGTTTCGCATACATCACGGACTCCTCCGATCAGGGTGAGAACGGCATCATCGTCGTCGACCTGGCGACCGGGGAAGCGTGGCGTCGACTGCGCGACCACCCGACGACGAAGGCGCTGATCCCGCCCGAATTCGTCGCTGTCGCCGAGGGCCGAGTGTTCGCCGAACGCTCGCCGGACGGCGCTGTGGAACCGGTCACGATGGGTGCCGACGGTATCGCGATCTCAGCCGATGGCGACCGGCTCTGGTACTGCCCGCTCGCGTCGAGGCGCTGGTACAGCGTTTCGACAGAGGCTCTCCGAGACCGGTCGGTCAACGAGGAGGGCGTCGCGGCAACCGTCCGCGACGAGGGCGATAAGGGTGGTGGCGCCGACGGTCTCGAAACCGACGATGCGGGCCGTCTGTACACGACCAGTTACGAGAACAACGCCATCCTGAGAAGGTCGCCGAACGGTCAGCTCGAGTCGGTCGCGCACGATCCGCGGATGCTGTGGCCCGACACCATGTCGATCGCCACCGACGGCCACCTCTACTTCACCGCCAACCAGCTCCACCGGCAGGCGAAGTATCAGGGCGGCGAGGATCTGCGCAGCTACCCTTACCACCTGTTCCGCGTCGCGATCGGTGCGGGCCCCGTTCTCCTCAGAAAGGAGTCGTAATGAGCGACAACAAGCCCAGCCAGGCTGAAGGCGACCAGTCCGAAGGCCAGCAGGACAACCTCGGAGGCGAAGAGCACGAGGTGCTCTCCACCGATGACAAGCCTTCGCAGGCCGAAGGCAACTGAGCTTCTCGGCCCATCAGAGGCGGGTGAGCGAGGTCGTGCGAACG
>Ga0210040_10008532_pt1 | contig 12125 bp, 10 predicted proteins | sample CryGeyCG12114_NA_FD_185462 | JGI IMG/M metagenome (GOLD analysis project Ga0210040, IMG submission 185462) | Groundwater microbial communities from aquifer - Crystal Geyser CG19_WC_8/21/14_NA (SPAdes) (version 2) | ecosystem: Environmental > Aquatic > Deep subsurface > Groundwater | place: USA... | reverse complement strand
GGCGTCGAGGTAGTTTTCCTCGCCGTTTACGGTACGACGAGCCACTCGGCTCACGTCGACATCATCTTCGAAGTTGTTGAATCGCCGCGCATCTTCCAATGGAACCTCATGCGACACTCACGGCTTGCCGACGCATGCTTCGATATCGATGGCGTCCTGTGCCATGATCCCGAACATTCGCAGAACGATGACGGCGAAAACTACATCAAGTTCCTGCTCAAGGCGAAGCCTCTGCTGAGGAGCGGAACCCGCATCGAACATCTCGTCACCAGCCGCCTTGAGAAGTACCGCCCGCAAACCGAGCAGTGGCTGCGCGAAAACGGCGTGGAGTACGGCAAGCTGTGGATGCTGGACCTGCCTACCGCCGAAGAGCGACGGCGACGCGGCGCCCATGCAAGCTTCAAGGCCAAGATCTATCGTGAAACCGGGTCCTGCATCTTTGTCGAAAGCGAAGGCCGCCAGGCTCAGGAGATCGCTGACCTGAGCCAGAAGCCCGTGCTGAGCATCGAGGATCAGGCCATCCTATGGCCAGCGGGATCGGGCAAGAATGCTCAGCGCCGGCATCGGCTGCGCCAGTCGATGAAAAGCGATGGGCCGGTACGCGTGATGGCAAGGAGCGTTGCACGAGCTCTCCTGGGCAGCAGCAACATCGCAAAGATTCGCCGCAGTCTGTCCAGATAGCGGGTGCCTCGTGACCAGGAATAGCATTGAGGGGCCTGCCATGCCTCCGGAACCTTCCGCGGGGATTCGCTCGTGACCTCGGTTTCCGTTGTCATACCCTGCTACAACGCAGTCGGCTTCGTCGGTCGTGCGATCGACAGCGTGCGGCGTCAGCGCCTGCAGGACTGGGAGATCATCGCGGTCGACGATTGCTCGTCCGATGGCACCTACACCCATCTGCAGAAGCTGGCAGAACAAGAGCCCCGCATCCGGGTTTTCTCAACCGAGCGGAATGGCGGGCCGAGCGCCGCCAGGAATCTGGCCATCGAGCACAGCCGGGGCGACTGGATCGCCATCCTGGATGCCGACGATGCCTTTCGCGAAGAGCGCCTGGAAAAGATGACGCGCGCAGCCGCCGATACCGGCGCGCAGATGATCTTCGACAACCTGGTCTACTTCGATGCCGATGCCCTGCTCGAGACCGGCGTCGCCTTGCACGATGTTGAGCCCGGCACACTGAAGCCGATCACCCTGGATGACCTGATTAACGGAGAACGCCCCGGGACCGACCTGAAGTTCGGCTTTCTCAAGCCGGTCGTTCGGCGCGAGTTCCTCAATCGGCATCATCTGCGTTACGACCCTCGCGTCCGTCTGGCGGAGGATTTCGATTTCTATGCGAGAATTCTGCTGGCAGGGGGCGCGGCATGGCTCAGCGGAGCCGCGATGTATATCTACACGACGCAGGTCGGTCACGTAAGCGGGGTGCGGTCCTCCGCCACGAGGACGCTCTACGAGCCCGAAGTGCGCGTGCGGATCTTCGACCGGCTGATCGCAGATTATCGCTCGCATATCGGTCAGGCGGATCTCAGGCTCCTCGAGCGCGGCCGTAGATGGCAACAATTCTACACCGATGCGCACGATCTTGGGCGGCATCGGCGAGAGGGCAATTGGACCGCGTTCGGAGCGCTGGCGGTGAGGCATCCGCGAGCGTTGCTCAGGTTTATCATGAGATCCAAGTATCTCAGGCGCATCTTCGTGCGTCGCCGCACCGCTGCGGGCAAATGACACCTGTGATCCGCCTTCGCAGTTCTGACTCGCGAACCTGGCCACGGTTGCGGAGGAGGTAATCGTGAGCGCAGTAACAGGCTCTAGTGAAGAGCAGCCTTCGCTCGCGCGCCGGGCGGCGCGCGGCGTCGCCATCACCGGCGTCTCGCAAGGCTGCAAGATTCTGCTCGGCTTCGGAACCACCGTGATCGTTGCGCGGCTGCTGACGCCGGGCGACTTCGGTGTGCTCGCCATGGTCGCGCCGGTCACCGGCTTTCTTCAGCTGTTCCAAAACCTCGGCCTGTCGCAGGCGACGATCCAGGCCCGCGACCTCACGTCTGAGCAGAGCAATGCGATGTTCTGGATCAACGTGGCTGCCGCGGTCTGCGTCGCGGTGCTGATGGTGGCGCTCGCGCCGCTGGTCGGCATGTTCTACGATGATGTAAGACCAGCTTACATCATGGCTGCTACCGCACTGACTGTGCTGGTGGCCGGGTTCAAACTACAGCACCAAGCGCTGCTCAACCGCGAGATGCGGTTTGCCAACCTCAGCTTGAACGAGGTGGCGGCCGCAGTCACAACCTCGCTCGCCACGATTTTTGCAGCGCTGCTGCTCAACAGTTACTGGGCGCTCTGGCTTGGAACGCTCCTGGGTGGTCTGATGAGCACTGCTATGATGTGGCGCGCGAGTCGCTGGCGGCCTCGTCTGGGCGTTCGTCTCGGCGGGACGCGCGAGCTGATCGGGATCGGAGCAAACGTCACCGGTTTCGACGTGGCCAACTTCTGCGCGCGCAATGCCGACAACGTGATCATCGCCAGAGCATTCGGCGGCTATTCGGCTGGTTTGTACGACCGAAGCTACAAATTGATGCTCTTCCCCCTGCAGAACATCAATTGGCCGTTGGCTCGGGTCGTGCTGCCCACGCTTAGACGACTGCAGGATCAGCCGGAGCAATTCGCAAAGGCATTCCTCACGGTCATCCGTGGTCTCAGCATCGCGGCAGTTCCGGGCGTTCTTGCCGCGGCGATCTGCAGTGGCGAACTCATCGAAATACTTCTCGGCCCGAATTGGGCCGAGGCGGCGCCGATCTTCTTCTGGCTTAGCCTGGCAGGCGTCATTCAGCCCGTCGTCAGTGCCACGGGTTGGCTCTTCATTTCGACCGGCCGGACGCGACAGATGGCGAAGTGGGGGCTGTTCGCCAGCACGGTGACCGTGCTCAGCTTCTTCGCCGGGCTGCCCTGGGGCACGCAGGGCGTGGCCGCGGCCTACTTCATCGGGCAATTATTCCTCGCCCCCATTCTGTTCCGCTATGTGACCGCGTCCACTCCTGTGTCGGCTCGCTCGATCTACGGAGTGTTGCTGCCCACCTTGATCGGGGGTGCGATCACCTGGGCATGCACCAGGCTGATCGGAGATGCCCTTCCCACTATAGCGTTCGTGGCCTTCACCTTCGTCGGCACCTACAGCCTCAGCCTGCTCGCACATTGCCTCACGCGTGAGGGACGCGAGGCGCTCGGCCGGATCCTGCAGCTTGGCAGAGCCGCGCTTCCGGCGCGATGGTCAGCGGCGGCGACGGTGGGCAAAGGAGACTGAACCGCGTGTCCTCAGGCCCGCCGGTCCCGGTTGAACCCCGGGCGGGAGCATCAACACTAGTCGAAGGCAGGTGCAATGCATTCCTCTTCGGCAGCGAAGGCAGGGCTTTCGAGATCATAATGTGGCTAAAAGAACGATCGGGCGCCTCACGCGGCGCTCCGCGAAACGGCCGTTCAGATCACGACGGCGGGTTTCGCGATAGCGATCCGCGGCTTCTATCTACGCTGAAGAAGGCGCCGGCCGCAGGACCTTGCGGGTTGCCTTGGGGGTAAGCGACACATGCACTATCGATCTTTTGCTGACATGAGCCGGACCATTGAGGCCAAGGCACGTAAGCTTCCCGCAGATATCGACCTGGTCGTCGGCATACCACGCAGCGGCTTGTTTCCCGCGAGCATGATCAGCCTGTTGCGTAACGTGCCGCTTGCCGATCTTGACGGCTTCTTGGACGGCCGAATCCTCTCCGCCGGCCGGACGCGGCGTAACGCGAATTTCGACCGGGACATCGGCAGCTTCAGGAAGGTGCTGGTCGTGGACGACAGCATCCTGTCCGGCGGGTCCATGCAAGAGGCGCGACAGAAAATCAGCGCCGCGTCACTCGCTGCGGACATCTACTTCTGCGCGATCTACTCCGATGCTGAAAAGCACCCGGGGGCGGACATCGTGTTGGAATCGGTACCCGCTCCGCGAATGTTCCAGTGGAATGTATTCCATCATCCGCTTCTCGCCCAATCCTGTGTCGACCTTGACGAATTGATCCTTCCGCCGCGTACCTCCATGACCTCACTCGGTACGCTGGCGCTGGATGCCTGGACGCCCGTATGCGTCCCGACCAAGCCGGTGAAACACCTCGTGACCAGCTATCCCAGCACGGCGCAAGCGGAGGTTGAGGCCTGCCTCGGTCGGCTTGAAATCCGCTATGAGCGGTTATGGATGCGGGACGGGCAGGATGACGCGGTCGAGCATAAGGCCCGGGTGTATCGTGAGACTGACGCGATGGTCTTGCTTACCTCGCGTGACGAGACGGCGGCCCACATCGCCAAGGAGGCGCGCAGACCAGTGCTCAGCCTGCAGTCGCAGCTTGTCGTTCAGCCGGGCGAAGCAAGCCGCTTCCTCGAGGACGTTCAGTTCCGCGAAGACCGCATTCGAACTCGCGACAGCACTGAAAGGCGACACCGCAGAACGCGTCGCATGCGACGCATCCTGCGCAAGCTACGGATCTTGAAGTAGCCCGGCGGGCAGCGTGACGCGCGCCGAAGGCACGTCCGGGGGGGACCCGGAACAGGTCAGCCCACCATGGCGGGTTGACGCTAAGATCATTGGCAGTAGCGTGTCTGCGCCTTTGGTTGCGAGGCAGCTTACGCCTCAGAAGCAGAGCGGATTCAAATTTGCCCGATACGAAGCGAATAAACTTCGACCTTGTTGGCGAAAACTCTGCGCATGACCGTCCGCAATTCAGTGTTCGTGTGTGGCTCGGGCGACCTGCTGCGACAAAGGCTCCAAGTATTCGCAACCCAAGCGGCACGAATGGCCGGGAAGGAGTGACTTTGATATTGATCGTCGCCCCTATCCAGGAAAGTTGGAGAACATCGTGAGCCGCCAGAATACTGTTTGCGTTATCATCCCGACATACAATCGGCCGCACCTCGTGGTCGAGACTGTCAAGAGTGTTGTCGCGCAGACCCGAAGACCTGACAGGATCATCGTTGCAGACGATGGCGGCGACGCCGAAGCCACCGCACGCGCCCTTCATCGCTTCCGCGACCGAATTGAACAAACGTGGGGTCCTAACGCGGGAAAGTCCGCAGTCCTCAATCGCACCATCGCGGATATCGGCGAGGACATGATCTGGATCGTTGACGACGACGATCTTGTTTCCCCCGACGCGCTGGAAAAGCTCGAAGCAGCACTTCTGGACCATCCGGAAGCCATGTTTTCGTATGGACTGAACGACGACCTCGTGCGGCAGGGCGATCAGTGGGTGATAAGACCGCGCAAGCTTCCCAGTCCTGACCAGAAGGATCTCAAGCTCACCGTCTTGGAGCGGTGCTTCCTGCTTCAGCCGGGCATGCTCGTTCGGAGCGCTGCCTATGAAAGAATCGGCCAATTCGATACCGCTCTGCCGCGTTCTCAGGATTATGACATGCTCCTCAAGCTCACGCGGCACTTCAAGGGCGTGCAGGTTGAGGGGATCGTCTTTCACCAGCGTTTTCATGACGGAGATCGTGGTCCGGCCTCCAGTAGATTCGCCGCTGACAAGAGGCATGCAAACTGGGCGGAGACCGACAAGCGCATATTCACCCGCATCCACGAAACTTACAAACTCGCCGAATACCTTCCGGGTGAACCGGAGAATCTATCACGCGAACAGACCGCTCAGGCGTTGATCAACCGGTCGGTAGTGATGGCTCGGAAGGGGCTATGGGCACTTGCTGTCGGGGATTTGCAAGCTCTGCCACCTTTTCTAACTGGTGGCCCGGACCTTGATCTTGCGCCGTTCTCACGCCTGTTTGAATCGAACGCCAACGGACTGCCCGATGGAAAGAAGGTGGAGCCGTTCCTAAGTGCGCTTCGGGCGCTGCCCGAACCCTACCGACGTGAAGCGCTTCGCCGCCTGACCGGAACATTGCCCGGCTGGGCTTTCTCTGCTTTGAAGAAGCGGCGGTGGGATCGCCTCGGGCCGGCTGTATCCATCATGATGAGCGCCGGCCCAGGTGCGGTAATCGCCGGGTATCGCGACCGCGCCGCACGCCAAAGCGCGTAGCAGAGGAAGCGGCGTCACGCGTCACCAGCAGCCTGCGATGACGCGCCGGGTCAGCCAAGATCACATCGCTGGCTCATGCGCGCTTCGTGCTCGATGCCGGTGGCGCGACAATTACGTCAGGCCGCACTGCAAACTGGGCGGGGGTGCCCCGACATCGCCGACGAACGTGTCCGGGAGTTTGCCCCAGACGCGTCACCATCACCTCGACGATCGATTACGAAGAGCGGGCCCTGCGTCTGACTGGCAAACATCACGGGCGCCCAAGGCGCTCTTGAGCAAGCAGGCGCTTACCCCTGACCTTCAACGTCAGCCGGCGACCCATTTTGAGCAGCGGATAAGCCGCGGAAGCCACCCAGCGACGGGAAAACAGCATTCCGTTCAAGCGGTTCAGAGCGCTGCTTTTGCTGGATAAAGAAGCCAGAATATGGACCGCTTCTCCGCCATAATACACTCGGCCGGAGTGAACGAAGATCATGCCTTCGTCGAGATCGAACCCATCGTTCCAGTATCGCTCAACGCGAGGATCGTCCGACCGGGCGTCAACGAGATCAACCTCACCAATGGTTTCACGCAGCCGGAAGAAGCGGACATAGTTCTGACAGAAAATGCAATCGCCATCGTAGATTATCAAGCTCCGTTCCACTGGATCGGCCCTCCGTATGCGGCACGCACCTGATATGGTTCTTGGTCGTCAGTGCGGTCTGAGATCATTTCGGGTTCAAATAACAGCGTGGGGCAGCGCTACGAAGCACCGCGGAGCCGGGAGCGAGCGCCCTAGCAGCAAGGCGTCTCCGATGCCAGCGAGGAGGTCTGCACATCCGGTCTGAACAGAACCCCGAGAGAACGTAGAACCGATGAGCCGTCGGGCGCCGCTGGCGGCAATTAACCATGTCAAGGCCTGCTCGCCCAGATCCCTCCCTCGAGCGGGTGCGAAATCGTCTCGTATCGGGACGTATGGAATTGAAATCGTTTACCACGCGAATTGTGCACTATGACGATTTCAGCAACCAGTTGGTAGGAGAGGGTAATGCGTTCGGCTTCGGCCCCCGTCAGACAGATTACGCCCCGTGAAACCGAGATCCTCGAATATCTGGCCGAGGGTTACTCGGGCAAGGAGATCGCGCAGAAGCTGGGCATCGCACCGACCACGGTCGATCGCCACGTCGAACATGCGCGGCTGAAATTCGGCGCACGCAACAGGACGCATCTGGTCGCCGTGGCGATCCAGCACGGCGTGCTGGTGCCCGAGCCGGCCGCCAGTCCTCAGTAACATCGCTCGATCGGAGGGCCACGTCAGCGCGGCTCTTCGATCGGCCTGTTTGCAGCAGCGCGGCGGGCGATCAGCTCCAGCCGCGCTCGAGGAAGTGCATGGCACAGCTGGCGAGGAAAGCGGCGCCCTGGGGCAACACCGTCTCGTCCACCATCATCCGGGTCGAATGGATGCCGCAGGCACTTTTCCAGTCCGAGCCGTTCCCGGCCACGCCCAGGAAGAACATGGCTCCCGGCACCTTTTCGAGCACGTAGGAGAAGTCCTCGGCCCCCATCAGCGGGTGCGCCATCGTGTGCCAGCCATCCTCGCCGCCCATCTCGACAGCGATTGCGCGGCCGAGCGCGAGGGCGCGGGCATCGTTCATGGTCACCGGAAAACCTTCGGCAAACTCCAGCCGGGCCTCGCATCCATGCGCAAGTGCCACATGCGTGGCAATCTCCGCGATCGCGATACGGATCGCCGCGCGCCGCTCGGGCGAGAGGGTGCGGATCGTGCCGCGCAGCCGCGCCTGATCGGCGATGATGTTGTGCGCGCTGCCGGCATCGAGGCGGGTGACCGTCACGACGCACGCCTCCGCCGCGGCGAAGCGGCGTGTGACCATGCTTTGCAACGCCAGCACGATTTCCGCCGCGGCGGGCACCGGGTCGCGGGTGTCGTGCGGCATGGAGGCATGCCCGCCGCGGCCTACCACCGTGATGTCGAACATGTCCGCTGCCGCCAGCATCGCGCCCTCGCGCCCCGCCACCTGGCCGTGCGGCGAATTGGGCATGACGTGCAGCGCGAATGCCGCATCGGGCAGCGGCCCGTGCTCCCCTCCCCCCAGCAGCCCGTCCTCGATCATGTGCCGCGCCCCGTGGAATCCTTCCTCGCCCGGCTGGAACATGAAGCGCACCTCGCCCGCGAGCTGCTCGCGCCTGGCGGCAAGGATGCGCGCCGCGCCAGCCAGCATCGCGGTATGCGTGTCGTGCCCGCAGGCGTGCATCCGTCCGGGAATGGTGGATGCGAACGCCAGGCCGGTTTCCTCCTGCATCGGCAGCGCGTCCATGTCTCCGCGCAGCAGCACCGCACGGCCGGCCTGCCCACCCGCAAGCGTGGCCACTGCACCCGTCGCGGACGTCCCCTCGCGCCAGGTGAGCGGAAGATCGGCCAATTCCGCGCGCACCTTCTGCAAGGTCAACGGTGTTTCAAGCCCCAGCTCGGGCTCGGCATGGATGGCGCGGCGCAAGGCGACGATCCGAGGTTCGATCTCGCGCGCTGCTTGGATCAGGGTTCCGGTCAGCATGGTGCTGTTCATCGCGCAAGTGCTACGCGGCTGCCAGCATTTTCCATCGCCCTCAACGGTTGCGGATCGCCGTCCGCTTTGCCAAATCGCCAGCAAGCGCCTGCCGCAAGCATCTTGCGCGGCGATTTATTCAGCCTGTCGTAAGTGTTGCACTTGAACGACAGGGACACTGGTTTGTAGGATTTGCGTAGCAAAGGGGGTGCCTGCGTGTTTAAGGTCGCCCGGATGCACGGGGCTATACATGGTTTCGAACGCCTTCCCCACGTCGGGACCGAGCCTCAGCCCGTGCGCCAAGGGAAGAGGGCGCCCGTGCATTCCCATCCGATGATCGGACTGATCCGCAACAGGCGCAGCCACCGCAACGGGGGCGATTCCGGCCTGTCGGACGCTTCGCTCGCGTCGGCGCCTAACATCATCATGCGCTCGCCCGACAAGCGGAGCGAGTTGGCGGGTGTCCTGGAGCATTTTGCCAGCCAGCGCGTGGACTACATCGCCATCGATGGCGGTGACGGCACGGTGCGTGACGTGCTCACCTGCGGAGCAGGGGTGTTCGGCGAGAACTGGCCCGCGCTCATCGTTCTCCCGAACGGCAAGACCAACGCGCTGGCGCACGATCTGGGCATTCCGAAGGGCTGGACCCTGGAACAGGCCATGGCCGCATTGCGTGACGGCCGCACCACGAGCCGGCGGCCGCTGGTGGTCACGCAACGCGACAAGGAGGATGCGCGAATTGCCGGTTTCGTGCTGGGCGGCGGCGCCTTTACAGCGGCGATCGGGCTGGGGCAGAACGCGCACCGGCTGGGCGCCTTCAACGCCGCGGTCGTGGGCCTCACCACCGTATGGAGCGCGCTGCAGGCACTGTTGGGGCGCAGCGACAATCCCTGGCGGCGGGGAACGGCGATGCGGGTGCGCGATGCGCAAGGCCACGATCTCCCGCATCTGGGCGGAACACCGCTCGACGAGCGCTACCTGCTGTTCGCCTCCACGCTGCGCACCTTTCCGGCGGGTCTTCGCCCTTTCGGCAACCAGGAGGGGGATTTGCGCCTGGCGGTGATGGACAATGCCAGTCGCGCGCTGCTCCTGCGGCTGCCGCTCATGTTCATGAGCGGGACGGGGCAGACGTTGCGACGGCTGGGATTCCAGGTGGTCGGCGCCGAGCGGATCGACCTTGATATCGGCGCGCGCTTCATCCTCGATGGCGAGGCGTTTCCGGCGGGCAGCTATCGTCTGGAGCCCGGGTCAAACTTGCGCTTCGTCGTTCCGTGACAGAGCCGCTTGGCGCCCGCGTCAGCGCGGCGCTGGATCGCGCGGTCCATCCTGCGGTGGCGCGGTACACTGCGCTTCTGGCCGAACGGGCCGGTGCCTGCGCAATCCTGTTCTACGGTTCCAACCTGCGCACGGGTTCGCTCGAAGGCGTGCTCGACTTCTACGTGCTGCTGCCGGGCGGCGTCGAGACGGGGATTTGGCCGCGCGTCTCCTATCACGAATGGCACGATCAGGGTCTGGACCTGCGCGCAAAGGTCGCCAGCATGACCCTCGCCACCTTCGCCAGCGCCGCCGCGGGCGAGACGCTCGACACCACGATCTGGTCGCGATTCGTGCAGCCCAGCGCGCTCGTCTGGCATGCCAGCGCCGCTGACAGGGAGCGCGTGACGCAAGCGGTGCAGCAGGCGGCAATCACCGCCGCGAAGCTTGCCGTGGCGCTCGGACCGCCGGCCGCGGCGGAGGAGGTCTTCTGGCGCACGCTGTTCCGGGCGACGTACCGCGCCGAGTTGCGGATCGAACCGCGCGGGCGGGAGGATACGATCCTGAAGGCGCATGCGGCACATTTCGACGGATTGCTGCCCGCGGCGCTGCTGGCGGGCGGTGTCGCTGTCACCAGGAACGGCGACGAGCTGCGTCCGCTGCTCGCGCCGGCAGAGCGCAGCCGCATCAAACGGTGGTGGCGCGGGCGACGGCGGCTTGGCAAGCCGCTCAACATCATCCGCCTGGTCCGGGCTATCGGTACGTTCGAGGGCGCAGCGCGGTACGCCGCCTGGAAGGTCGAACGGCACACGGGAGTTGCCGTCGAGGTCACGCCCTGGCGCGAGAAGCATCCGCTACTCGCCGCGCCAGGCGTGCTGTGGCGCGTGTGGCGAAAGCGGCGCCAGCGCTGATCAGGCGGGGGTGGCTCGGCGCCTAGAGGTACTTCATCTGAATGCGGATGGCCTTGACGGCATTCGGCACTTCGAACGCGGTCTTGCGATAGCTCGGCTTGCCCAAATTGAGCACGTTGATGCTGGGGTTGTTCGACATTCCGCCACCGTCGGAGAAGATATCGGTTGAATCGTTGCCGTTGAGATCGTGGCGGATCGCAATGGCGTAGGCCCCCGCCCCGGGCACGGGCATGCATATGGCCATGTCGCCCGCGCGCGCCGGAACCTCGATACGGTGGATCCAGCGCCCCGTTTCCAGCCAGTCGGCCTTCGTCCCGCGGTAGAGCTGCACCCGCAACGCGCCACCGCCGGCCTTCACCCCCGCGACGGTGATCCGTACGGCCGGACCCTGACCGCGGCACTTGGACATGTCATTGCCCAGCTCCTGACGCAGCTGCGCATGAGCGGGCGCGGCCAGCACGGTGCCCGAGAGGCTCACGCCCAGGCATGCGGCAACCGCGATGCCCTTCTGATAGATGCCGCGAATTGTCATAGTTATTTCCACTCACATACGAATACGGGATAGGAATGGCCCTGCGCAAATTGCGTGCTGAGTAGACCGCCCTCACCCCCTGTTTATCGCGTCCAAACTGCCCTTAGGCGACTGAATACGCGCTGAAGCGTGTTCGGTGCGGCAGGATGCCCCATAGGGTCGACGCCGTGTGGATAAGGACCGTGCTTCAGCTTGTTGTCTGGACCGGCCGCCGATATCCTGCAAGGTGCGGCCATGCGCAAAACGCTCGTCTCCCCGTCGATCCTGTCTGCCGACTTTGCTCGGCTGGGCGAAGAAGTGCGCAGCGTGGACGAAGCGGGCGCCGACTGGATCCATGTCGACGTGATGGACGGGCATTACGTGCCCAACATCACGATCGGGCCGATGGTGGTGCAGGCGCTACGCGCGCATACCGCCAAGCCGCTCGACGTGCACCTGATGGTCTCGCCCGTCGACCTTTGGCTCGACCCGTTCATCGAAGCGGGCGCCGACATCATCACCGTTCATCCCGAGGCCGGCCCGCACGTTCATCGCACCGTGCAGGCGATCCGCGCGGCCGGCAAGAAGGCCGGCATATCGCTGAACCCCGCGACGCCGGCCAAGATGCTCGACTACCTGATCGAGGAGATCGATCTGGTGCTGGTGATGAGCGTCAACCCCGGCTTCGGTGGGCAGAGCTTCATCGCCTCGCAGCTCAAGAAGATCGAGGCGGTGCGAAAGATGATCGACAAGGGCGGTCACGACGTGCTGATCGAGGTGGATGGCGGCGTCAACGCGCAGACCGCGCGCCAGTGCGTGGAGGCGGGGGCAGACGTGCTGGTGG